>OLRN01001329.1_pt1 | contig 13535 bp, 10 predicted proteins | sample 1673001 | NCBI WGS metagenome assembly OLRN01 (sample SAMEA3136745, study PRJEB25190) | human gut metagenome | biome: human gut; feature: human-associated habitat; material: faeces | place: Austria | collected 2013 | reverse complement strand
GCCTTTTCGCCCGGCGGCTGGGCGGGCCGGGCCACGCGCTGCGGGCCCCCGCCGCCGGTGTGATGGAGCGCACCGTGCGGGAGAACCTTTCCTGCCCCGCCGCCTACCGGCTGACCAAGGGCGGGCGGGTGCTGCTGGACCTGACGGCGGAAAACGCCTCCTTTGAATACGAGTATCCCTGAACGGCCTTCTGTTTTTGCCCCGGATGTGGTATACTGGCGCTGAAAAAACACATTTGCGGGGTGTTATGCATGGCGGAGAAAAAAGCGGCGGAACGGGTATGGCGCGCTGCCGGCTGGGTGTGGCTGGCCGCGGCCTGGCTGGCGGGGGTGGCGCTGATGTGGCGCTTCGGCCGCTCGCTGCTGGACAGCGACATGGCCTCCGAGATGGTGCTGGCGGACCTTTTGAACCGGGAGGGAGGCGTGCTCTCCCAAAACTGGTACTACTCCACCGAGCTGCGGGTATTCTGCCAGCAGCTGCTGTTCAAGCTGGGGCTGCTGGTCTTTCCCGGCAGCTGGCACGCCGCCCGGATGCTGGCCCAGGGCCTGCTCTCGGCGCTGCTGGCGGGGTCCTATCTCTTCTTTGCCCGGGGCGCGGGGCTTTGGAAAAGCGCCCCCTGGGCGGCGGGGGCGCTGCTGTGCCCCTTCGGCTTCTGGCAGCTCTACCACGGGGTGCTGGGCGGCTTTTACTTTGTGCACATGACCTTTGTGCTGGCGAGCCTGGGCCTTGCGGTGCGGCTGGTGCGTCCGGTCTCGCGCCTTCGCACCGCCCTCACGGCGGCGGCGCTGGCGCTGGTGAGCTTTGCCGCCGGCCTCAACGGGGTGCGGCTGCTGATGAACCTCTATGTGCCGCTGGCGGCGGGGTGCGCCCTGCTGCTGTTGCTGCGCTTTTTGCAGGCGCCCCTGGGCGCGGACTGGGCGGAGCGGCCCCAGGTGCGGGCCTTTGCCGCCGTCCTGCTGGCCTGCGCCTGCTCGCTGGCGGGCTATCTGGTCAACCGCCGGGTACTGGCCGCGGCCTACTCCTTTCAGGACCAGAGCGCCCGCAGCTGGACGGCCCTCTCCCTCACCGGCATCCTGGAGGTGTGGGGCGATTTTCTGGCCCTCTTCGGCTACCCGGCGGACCGCTGGCAGCAGGCGGCCACCGGGGCGGTGCCCCTGTTCTCCTTGCCCGGCCTGCTGGGCGCGGCGGGCATCCTGCTGGCAGGGGCGGTGGTGCTGGCGCTGACATGGCTGCTGAAACAGGGCGGCGCGCTGCCCTTTGCCCACCGGCTGGTGGGGGTCACCCTGGCGGCCTGCCTCGTGGTGGATGGGGTGGCCTTCGCCTGCATGAACGACGGCGAGGCCATCAACGGCAGCTACTGGCTGCCGGTGGCGCCCCTTGCCATCGCGGCGGTGGCCGCGGCGGCGGAAGCCTTCCCCCTGCGGCGGCCCGCTCTGCGCCGGGCGCTGGCGGGATGCCTTGCGGCGCTGGTGGTCTGTGTCAGCACCGGGGCCACCCTGCGCTTTGCCGCCGCCCCGCCCCACGGCGGCGGGCTGGAAACGGTGGCCGGCTGGCTGAAAGACCAGGGCTACACCAGGGGCTGGGCCACCTTCTGGCAGGCGAACGTGATCACCGAACTCACCGACGGGGCCATCGAGATGTGGCAGACGGAGGACCTTGCCTCCCTGCAGATGCGCCCCTGGCTGCAAAAGACCAGCCACGCCGCGCCTCCCGAGGGCCGCGCCTTTGTGCTGGCGGCCCCCGGCGAGATAAACCAGTCTCTGCCCTGGGCGGGGCAGGCGGAAGTGGTCTGGTCCGACGAGGCCGGCCGGGTGGTCTTTGAACTGAAGCAATGAAAAAAGCGTCCCCTTTCCCAAGGGGACGCTTTTTCACATGTTCAGAGGAATTCGGGGAAAACTTCGCTCTCCAGCCCCCGCACGGCGGCCAGGGGCAGCCGCTGGCCGCCCTCAAAAAGGAGCAGGCCGGCGGCCTCGTCCACCCGGCGCAGCCGCCCGGTGAACACCCGGAACGCGCCGCCCTCCTTTTTGGCGTCCGGCTCGAACCAGGTCACCGTCACCTGGGGGCGCTGGGCCAGCCGTTCGGTCAGCAGGCGCAGCTTTTCGTCCAGCGCCGCCGCCGCGTCCTCCGCCAGCTCCACCGCCGGCTCGGTGAGGCGCGCCGCCTCCCGGATGGCCGCCTCGTAGCCCGCCAGCGCCGCAAAGGGGGAAAACTGGGCCGCCCGCTCTGCGCCGGTCAGGGGCTTTGCCCGGGGCATGGCGGGGCGGGGCAGGTCCAGCATATCGTCGTAACGGCTCATCCTTCTCTCCCCTTTCAGGCCTTGTGGCCGCCGATCAGGCCGCCCCGCAGCTTCCCGGTGGCCCCATCCTCCAGGTCCATGCCCTTGAGGATGGCGTTCTTTCCGTATTTCTTCTTGATGCCCAGCATCGCCGCCTGCATCTTCTTCTCTCTGGCCCGGCGGGCGGCGGCCTGCTGCTCTTTGGCGGCCTCGGCCCCCCAGTCGTGGAACAGGTCCAGCTGGCGGCACACCGGGGCGGCCTCCGCTTCCTCCTCGGTCAGCACCCGCCCGGCGGTGAGGGTGAGCCGCCGCACCAGCAGCACCGGGTCGGCGATCTTTTCCATCAGCGCCTGGGCCGCCGCCACCAGTTCCCGGGCGGAGGCGGTGGGCGTTTCCAGCCGGGCGGTGGCGTGCACCGGCTTTGGGGTGCTGCGCCCGTAGTGGTCGGTCACCACCGGCCCCCGGTAGGCCGCCCGCCGCGCCGGATCGGTGAGGTTTTCGATGTCGTAGCCCACCGCCAGGGTCAGCCGGTCGGTCACAAGGCCCTGGTCCACCAGGTCCAGCGCCAGCGCGTCCGCCATCTCCCGCACCGCCAGCGCCGCCTTTTCAAAGGGGTAGGGGCATTGCAGCACCTGCCCGCTGCCCACGCTGTGGTCGGCGGGCTCGTAAGCCTTGATGTCCGCCATGGTGCAGCTCTCAAAGCCCCAGGCGTGGTCGATGAGCAGCTCGGCGTTCACACCGAACAGCCGGAACAGCTTTTCCTGCCCCGCGTCCGAGAGGGAAACGCGCGCCACATCCCCCATGGTGGCCATGCCGTTCTCCTCCAGCCGCCGCGCGATGCCCCGGCCCACCCGCCAGAAGTCGGTGAGGGGGCGGTGGTCCCAGTATTTCTGCCGGTAGCTGCGCTCGTCCAGCCGGGCCACCCGCACGCCGTTTTCGTCCGGCGGGCAGTGCTTTGCCTCGATGTCCATGGCCACCTTGGCCAGGTACAGGTTGGTGCCCATCCCCGCCGCCGCGGTGATTCCGGTAGTCTTCAGGATGTCCAGGATCATGGTCCGTGTCAGTTCCCGGGCGGTCATGAGATAGGTGTCCAGATAGCTGGTCAGATCGATGAACACCTCGTCGATGCTGTAGGGATAGATGTCCTCCGGAGCAATGTATTTCAGATATACCTGATAGATCCGCGTGCTCCAATCGATATAGTGGGCCATCCGAGGCGGGGCCACTAGATAGTCCAGGGCCAGGGATGGGTTTTCCCGCACTTCTGGGTCATGCCAGGAGGTGCCGGTGAGTTGCCGGCCAGGGGCTTGCCTCTGCCGCTGGGTATTGACCTCCCGCACCCGCTCCACCACCTCGAACAGCCGGGCCCGACCGGCAATGCCATAGGCTTTCAGGGATGGGGAGACCGCCAGGCAGATGGTCTTTTCCGTGCGGCGCTGGTCCGCCACCACCAGGTTGGTGGTCATAGGGTCCAGGCCCCGCTCCACGCACTCCACGGAGGCGTAAAAGCTGTTCAAGGAAAGCCGAATTCGGCTTTTCCTAAATAATGCCGAGGAAAAAGAAATGCCGATATAATTTAGAAAAGGTTGAAATACAAGAGGAATTCAAGTAAATATCGGCATTACCTGTTATACTTGGAACACCAAATATAACAGGGGGTGTATGCTTTGCAAAGGATAGAAGATGCAGTAAATGGAGTGCTGGAGGCTATGCGCCAGCGGGGAGTCAGCGAATACAGTCTAAAATGTATACGTTGGAGTGTCTACCGTCGCATTGTCGTTTGGCACCACACGCATGACACAGACATCTGCTCTTATGAGCTTTTGAGCAGCCTGTGTGAACTACAACGAATCCGATATGAACACGGAGAAATAAGCAGGAAATTTTACAGGGCATTTGTAACAGCAGCTTTTCGCATCCGCTCTTATGTGGATACTGGGAAAGTCGATTTTTCCATAGTAAAAGACACAAAGTATTATAAGCCCGGCAAAGAATATCAAGAACTCGTTGATTCCATTTTGAAAGCAAGTGGATTGACAGAGGGCTCTCAATATAAGCTTGCAATCATTATGCGTCAATTCTTTTGCTTTTTCGAGAAACGCTATTCCAGTATTGAACAAGCAACAGACCGGGATTTTCTTGATTTTATCCCAGAGGCTGCGAAAAAGAATCCTAATAATATGACCTGTACGATGCGTGCGTTACGGTATATTACACAGTATCTGAATGACCATCAGCTGGCCGAGATAAGTGTTGACCTCAGCATTTTCAGGCCTCAGTCTCCTCCAAACCGCATGATTGCTCCATTCACACAAGACGATATCGCCGCCGTGATGGATGTGATAGGATCTCATTCTAAAACGCCGAAACGGGACGCGGCAATCATTCTGCTTGCATTTAATTCCGGGCTGCGCTGTGTCGATATCAGGAATTTGAAGCTGCATAATATCGACTGGAAGAAACAGGAATTGCGTATTGTGCAAAAGAAGACTGGGACGCCGATTTCTGCTCCGCTAAACGGAAGAACTCTCAATGCCATTGCGGAATATATTTTGGAAGAACGGCCAAAGTGCGAAGATGTCCATGTTTTTCTGCGGGCATACCCACCGTATACGGCAATAAAAAGCACCAGCCCCTTGGACTATATGATAGATAAATATTGCCGTCTGGCATCTGTTGAGAAGATAGGCTATCGGTCATTTCACAGCCTACGGCGAGCATTCGGCACTGAGCTCGCCATGGCTGAAGTCCCGGTGACATCCATCTCTCAGATGCTTGGCCACAGCGACATGAGTGCCGACAAAGCGTACCTCAGTTTCAATAAAACACAAACATCTCTATGTTCCTCCGATTTCTCAGGAGTACCAATTACAAAGGGTGTATATGCCTCTCATTTTCCGGGTGTTCGCCGCGAAGCAGGAAAAGGCGGTGATCAGGAGTGAGCTTTAAACAGGAATTAACTGCCGCATATCATGAAATGCTCGATATCAAGGTATCGTTAGGATATAAACAGAGGAACTACATGTCCCATATCTTGCCTTTCATCGAATTTTGTGCAGATTCCTATCCTGATGCTAAGGAAATTACAAAGGAGATGCTTGACCATTGGCTGCTGACGAAGAACTTTAACGCTGATAGTACCCGCCGGATTGCAATTATCAATATCAGGCACTTTGCCCGATTTTTGAACGCGATTGGGAAAAAGGCATATATACCGCCTTCAGAGTACAATGTCAAGGCACAGCGGTATCTGCCATACATTTTTACCGATGAAGAGTTGGTACAACTTTTTGATTCGATTGACTCTTTAACGAACAGAATAGACCGCCAAGAATATCACCCGGAACTGATTCTTCCGGTCGTATTCAGATTAGAACTATGCTGTGGTATGCGGCCCGGCGAGCCGTTCAACCTCAAAACAGAGGATATTGATCTGAAAACAGGCGATATTTTTATCCGAAAGAGTAAGCGAGGCAAAGATCGCCATATTATTGTGTCTGATGATATGCGAGATCTGTGTACTGTTTATAACGGTCTTGCGGGCAAGCGTGAATGGTTTTTTCAGTATCCGGACGGCGGACAAATTCCAACGCGCTGGGCACAATGGCATTTTTCCAAAGCATGGAGGAAGAGCACTCTTTTCTCCAGAGGAAATAATCCCAGACCATATGACCTGCGGCACAACTTTGCCACCCAAACGCTGATGCGCTGGATCGATGAAGGCCGGGATGTTATGGCGCTCATGCCATATCTCAGCACTTATATGGGACATGTCAGCTTAGAAGAAACCCTATACTATATACACCTTTTGCCGGAAAGATTAAAATCCTCGCCCGGAATCGATTGGAAGATGCTGAACGATATATACCAGACAGAGGAGGGATCTGATGAAGAAGATTAAAGATCCGGCTCTGTTTGAAAAGATTCGTAAGTTTTTAACAGAGGATATGCCTGTCCTAAGGAAAAAGAGTCCCAACACCGTTGAAGCGTATCGCTATACACTAAATATTTACTTGGTGTTTTTATGCGAAAAGCACTCAAAATCGCTGTATAACATTACAGTAAAGGACTTTAGCCAGAAAAATATTCTTTTCTTTTTGGACTGGCTGATAGAGGAGCGTGGAAATAAAGCGTCTACAGCAAACCTGCGGCTGAGACACATAAAACGGTTTTGCCGGTTTCTTATGGATGAAAATATTCTGATGATATCCGAACTGTCGGCCATTCAAAAAATAGCGGAAATCCCCAACGCTTCCGAAGACACAATCAAATTTTTAACCATTCAAGAGACGAAACTTATTCTTTCGCAACCGGATACGAGTAAAGCGATTGGAATCAGGGACAGTCTTTTTATGTACCTGCTTTATGACAGCGGCTGCAGAATTCAGGAAATTCTGAGCTTAAAACTTAAAGACTTTTTCGTACAGAATGGGACAGCTGAACTGCACATCATTGGCAAGGGGAATAAATTTCGGATAACTCCAATCTCGGAAGAGTTGATCCCGAAGTTTGAACGGTATTGCAGACACTATCATAAAAGCAGCACCTATGATGATTACTTGTTCTATACAAAGCGAAGAGGCGTCTGCTCGCAAATGTCCTGTGATACTGCGCAGACTTTTATTAAAAAATATGGAATCATGGCACAGAAACTCAACTCGGCCATTCCCCATGTACACCCCCATTTATTTAGGCACACCCGCGCTATGCACCTGTATATGGCAGGTATGCCGCTGGAGCTTGTTTCCCAATGGCTCGGCCATTCTCAGCTGGAGACATCTTTGATTTATGCAAGGGCCACTACCGACATGAAACGTAAAGCCGTTGATAAAATCTCCGCAAAAGAAAACTCTGTATTTAAGAGCGACGAAAAGTTTAAATATGCTGACAATGAAGATGTGATTCGGCAGCTTTACGGCCTAATGTGATTTGAAATGCCGATATTTATTTGAATTCCTCATTTGTTTCAGGTACTTCCAAATGATATCGGCATTTCTTTTCCCTCGGCATTATTCAAAAAAAGCCGAATTCGGCTTTTTTTGAAAAGCTTTTACGCTTCGGTGGAATGTGTGGAGCGGGGGCTGGATCCCATGACCACGAATCTGGTAGTGGCAGACAAACGCCGCACAGAAAAGACGATCTGCCTCGCCGTCACTCCCTCGCTGAAAGCCTATGGCATCTCCGGTCGGGCACGACTCTTTGAGGTGGTACAGAAAGTGGCGGAGGTCAATGCCAAACGCAGGCAGGCAGCCCCCGGCCGGCAGCTGACCGGCTTGTCCTGGAACGATCCGGAGGTACAGCACGATCCATCCCTGGCGTTGGACTATATTGTCGCTCCGCCCCGGATGGCGCATTATATCGACTGGAGTACCAAGATCTACGGTGTGTACCTGAAATACCTGGCGCCCGAAGACATTTTCCCCTACTCCATTGATGAGGTGTTCATGGACATTACCGACTACCTGGATACCTACAAGATGACTGCCAGGGATTTAGCACGAACAATTATTCTGGATATCTTAAAAACCACTGGGATCACTGCTGCCGCTGGAATGGGTCCCAACCTCTATTTGGCTAAAATCGCCATGGATATTGTGGCAAAGCGTGTCCACCCAGACAAGGATGGGGTACGGATCGCCAAACTCAACGAGACCACCTATCGGAAGCTCCTGTGGGCTCATCGTCCGCTCACAGATTTCTGGCGGGTGGGTCGAGGCTATGCCACCAAGCTGGAAGCCCATGGCCTATACACCATGGGTGATATTGCCCGTTGCTCCATCGGGAAACCGACAGACTATCACAATGAGGAGCTGCTCTATCGGCTCTTTGGAGTCAACGCAGAGCTGCTTATTGATCATGCCTGGGGCTGGGAACCCTGTACCATAGCGGATGTAAAGGCATATAAGCCCGAAAATAAGAGCATTGTTTCCGGCCAGGTGCTCCAGTGTCCCTATTCCTTTGATAAGGCGCGGCTGGTTGTCCGGGAGATGGCGGATGCACTGGCGTTGGATCTGGTGGACAAGGGGCTGGTCACCAATCAGCTGGTGCTGACTGTGGGCTATGACATCGAAAATCTGGTATCTGCCCAAGGCACCGCAGCTTACACCGGAGCAGTCACTATGGATCGCTACGGACGAAAGATTCCTAAGCACGCTGTAGGAACGGAGAATTTCCCTTATACCTCTTCGGCAAACGACCTGCTGGAAGCGGTCGCCTCCCTCTATGACAGGATTGCAGACAAGGCTCTGCTGGTCCGCCGACTCAGCATCAGCGCCAACCGCCTGCTGCGTGAAGATGAAGTGCCCAGGCAGGACGAGGCGGAGCAGATGGATCTTTTCACCGACTATGCGGCGCGGGAGAAGGAAAGGGCTGAAAGTGCAGCTGAGCACGCTCGGGAGCGGAAACTCCAAGAAACGATGCTGGAAATCAAGAAGAAGTTTGGAAAGAACGCCATCCTCAAAGGTCTGAACCTGGAAGATGGCGCTACGGCCAAAGAGAGAAACCAGACGATTGGGGGGCATCGGGCATGAGTGGTCCATACGACGATATCATCCAGCTACCGCATCCCACTTCGGCCAGACATCCGAGGATGTCCCTCTCAAACCGTGCGGCACAATTTTCCCCCTTTGCCGCTCTCTCCGGCCATAGTGCTGCACTTGCCGAAACAGCACGGCTGACGGACCAGCAAATCGAGTTGAGCGATGATGATAAGGCTGAGCTCGATCAAAAGCAGCGCATCCTATTGGAGCATATCAATGAACACCCGGAGATTATGGTGACATGGTTCCAGCCGGATGAGAAAAAGGATGGCGGCCAATATATTACGACTACTGGACGGCTGAAAAGGTTTGATGAATCCGCGTGTGTGCTGCTTTTGAAAGACGGATCAAACATACCGATCAGCCATATCATCGGGCTGGAAAGCGCATATTTCGAAGGTCTCTTTTGAAACAATATGTTGATGTAGTCTCATATTTAATTGAGAGCGATAAAGTATGATGCCTGAAAGATTTGCCTGAACTAAATATCAACCCTGCACAGGAAGCGGGCATCCAGTAGCTTGGTTCTATTTTATAAGCTGTGGACCCTTTTACACCAAAACCAAAAATATCGATTTTAACCGTCCTTTGCAGCAAGAAGCCTGTGTTCTCTAAGAACACAGGCTTCTCTGTTTTCTCCGGTCCTTCCCCCGCTTCGTCTCTGCCCATATCACGCCACAGGCCGGTGAAATTTCAGGCTACTTCTACCATTACTATCAGTTCCTCGCTGCTGTCAGGATGCCGCTGACCGTGTTTACCGCCTGAATCTGGGTGTCTTTGGTGACGTGGGCGTAGGTGTCCAGCGTGAATCCGGCGCTGGGCCCATCATTCCGGAGACTGTTTTCACGTTTCCCCCGTTCTGCCGGGCAATACACCGCTGGATACGGAGCGTTTTTCTCTGGAAGTCAATGCCTGTCCATTTTAATCCCAACAGCTCTCCCCGCCGCAGGCCGGTTGTCCAGGTCCATGTAGCAGCGTTCATACACGCCGCTTTTCCCGGCCTTCTGAAAAAACGCTGTCAACTGATCCGGTGTCAGGACCTTCACCTCCCGCGCTCCACCTTTCGCAGTGTGTGCAGCTCTTGGCAGGGGTTGTTCGGATGAGCCACTGTTCCGCCTCTACTTCCATGGCGGGGGACGGCATTTGGCGAAGATTCCGCACTGTTTTGCATACAAGTCTTTTTGCTTTATAGCGGTTTTCTTTGCTTTGAACGCCCTCCTTTTCCAGAAGCTCTTTATAGAGCCACTGTATCTCCAGAGAGGAATTGCCCGGGCTTCCGGCCAGAGTTATCAAAGAATTGACAGCTGCGGAGGCGGATTGTGTTGGGCCAGCTTTCCATCTTTCGATTCAGTATATCAGGCCGCAGCTGGAGCGTCTGGACTGCCTCCGCTTTCATATCCGCAAGCAGCAGGAAGCACGGCAAAGCTGACCGGCAGCACAAACACAAGACTATTTTTCGAGAAGGAATTTTTATGAGGCTCCAGGACAACGCCGCCTTTGCGCCGCTGCGCTGCGTTTTGGCCGGATTTTTCAAAAGCACCTCCCATGCGCCGTCCAGATCCGTGTCTGCCTGGGCTGAGTGCTGTTCCTTGCATCTGGAATTTCCGGATGGCGGAAGCGCAAATGACGGCTTTCAATCTGCGGGGTCTTTCCGTCGGTACAGGGTGAGCGTGTACATCGGAGCCGTTGGCTCGCCCTTCCATCCAGAGCCATCGTGTCGAACCTCCACATATTGTTCCCGTGATTTGGAGAACACTATTTCTAAATTACGCATTTGGAGGATCGTATATGGAGTCATTGTGGGAACAGACGTCCGGACATACAGGGTTTGGTCATCTGGAGCAGGATGCAAAGACCGATGTATTGATTATCGGCGGGGGGATAGCGGGGGTTTTATGTGCATATCTGCTGCACCAGGCCGGAGTCCTCTATCTGCTCTTGGAAGCTGAGACGATTGGCGGCGGGATCACCAAAAACACCACCGCCAAAATCACCTCCCAGCACGGCCTGATCTATGACAAGCTGATCCGTAAATTTGGAGCTGGCCAGGCCAAACAGTACCTTGATGCCAATGAAGCGGCCCTTCAGAAGTACCGGGAGCTGTGCCGCGGCATGGACTGCGACTTTGAAGAAAAGACTGCCTATGTGTACTCTCTGAATGACCGCCGGAAAATCGAACGGGAGCTGGATGCCCTGGAAAAACTGGGGGTTCCTGGGGAATTTACAGACCGCCTCCCCCTCCCCTTCCCTGTGGCCGGAGCAGTTCGATATCCAAACCAGGCCCAGTTTCATCCGCTGAAATGGATCGCCGCGATTTCAAAGAGCCTGCACATCTGCGAGCACACGCCGGTGCGGGAGCTGGTCGGAACAACTGCAATTACGGATTATGGAAAAGTCACGGCAAACAAAATAATTGTAGCCACCCACTTTCCCTTTTTGAATAAGCACGGCAGCTTCTTTGCCAAACTGTATCAGCACCGCTCCTATGTGATTGCTCTGGAAAACGCCCCGAATGTAGACGGCATGTATGTGGACGAGGCCCAGACGGGCATGTCCTTTCGCAACTACAAGAATTTGCTGCTGGTAGGCGGCGGAGACCACCGCACCGGAAAACAGGGCGGGGCCTGGCAGGAACTGCGGGATTTCGCCCAGCGGTACTATCCCAAGGCCGCAGAGACATCCCACTGGGCTACCCAGGACTGCATGTCTCTGGACGGCGTTCCCTATATCGGCCCCTATTCCGCCAGCACATCCGACCTGTATGTGGCCACCGGTTTCAACAAGTGGGGAATGACCTCCGCCATGGTGTCGGCCATGGTCCTGTGCGATCTTGTCCAAGGGAAGCAGAGCCCCTATGCCGAGGTGTTTTCCCCCTCCAGAACGATCCTCCGCCCCCAATTGGCGGTCAATGGCTTCGAGGCCGTGGTCAACCTTCTGACCCCTTCCGCCAAGCGTTGTCCCCATCTCGGCTGCGCGTTGAAATGGAACCCGCAGGAGCACACGTGGGATTGCCCCTGCCACGGCTCCCGTTTTACAGAGGAGGGCAGGTTGATCGACAACCCGGCAACGGGGAATCTGAAAAAGTAGTGCCGCCGAATGAAACAGCTCCATCTGTGTTTCCTGTCTGAGACGCAGATGGAGTTTGCATAACAAGCACGATCTTTCCCCCAATCCCTAGTCTGTTGCCCCGGCCGCAGAAGATGCACAGAGTCCTTCCAGAAAAGGCAATCGGCCGATCCGGTCTTGCCGCATGGTTCAGGCCCTGCCTCTCATGGCCCGGCAGAGCCGGCGTCCGATATATAGGCGCGTCCATTCCTCATCGGTACGCTTCTTGTCTCTCTCTTCCCTTGGAGGCATGGCCCGCCTTTGCGTCATAAAACACAGCTGTTGCCGTGCTCTTTGCAATGCGGACGTCCGTTTCAATATCTGTTCAGCCATTTGAAAGACCAGCGGGACCGTTCCAGAGGATCTTCCGCTGAGGCCGCAGTACACAAGCCGTAAGGTCCTTCATTCAGCAGGTCCCTTCCCCAGTGTAAAGCTTCCCAACTGTGTATTCAACATGCGTGCTGAAAAAGCGGGAACATCTACGTGATGTTCCCGCTTTTTCCATGTCACAATATCTGTTTTTCTGCCGGAGATGTCTCCCGCCCTCCGCCGTATTGCGGCTGTGCTTTGATCAGCCAGTCCCGGGCTTCCTGCAGCTCCCGCCTTCCCGGCGTGATCTGCAGCTGGTAGTTGACCCGGCCCAGGAGCTGAGCCAGGTAGCGGTCCTCCGGTCCGTCGATCCCGGCTCGCGCCATGTGGCCGGAGATGCCAAATTTTTGGCAGAAATGCAGCTCCTGGCGCAGTGCACGGCGCTCTTCGGACGGGACATTGCACTTTTTGTTGACCACAATACCTGTCACAAGCTGCCGGCGGTCTGCCGGGAGCCATTTTGTCTTTCCGGGATTGAGATAGAACCCCAGCGCCCGCAGCCGGGGCTCCACGCACCGGAGCACCTCATCCCGGGCGAAATCGCCGGAGAACGTCATGTCGTCGCAGTACCGGGTGTAAGCGATCTGCCTCTCCCGGCACCAGGCCCCCACCTCGTTGTCAAAGTCCCGCATAAGGATATTGGTGATGCAGGGGGATGTGGGCGCCCCCTGGGGCAGCCGATCCCACCCGTAGCACAGCATAGCCAGCAGAATACGTAAGTTCTCTGCATAAACCTCAGCTGGAAAGGCAGTTTCCTTCACAGCGGAATACAGGATACTGTCAAAAAAATGACGGATGTCCAGCTTCAAAACACAGGGCTTTCCCACATGGGGCGCAGCATTGCACAGGGTGCTGCCGCCGTATCGATAGGCCGTGGCGTAGGGGGACACAGGCATGTGGACCAGCAGCACCTGCAGGATCTGGCGCTGGATGTGCTTCAGCAGCGGGTCCGGGACCGACAGCTCCCGCACACCGCCGGAGGACTTGGGGAGCTGCCTGCGGATGTAATGGCGGTCCAGTGTATTGCTGACGGCATACAGCGTCCCGGCGGGGATCCCCAGATCCCGCACAAGGGAGGAGAGCTCCCGATAGACAATCAAGTGCTCTCCTCCCTTCTCATGCCTGCGGAGCGATACAAATTTGTATGGGGAACCGCGCGGCGGTATCTTCCAGCACATCGCAGGTGTGCTCCAATACCGCAAGCGGGCTCGCCTGCGCGAAGCGCATACGCCAGAATCCAGCCAACC
>OLRN01001327.1_pt1 | contig 13573 bp, 9 predicted proteins | sample 1673001 | NCBI WGS metagenome assembly OLRN01 (sample SAMEA3136745, study PRJEB25190) | human gut metagenome | biome: human gut; feature: human-associated habitat; material: faeces | place: Austria | collected 2013 | reverse complement strand
CCCTGGTAGCCCCCAGAGAGGGGTCAATCTTGGAATCATCAATGGCGATTTTGACATCAGACCAGGTGCGGCCTCCGTCCGTGGAGCGGCTTACGCCCACATCAATGTTGGCCGGAAGGTCTCCGGAATGGTTGTACCGGATATCGTACACGGCCAGCAGGGTTCCCTTCCTGGAACGGGCCAGACCGGGAATACGGTAGAATTTTGATTTGAAATCCCCATGCCTGACTACGGCCACGCCGATGCGCTGCGCCACGGGAGCCGCATTGGCAACCCTCACCGGTTTATTGCCCGCCACAACGCTGACCGGACGCACCACTACCCTGCCGTCCAGGGAGGCTCCTTCTTTCATCGTCACGCAAGCCCACAGGTAATTGTCTCCGGGCTCCAGCTCCATTTTCCCCTTCACAGAAATCTGGGGTCTGGCGGAACCGGCAAGCTTTACTGTACCAAGAACCTGGGAAGAGTCTTTCGGGAACGGCTCTTCCCCATGATGGATGACAGGGGCCTCTTCCCCCCGTATTACAGCCACGGACTCAATGTCGGAAAGCTTCGTCGTACCCGTAAAATCCAGATTGACAGCTGTCAGGAACTGAGGATTAAGGCAGCCGTCCGTCCGGACATTCAGAGAAAGAACAGGGCTGCACGGGATACGCACCATCACCGGGTAAGCGGAAGAGGACATCTCCACCTGCGGATTCACCTTCATGGGAATACAGGGAACAAGAAACAGGTCGTCCAGCTTCATTCCCTTGTTTTCCGGAGAAGTAAGCCTGAACACCAGGGAACGCGTTCCGGCAGGAACACTGGTTTCTATCTTGGTATGGAACCCGCCCGTCCTGATATCCTTGCCGTCATAAATTTTCTTTTCTCCATTCGGCCCTATGGCCACAATGGAAAATTCAAAAGGGGCCTGCCCGGTCCATCGCTCCGCCCAGGCAGAAAGCCGGACTTCCCTGGAAGGCGTATCCTTCAAGTCCAGTTTCAATTCAGCATCCTGTCCGCCGAACATCCGCAGGGAGGCTTCTCCGGATTTTCCCCCTCCTCCGATTTCCGCCACACCGTTCCGGCAGGACATAAGGCCGTATTTGGTGGAAAGCGTTGTAAACTTGCCACGCCTGGCCTGCTCAAAGCTTTCCTTGCCGAGAACGGAGGGAATAGACAGGCCCAGTACGCACAACAGGCCAAGCCCCATTAATTTATTCAAAGATAAACGCATCGTATTTATGGTGTGTTTCGCGGGATATATACGCCGCCCCCCGCAGCAATCTTGCCCGGAGCAGCGTTATTTGCCGGTCCGTTTCCTAACACACGGCTTTCCGTTGCGTCCAGCCCCGCTTGAACGGCCTGAGGAAAGACCAGTCCTTACTTTCCCGTTTTTCCTCCGGAAAGAGCCGCCGGCTCCACGGAAATCACGGGACGTTCCGGGAAAGAACTGGAATTCCGGTGCATATAATAATGAGCCCAGTGAAGAACCACCTTGTCCCCCGGTTTAAGGGCGGATATCTTCTTCAAAATATCCGCACTCTGCAGGATGGGCTTGTGCGCCGGATTAACGTCAACCATCAGCTGCTCCTGCTTTTCATCGCCGTACTTGCCTGGTTTCCGGTAATCCAGGTACTTGACGATCCGGAAAACGGCGAAATCCCTGGCATGGTCGCACTTGTCCGGGCACAGGGAAGTAAGGAACCTGCATTTCCGATGAATCATTCCCGTAAATTCCGCTTCCGCCACATGATCCGACAACAATTCCCCGGAAGGCAGTTCCGCATCCCCCTCTTCATTTACCCTTTCCGGGTCCGCAATGGGAGAATCTTCAGCCTGAACGCTCCAGAATCCGGCCAGGCCCAGACAGACGGCTAGAATACTCTTCTTCATCTCTTCATTCCTATCCGCCGCGGAAACACAAGTCAAGAAGAAGAAAGAGCTTCTGCGGACACTGACGGAATATCACCATGGAAAAGCATCATTTTATTTTTTCTATCAACAGGTTGGATAATTTCTGGACTCTTTTCGGTTTCCAGATTGACGCACCGCCGTCCTTGTGAGAAATTGACAAAAGCAATATGGATAACAACCGTACCTCTACCGTGCCGATCGTTCCCAAACAGTACCGGCTGCCGTTCTTCATGCTGGTCTCCTGTTTTGCGCTGTGGGGCCTCCTGAACAACATGACGGACAACCTGGTTCCGGCATTCAGCAAAATATTCATGATCAATGCTTCGGAATCCGCCGGAGTTCAGATTTCCTTCTATGGGGCCTATGCGGTGCTTGCCATTTTCGCCTCCATCCTTCTGGAGGAATTTTCCTATAAGGCGGGCGTCCTCATCGGGCTGGGGCTCTACATGATCGGCGCGCTGTGCTACATTCCCGCCGCCATCGGGCAAAGTTTCGATATCTATCTGATGGCTATCTTCGTGCTGGCCGGAGGCCTCTCCATTTTGGAGACCACCTGCAACCCCTTCGTTCTCTCCATGGGGTCCCAGGAAACGAGCGTCCGCCGTCTGAACTTCGCCCAGGCCTTCAATCCCATAGGCTCCCTGACGGGTATTTTCCTGGCCAAATATTTCATTCTGGCGCATTTGAACGATGCGGACATGGACACCCGCAAAGCCATGGACCCGGAACAACTGAACGCCATTGTCAGCGATGAACTTTTCTGGGTATGCGTTCCTTATGTGGGCCTGGTAGCCATCGCCGCCGTCATCTGGTTCTTTTTCTGCCGTTACAAATCCGACGATGAAAACGTACCCACCCGGGAAAACACACAGCCCCTTTCCGCCAAACTCGGCCGCCTGGGACTCTGCATCGCCCTGATTCTCATCCCCTTCCTGTTCCAGTACTATTCCGCTTTCGAATTCAGCATGGTGCAGCAAATCCTGATTATGATGATCGGGCCCATCGCCTTCCTGCTCATCATGCCGGACTACCGCTGCCAGCTTATGAAACTGGTGAAGCTTCCGCGCTACTTCTGCGGCGTGGCGGCCCAGTTTTTCTATGTAGGCGTGCAGATTGCCGTGTGGACGTGGACGATTAAATACATCATGTCCGTCTTCCCCGGAATGCAGGGCGGCCCCCTCATGCACATCATTGCCGCCAAGGCGGCCTGTTTCGGAGAAGCTCTGAAGCCCGAATTCAAGGACTATGCGGCCCAGGTTGTCAAAAACGCCAAGGCCATGGCGGCCAAAATGGCGGAACTCGGCTTCCGCGTCGTCTCCAACGGTACGGACAACCACGTATTCATGGTAGACCTCCGCAACAAAGGCATTAACGGTGCAGACGCGCAGGAAGCCCTGGACCGCGTAGGCATCACCGTAAACAAGAACGCCATCCCGTTTGACACGGGTTCTCCCATGAAACCTTCCGGCATCCGCATCGGTACGCCTGCCGTAACCACTCGCGGCATGAAGGAAAAAGACGTGGAACAGGTGGCTGAATTCATTGCGCGTGCGCTGGCCTTGTACGTAGGTGACCAGGTATGCCCGAATCCGGAAGGCTTCTCCCAGCTTAAGGAAGAAGTTTCCGCGTTTAACCGCAACTTCCGCCTGCCTCATTAACATCTCCTGCGTATAAACGCTTTTCAGGCCGTTCCGCCTTTACCGCGGAACGGCCTTTTCATCAAAAGTCCGTATTTACGGCCCCCGATACGCGCGGCCAAGACGCCCGCAACAAAAAAACCTCTTCGTCAAGGAATGGCCGGGGTTCATCCAAACTGCACTTTTCCCCTCCTATATTGCGGACAAACCGGTTTGGAAATCAACAACCATTACCCATTTGCACTTCCTCGTTGGAACGTCTGCCCTCTTCCCGGCCCAACCGGAAAACAAAGGTTGCGGCAGGTTGGAAATAATGGAACTGATGACTTGCATGCGTTGCCCCTCCATCCGCAATTAAAACAATCTGAAACCCTTCATTGGAAAACTGGATATTTTTTTCATCCCAATATCCATAACCGGACATAACAGAATATCTTCCTATTTCTCTGAATGAACCGTCCTGCTGGCGCAGAAAAGCCTTAAATTCATAACTGTTAAAATTGGCTCCTCTCGGCGTTCTCCACACTAATGCGGCTTCATGGTCCGCCTGCCAAATTACTTTGTTATCCGGATTCTCCCGGAAACAGTTTTCCAGAAAAGCCACCTCCTGCTTGTGAAAACGCAAGGCGGCAACATCCACCGGAGGATGATCGACAAGGGGAGAAGGCACGTCAGAAGCCATAACAAAGGGAACCGTGCAGCAAGAGAAAAGAAGCGTTTTAAGAGAGGCATTCATCCTCCAGATATTACTTCGTCAAAAAGACGGCTCAAGTCTCAATCACCTGATCGCCTGATGATGCTTCAGAATGATTTATCTATCCAAAGATCCACCGGGCCAGACAGACAAACTATCGCATCCGTCTGGTTTGACAATACAGTTCCGATACTGCTTTTCCGTCAAAAAGTCAGTTCCGCCAATAGTGACATGAGGCGTGGAAGTAGTACCTGCCGTTCTAAATTCATCATAAGGAACAGTCACGCCACCGCTCAGAACCTCAAGGAGCGCCTTTCTGGCTTCTTCCAGTTTTTCACAGCTCAGCCTGTCAATATCCCTGTACTCCTCCACTTCAACCTTGGCACATTGCTGATTTGTTACGGAGGCCCAATCAGGATTCTTACCGTCTTTGATTTCGCCAAATTCCGTCAATATACTCAACAAGGGATTTCGATAAGCATTCCCTTTCGTGCTGCCGGGACGATTCAACATCACCAATGCACTCGTCCTTATCTCGGCACCCTTCGTATCGGATTCCGCATAGATGACTCGCGCCATTGGAGAGTCATAACATCGTCTCCGTCGATGAGGAAATAATGCCGTTCTGCTTTTTCTACTCTAATGTATGCTTTCCAGGTGTCAGTACGATCTTCTACATTCTGCTTGATAGGAATCAGCACGGGGTCGGACACTCAACTAACAAACAAATTTTTACAAAATTTGATATGTAAAATTCTTTTATGGCCTGCCCGCGGAAGTCATGCCGTCCCACACGGGAAAGTAATAATGCAGGGTAGGTTCAGGCTCATTCAACAGGCGATAGTGCCACCATTCCGGAGCATAATTGGCAAAACCCTGTTTTTCAAAAGCCGTTTTCAGAATCATCCTGTTTCTGCGTTGGGAAGGAGTCACTAATGTAGAGTCTGTGGTGGAACTGGGATCCAGCAGGTCATGATGGCCGCCCATATCCACCGGCTTTCCGGTCTTGGCGTACAGCAGGGAAACATCCACAGCCACGCCCCGGGAATGTTCCGAAAAATCGCGCACATAGTGGTCTCCGAACACCTTGGCCTTGTCAATATGGGGATAATACCGGGACTTCATCTTTTGGTCCCCGTCGTCAGCTCCCCATTTGCAAATGTCCAGCACGGCGGTATGGGGACGGTAGGCGTCATAAATTTCCAGCAGGTAACCCTGACGATACAAATCTTCCGAGACTTTTTTCAACGCCTGCGCCGCCTGGGTGCGCAGGATGGCGCGCCGACCGTGGTAACCGTCCAGCGGACGCCCTACAAAATTGTCATACCCGGCATATTTCAAATTAGTCTTCACCAGCGGAGCCACCTGATCCACATACACAAAGCCCGGCTGCATCACGGGCTGAAGGGGCTGATTGAACGCCGGTTTGAATTCCCTGCTGCCGGAACAGGAAACCAGTAACATGAACATGCCGCATACCGCAGCTACGCAAGTCTTCATGACCACGAAGCGTAGCACGGCATGCGGCGCAAATCCGGTCAGGATTCCGTCATTTCCAGGAATCCCTTGATCTTGCTGATGCGCGTGGGATGGCGCAGCTTGCGGAGGGCTTTGGCTTCAATCTGGCGAATGCGTTCGCGGGTGACGCTGAACTGGCGGCCCACCTCCTCCAGAGTGCGGGGACTGCCGTCCCGGAGGCCGAAGCGCTGTTCAATAACTTCGCGTTCACGATCCGTGAGGGTGTCCAGAACATCCTTGATTTTTTCTTTCAGAAAAGAGAAGGAGGCTTCCTCCATGGGATTTTCCGCCGCCTTGTCTTCAATAAAGTCACCAAAGGAGGTATCGTCGGAATCCCCCACGGGGGCTTGCAGGGAAATGGGCTGCTGGGCCATTTTCAAAACGGAACGCACGCGTTCCACAGGCAGATGGATTTCTTCCGCGATTTCTTCCGGAGTGGGTTCCCTACCATACTCCTGCACCAGCTGCTTTTGCACGCGCATCAATTTATTGATGGTTTCAATCATGTGCACGGGAATGCGGATGGTGCGGGCCTGGTCTGCAATGGAGCGGGTGATGGCCTGGCGAATCCACCAGGTGGCATAGGTGGAGAATTTGTAGCCGCGGCGGTATTCAAATTTTTCCACCGCTTTCATCAGGCCCATGTTGCCTTCCTGAATCAGATCCAGGAAGGAGAGGCCGCGGTTGGTATATTTTTTGGCAATGGAAATGACCAGGCGCAGATTGGCCTCCACCATTTCATCCTTGGCCCTGCGGGCTTCGCGAAGCCATTTGCGGAGTTCCTGGTAGGCTTCTCCCATCTCATCCGCAGTCATCCACATGCGAAGCTCCAGCTCTGCCAGATGTTCCTTGAGTTCCTTGTTGTCCGGTTCCAGGGCAACCTTCTTCTGCATGCGGAGCACGCGGTCGCGGGCCTCGTCAATCATGGAACAGAAATCCTCAATCACCTTGTGCTTGAAATACAGGCGACCGAAGAACTTCACCAAAACGCCGGCAACTTTGTCGAATTCGGCCTGGCGGGCCTTGACGGACTTGGCCGCCTCCTTGCTGCGGTACAGCTTGCGGAAGGAACCGGATGCGTCCTGATGGGTCTGCTGTATCTGGGCGCAGAGCTGGGCCAGCCCTTTCATATAGCGCTCACGGGAGTCTATCTTTTTGTCAAGGATAACGCGGTCAAAGCGTTCCTCATTGTCGAGCAGGCGATAGGCTACGTCCAGATAGGCATTCGCGATGAAACCGAAGCGGTGCACACAGCGCTGGACGTTCTGTTCCGCATCCTCAATTCTCTTGGAAATGGCCACTTCCTCTTCACGGGTAAGCAGGGAAACCTGGCCCATTTGTTTCAGGTACATGCGGACGGGATCATCCAGAATGTCCATCTTGGCTTCGAGCTTTTCCTCTTCGTCCTCTTCTTCCGTGCTGATGCGGGTGCGGTCCGTGTAGCTGTCCACATCAGACGCGTCAATGATGTCAAACGCCATGCTGCGCAGGCGGTCCATGATGGCCTCGTAATCCTGCTGATCGACAATGTCGTTGGGAAGGGAGTCATTAATATCGTCAAAAGTCAGATACCCCTGTTCCTTGGCGAGTTTGATAAGTTCACGGATTTTTTCCTGAATTTCCGGAGCGTCAATCGGATTCGTGATCTTGCGGCTGGCAGCCCTCTTGCGTTCCTCTTCCAGTATTTCGCTTAATTTTTTGGGCGTTTCCTCCTTCGCGGCAGGTTTGGCGGCCTTCTTCTCAGCCGGCTTCTTCTCCGCAGCCTTGGCTGGAGCTTTCTTGGCAGGGACAGCTTCAGGCGCCTTTGCCGGAGTCTTTTTGGCGGACGGCGCCGCCTTCTTGGAGGCAGAAGCCGGAGACGCTTTTTTTGCCGGGGCCTTTTTTTCTGCAACGGGCTTGGCGGCGGCCTTTTCCGCAGCCGGAGCGGCAGCCTTGGCAGAGTTTTTTTTGACAGGAGCCGCCTTCGGAGCGGTTTTGGAATTTTTTGCGGCGGGCCGGGCCGCTATTTTTTCCTTGGATTCAGAAGCTTTTTTGTTGGCGGAAGTCTTCTTGGGAGAAGAGGGGGATGGGTCACCGGATTTGGACATATCTTGAAAAGAAGAGGGCACAATTCACCATTATATCAATACCCGGAGGTATCGAGGCACTACATTGTACCCAGCAAACGCTTCAAGTCAACACTAAGTTTGGACAATTCCAGCCTTCTGGCAGCATCCGTGGAGGGATCCGCCAGTTCCGCCATCAGGGAGGCGATGTGCCTCTCCAAAGCGGCCTTCGCAATGCCGGAGCAGGCTTCCTGTACGCTCCTGTCCACATCGGGAATAGGTATGGGCTCCAGATTCAGCATGCCCAGGGCATCCCGTTCCGGCTGAGGCAGAGACACCAGAAAAGCCTGAACGGCCGCGGGGCTGTCCGGAGAAGGCAGCCTGGCCAGAATTTTTTTTAAGATGCCTCCGCCCTGCAGCAGCCGCATCGGCTCCAGCAATTCTTCAATGCGGTCCACGATAAGCCCCTGGGCACGGGAATTCTGAAGGGCCAGTTCACAGAGCACGGCCACGGCGCGATCCATTTTCACAGGAGGATGCTGCGGAACCTCCTCAGCCGTCTTACGCTCTGCGGACTGGGTCTGTTCCTGCCCCTTCCGGCGTCCGGCCATTCTGACGGCGCCGCGCAAATTATCCGCAGCCATGCGCATGCGCGTGGCTACGTCAGCCGTAGCCAGGTCCCGGGCCACCGGGTCGCTCATGCAGGCCAGCAGGGCCGTCATCTCACGGGCAAAAGCGGCGCTGGAAGCGGCGTCATCCAACAAACCGCTCTCCCTGGCCCGTTCAATGCGAACCTCAAAGAAGGAACGGGCCCGCTCCACCATCCCAGAAAAAGCCTCTTTCCCCTCCCTCTTCATGAAAGAATCCGGATCGTCCCCGGCAGGAAGGTTCACCAGGTAAATATCCTTGCCAAAAGGGGCCAGTTCACGGAAAGCCCGGTCCGCCGCAGCCATGCCCGCCTTGTCCGCGTCAAAACACAACACTATCCGTGAAGCATAGCGTGAAAGAATCCGGGCATGCTCCGGAGTAAACGCCGTCCCCAAAGGGGCTACGGCAAAAGAAATACCCGCCTCGTGGCAGGCAATGACGTCTATCTGCCCCTCGCACAACAGGGCTTTGCCGCTTTTTCCCATAGGGCCGCGCGCCTTGTCCAGGGCAAACACCACGTCCCCCTTTTTGAAAATGGCCGTCTCCGGAGAATTAACGTACTTGCCTACGTTTTCCTGAGGCCGCAGAATGCGGCCGGAAAACGCCACACATTCTCCGTACACATTGTTGATGGGGAACATCAGCCTGTCCCGGAAGCGGGCGTACAAATCTCCCCGTTCTCCGCGGTTGGCGAGACCGGAATCTATCAGCACCTGGTCCGGAATCCCCTCCCTGCGGGCCCAGGCCAGAAACTCCCGCGAGGAGTCAGGAGCCCACCCTACCTGCCAGCGTTTCGCCATGTCTGCCCCGTATCCGCGGGAATTCAGGTAAGCCCTGGCCTCCGCCGCCTTCGGGGAACAAAGCAGGAGCCTGTGGAAAAACCCAGCTGCCTTCTTGTGGGCCACCAGCAAAGCCGTGCGTGCCTTGCGCCGCCTTTCCTCCGCTGCGTCATAGACCTCCTCCACAATGGAGATTCCGGCTTTTTCCGCCAGCCTTCGCACGGTATCCGCAAACCCCAGGTTCTCCATCTTCATCACAAAAGTGATGGCAGACCCCCCTTCCCCGCAGCCAAAGCATTTAAAATTCTGCCGACTCTGGTCCACAATGAAGGAAGGCGTCTTTTCATTGTGGAACGGGCAGCATGCCTTCCACCGGGAACCGGCCCTTTTCAGGGGAAGATAGGATCCCACCACATCTACAATGTCAGTGGCCTCCAGAACGCGCCGGATACTGTCTTCATCAATCCTTCCCATAAGGCGGAACCAGTCTATCACAAGGGGTACGGGTGCACAAGAATACAGAATCGGAACGCCATGCGAGGAAACAAGGCCTCCACAGGCAGGGAAAAGACGGCGCAACACCGGCGGCTTCCCGCCCCGGAGGAACACATTTCCCCATTGAGCGCGGGAGCGGAACATGCTAGCCTGTCCGCATGAAGCGCATTCACCTTCTGTTGCTGGCTTTGCTGGCCCTGTTTGCCGGCGCCCCCTTCCGGGCGGCCGCGGAGGAAACCTTCCGCGACAGGGTAGTCGTCATCCCCGTAGGGGAGGACTCCCTGACCAGCAAACAAAGCTTCGGCTTCATGAACCGCATCCTGAAAAGAGCGCAGGAGGAGCAGGCGCGCGCGGTAATATTCGATTTGAACACGCCCGGCGGCCTGGCCTGGGAGACCAGCGAGATGATGATGAATAGCATCCAGCCGCTCACCATTCCCACCTACGCCTACGTAAACCCCAGGGCCATGTCCGCCGGGGCGCTCATCTCCGCGGCGTGCGACAAAATCTACATGGCTCCCGTCTCCTCCATCGGCGCAGCGGGCATCATCACCTCATCCGGAGAGGAAATGGATCCCGTCATGCGCAAGAAAGCGGAAAGCGCCTTCTGGGCCTTTACCCGCTCCGTCGTGACGGAAAAGGGTTACCGCCCGGAAGTGGTAAAAGCCATGATGATCCCGTCCGACCAGGAACAGCAGTTCGGCCCCGTCAAACTGGAAAAAGGCGCGCTCCTGACCCTGACGGGCAAGGAAGCCGCCGCGCGTCTGGAAGACGGCAGGCCCCTGCTGGCCCAGGGCACAGCCTCCTCCGTCACGGACCTGCTGGCCCAGGAGAAAGTAAATGCCCCCGTGGTCACGGCGGAACCTACAGCCTTTGAGCGCATCGGCCTCTGGATTGCATGGGCTTCCCCCATCCTGATCCTGCTGGGCATCGGCGGCATTTACATGGAATTTAAAACGCCGGGATTCGGCATCGGCGGCATTGTGGCCATTGCCGCGTTTGCCCTGTTCTTCTTCGGCAACAACATTGCCGGGAATCTGGCCGGCTATGAGACGGCGGCCCTGCTCGTTCTGGGCATAGTCCTCCTTTGCGTGGAATTCTTCGTTATCCCGGGCACATTCATTGCGGCCATTGCGGGCGGCGTCTGCATCTTTCTGGCCCTGTTCGGCGGCATGGTCAGCTCCTGGGAATGGGACCATATCATCCGGGACGGACAGTGGGATGACGTCAACACGCTGGCGGCAGTCCTGGGCATCCCCCTTCTGAAACTGGCCCTGGGCCTGACCGGAGGCTCCCTTCTGATTGCCCTGCTGATGAAATACCTCCCGGATTCCATCCTGATGCGCCGCGTTACCAACGCCACGGTCAGCGGAGGTTCCGCCGGGGAAGCGGTCAATATCGCGCGCGTTCAGGTAGGAGACCGCGGGAACGCCGTCACGGAGCTGAAACCCAATGGAAAAGCCATGATTCATGGCGAAATATGCGAGGTTTTCTCTCGACAAGGCATACTGATTAAGGGTACCCCTGTGCGCGTCGTGGACATCCGGCCATTCGACCTCGTCGTCGTCAAGGACGACTCCCCCTCCGGGGATTGACGCCATCACGCTTCTTATCTACTGCCATGCCTCTCACCGTTGGACTCATTTCCCTGGGCTGCCCCAAGAATCTGGTTGACTCTGAAATCATGATCGGCCACCTGCAAAAAGCCGGCATGACCATGACTCCGGAACCGGAACTCGCGGACGTAATGGTGGTCAATACCTGCGCTTTCATTGACCAGGCCAAGCAGGAAGCCATCGATGCCATTCTGGACATCGTGCGTGCCCGGGAAAATGGGGCTTATCCGGAAAACCAGAAACTCATCGTGGCGGGCTGCCTGTCCCAGCGCTTCCGGAAGGAACTGCCCGCCCTGCTTCCGGAGGTGGACGCCTTTATCGGTCCGGACCAAATCACCAAACTGCCGGAAATCATCACTCAAGTGATGGACCGGACCATACAGGACCGGAACTTCATTGAAGGAAAATGCAGGTACGTTCCTGACTGGAACACGCCGCGCTACCGCCTTACCCCGCCGCACACGGCCTACATCAAGATAGCGGAAGGCTGCAACCACGGCTGCGCCTACTGCATCATTCCCATGATCCGCGGACGCCACCGCAGCCGTTCCCAGCAGGACGTAGTGCGTGAAGCGGAAACCCTTATCCGGTCCGGCGTGAAGGAAATCTGCCTCATCGCGCAGGACATCACCTATTACGGCATGGATAAATGGACGGATGCGCGCCCAAACCGCCGCAGCGCGGTGGATTCCTCCCGCGGAGAATCCCTGGCTTCCCTGCTCCGCGCTCTGAACGCCATTGAGGGAGAATTCTGGATCAGGCTGCTCTACACCCACCCCGCCCACTGGAGCGACGAACTGACCGCAGCCATCGCGGAATGCCCCAAAGTGGCCCGCTATGTAGACATTCCCCTCCAGCATATTTCCGATAATATGCTGGACGCCATGCAGCGCGTAACGGACGGAAACTATATCCGCACGTTGCTCCGGAATATCCGGAAGGCCGTTCCGGGCATCGCCATCCGCACCACCTTCATCACCGGATTCCCCGGAGAAACGGAAGACGACCATCAGGAACTGATGGAGTTTATCGAGGAATTCCGTTTTGAACGCGCCGGCATTTTCACCTTCTCACGGGAGGAAGGGACAAAAGCCTACAAGATGCCCAACCAGGTGCACCACCGCACCAAGGCTCGCCGCTACAATGAAGCCACCCTGTTGCTGGCGCGTCTCGCTTCGGAAACGGGCCAGGAACAAATCGGCAGGCAAATACGCGTGCTGGTGGATGCTCCCGGAGTCGCCAGAACGGAATGGGATGCTCCGGACATTGACGGAACCGTCTCCGTTCCTCTGACGCTGCCCGTCGGGCAATTCGCCACTGTCACCGTAACGGATGCCGTTGCGTATGAATTGACGGCGGAATAAAATTGCTTCCGTGCCTGTCGGAAAGAACCCGGGAACAAAAATACAGGCGAAGCGCAGGCCGACGTATATTGCCTCCTGTTTTCCGCCCGGCTTTCCGGATTTTCTGCAAAGGCCCTACTGCTTCACGCTGGATTCAGGCAGGGGAACGTTTTCCGGAGGAGCTTCCTGAGACGCAGCTCCCGACGGAGAAACGGAATTCGGAACAGGAACCAGAGAGGTATTCATCCGGGATATATCCAGCTCACGGGAAGCGGCGGCTTCCGGGCTGACGGCGCCCATGTTTGAGGGCAAAGGAAGCAAAGCTCCGTCCGGACCAATTAGATCAGAAGCGGAAACAGGATAAAAACCCATCATTTCCTGCGGATTAACAATCTCCGAGAGGCTTACGTAACCCTGGCTGCCGTCTTCAAATTCGACTTTGGCGAACAAGTCCCCGCAGACCAGCACCTTCCCGGTTTTCACCCCACCCCTGACGGTTCCGCTTGTGGAAAAATTACTTTCCGGATTCTGTTCAAACACCATCATTCTGTCCTTCTTGAACGTAACGGCTTCCCCAGGCTTGTAAAATGCCTGCTCCGCCTTGTTTTTAGCCGCCATTTTCTTGGAAGTGATTCCCACGGGATCCAACGCAGAACTCTGGCGGTCCCAGGCATTCACATGCTTGTTCGGACCGCAGGAGGCCAGCAACACCAGCAAAGCGGAAGGGAGAAAAAGCAATTTCATTTGCAGATTATCTTAATTGCCGGGGATTACGGATGGAAGCAGAATTTACGCCTGTCTTCGCCAGAGACTGTTTCTAAAAGAAAAATTCCGCCTTTCCCTCCGGTTCATGCTGTTTCCCGCAGAGAAAACCATGCCGCTTCCGAACTGCATCCCGA
>OLRN01001326.1_pt1 | contig 13575 bp, 11 predicted proteins | sample 1673001 | NCBI WGS metagenome assembly OLRN01 (sample SAMEA3136745, study PRJEB25190) | human gut metagenome | biome: human gut; feature: human-associated habitat; material: faeces | place: Austria | collected 2013 | reverse complement strand
CGCCCGCCGGGCGGCCCCTCTTTCCCCTTCCCCCGTTTTTCACCCTGCAAAGGAGCGTTTTCATGGGTTTCGATCTCTCCAGGCTCAAAAGCCTGCTTTCCCGCCGCCTGCCGCTGGTGTGCTTTTTGGCGGCGCTGGCGTGCTTTCTCGTGTTTGGCGGCCTGCTGCTGCGCCAGGCCCTGGGCGGCGGCCAGCCCCAGCCGCCCTCCCTGCCCGCCGCCTCCTCCGCCTCTTTCCCCGCCGCCTCCGCCGCCTCCGCCGACCTCTGGGCGCTGAACGAGGAGGGCGTGCTGAACATCTACGCCCCCTATTATGAGCAGAACCCGGACATGATCGGCTGGCTATCCATCGAGGGCACCGTCATCGACTACCCGGTGGTGCGCACCCCCGGCGACAACGAAAAATACCTGCGCCTGGGCTTTGACGGCGCCTACGCCACCGGCGGCACCCTGTTCCTGGACGAGCGGTGCGACCCCGGCGTGGAAAAGGTCACCGCCAACCAGATGATCTACGGCCACGACATGCACGACGGCACCATGTTCGGCGATCTGCACCTTTATGCCGGCGAGGACTACGGCAAAGAGCACTCCCTCATCCGCTTCGACACCCTGCATGAGGTGGGGGAATACCAGCTTCTGGCCGCCTTTTACACCCAGGTCTACTACACCACCGACACCTGCTTCAAGTACTATCAGTTCTTCGACGCGGAAAACGAAGAGGAATTCAACGATTATGTGGAGAACGTGAAGGCGCTGGCGGAGTACGACACCGGGGTGAGCGCCGAGTTCGGCGACACCCTGCTCACCCTCTCCACCTGCTCCGACCACGTGGAAAACGGGCGGTTCGTGGTGGTGGCCAAAAAAGTGAACTGATGCCTGCGCAAGAAAGCGGGCGGAACGCCAGCGCAAGAAAATACAAATTTTACCAAAAACCGCCCTTTTTCCAGCTTTTACTTGCAAAGAAATCCATCCGGTGTTACTTTATATACTAGATATTATACTAGGGTAGTTATCTGCAAAAAAAGCCCCCGCGGGCGGAAAGGAGGGACCGCGCAACATGAAAGAAAAAGCCCTGTCGCTTTTGCTGGCTCTGGCCATGGCGCTGGCGGTCCTGCCCCTCTCTGCCTCGGCGGACGACGCGGCACAGGCGCCGGACGCCCGCGCCCCCTCCTGCGAGCGGGAAGAGAACGCGGCGGTGCGCAGCGCTGCCACCGGCCAGGACTTCGCGGACCTGGCCAGCGCCGCGGCGCAGGCCGCCGAGGGCGACACCCTCGTGCTGCAAAACGACCTGATTTTGTATGAGCCTCTGGTGCTGGAAAAAACCATCACCATCGACGGCGGCGGCCACGCCATTTACGGCACCGGCCTGCCCGCCGGCAGCGAGGCGGGCATCCAGGTGAAGGACGGCGCTGTCACCCTGAAAAACATGACCCTGACGGATTTCAGCTCCGCCAGCGTGGACTCGGTGGTCCGCATCGACAGCGGCTCCACCGGCGCGGTGCTGGTGGCCGACGGGCTGACCGTGCTGGACTTCTCCCGGGAGGCCTTCACCTTCAAGGCGGGCGCCTTTGAGGTGCGCAATTCCGTCATCGACTGCCGCGCGGACCGCTTTTCCGGCAGCTGGCTGACGAAGGGATTTCAGATCGGCTCCGGCGACGAACCGGTGACCGGCCTGATCGAGAACACCACCATTTACAACGACGCCTCTCTGGGCGGCTGGTCCGCCTTCTCTGTCGAGATCGGCAGCAACGCGGACGTCACCATGAAGGGCGGCCTCATCAGCGGTGGCGCCAACGGCATCCTGGTGGACACCTACTGGGCCGAAAGCGGCGGCGACACCACGCTGGTGGTGGACGGCACCGTCATCGACTGCTTCGGCTACGCCCTGTCCACCTACGGCGGGGAGGACCCGTCCGTTTGCACCACCGTGACCATCGAGGACGGCCGCTTCATTGGCACCATCGCCCATTTCTCCCCCCTGGAAGGGGACAGTCTGGTCATCCGGGGCGGCAGCTTCGCCGCCGATGTGAGCGAATTTCTGGCCCCCGGCCTGATCCTGGTGCAGGGCGGGGACGGCATGTACACCGTGCAGTCCCGGACCCCGGCGGCCATGGTGGATGGCCGGGAATATTACAGCCTGGATGAGGCGCTGGCCGCCCTGCCCTCTGCCGCCGACAAGACCATCACCCTGCTGGCGGACGCGGAACTGGAGCGGATGCTGGACCTGAACGTGAAGGGCATGACCCTGGACCTGAACGGCCGCACGGTCAGCGCCGCCGCCGGCTTCTCCTCTGACGACGAGCGGGCGGGCGCGCATCTCATCAACATCAGCGCCGACGATGTGACGCTGAAAAACGGCGTGGTGAAGACCGGCGCCGCCAACCGCCACGGGGTGAACCTCTACCAGGTGAGCGGCGCGGTGCTGCAGGACCTGGCCCTGGACCACACCGCCGCCGGCGCGCCGCTGACGGTGAACGCCTCGGCGGTGACGGTGAAGGGCGGGCTGGCCCTGATGACCGGCCCCGCCTCCTGGTACGGCATCGGCCTCGACCCGGGCGGCAAAAGCACCGCTCTCACCTTTGCCGAAAACGCCGCCGTCACCATGACCGGCGAGAGCGCCGCCGGGCTGGACGTCATCCGGCTGGACGGCGACAGAACGCTCATCACCGTTGCGGACGCGGAGGAAGCCGGGCTGGTGCGCACCGGCGACAGCAGCTACGGCTTCGCCCCCGCTCCCACGCCCACTCCCTCTGCGACCCCCGCGCCTTCCGCAAGCCCCGCGCCTTCTCCCACGCCCAGTCCCTCGGCGACGGCAACGCCCCGGCCGGACACGGCCCCGGCCCCCTCGGCCAGCCCCGCGCCCGCGCCTGAAACGGCAGCAACGCCCCAGCCCACCGGCGCGCCCTTGCCCACCGCCACTCCCGGCCCGGTGACCGCCTCGGTGGAGACCCAGGTGGAGAACGGCAAGGCCGTGGCCCAGGTGGACCGGAGAGCCTTTTCCAGCGCGGTGAGCCGGGCCATCGCCCGGGCCGTGGAAGGCGAAGGCCCCGCCGTGACCCTGGAACTGGAGGCGGAGGGCGCCAGCGCCCTGGAGGTGAGCATGCCCTCCGGCCCGCTGGCCGAACTGGCGGCCCAGGAGGGCGCCAGCCTCACGGTGGCCAGCCCGGTGGCGGACGTCACCTTTGATTCCGCCGCCCTCAGCTCCATCGCGCAGCAGGCCGGCGAAGATCTGGTGCTGGCGGTGAGCCCGGTGGACGACGGCTCCATGAACGAGGCCCAGGCCGAGGCCGCCGGCGACTTTGCGGTGACCGAACTGACCCTGGAAAGCGAGGGCGCGGCCATCTCCGATTTCAGCGGCGGCTGCGCCAGCGTCACCCTGCCCCACGACCTGGACTTCGGCCTCAACCCGGACTGCGTGGTGGTCTGGTATCTGGACGAAGAGGGCGGCGTGACCCCCTGCGACACCCTCTACAACGCGGCCACCGACGAGGTGACCTTCTCCACCGGCCATTTCTCCAAATACGTCGTCGCCTACGACGAATCCCTGCTGCCCGAAACGCCCCAGCGCCCCTCCTACTCGCTGCCCGAGGACAAGACCCTTCGGCTCATGCCCTTCATCACCCTGGCCGGGGTGGCGGTGGTGGTGCTGGTGTTCCTTTCGCTGCTGGTGCAGCTGCTGCTCACCGGCCGCAGGGACAAATGGCGCCGCTGACCCCTTTTACTTATCATCATCGATCCTTATTCTACATATGTGCGGCGGCCTGCCCGGGTTTTCGGGCGGGCCGCTGTTTTTGTTTTTTCGGGCAGGGCGCGGAGATTTTTGTCTTTCTTTGGGCATTTTTTCGGAATGGTTACAGCAAAATGACAGCCTTCGGGGCATTTCTGCGTCAATTTGCACAAGAATTTTTCCTTTGGCGCTTGCATACTGATGAAAATGACTTGAACGCCTTGAAAACCGCCGCCGGGGAAGCTATAATAAACTTGCTTGGAAACGTTTCCGGCAACGTTTTTTGCAGTGATAACGCCGGGGGAAGCGAGGGCGAGCCGGTTTGACCATCAAGGACATTGCCCGGGAAAGCGGCTACGCCATCAGCACCGTCTCCCGGGCGCTGAACGACCACCCGGACGTGAGCGAAGAGGCCAAGCGCCGCATTGCCGCCATCGTGGCGGCAAAGGGCTTTGTGCCCAACTCCAACGCCCGGCAGCTCAAGCGCCAGCAGGCCAAAAGCGTGGCCTTCATCGTGCGCGGCACCTCCAACCTGTTCTTTGCGGACATGCTGGTGGAGCTGCAGCGGCTGGTGGGCGAAGCGGGCTACGAAGGCGTTGTGGAGTATGTGGGCGAGACCGCCGACGAGGTGGCCGCCGCCCAGCGGGTGTGCCGGGAGCTGAAGCCCCGGGGCATCATCTTCCTGGGAGGCGACAGCCGCAACTTCCGCAAGGGGTTCGACAAGATCGACCTGCCCTGTGTGCTGGCCACCACTGTGAGCGACGAACTGCGGTTCGAGAATCTCTCCATGGTGGGCGTGGACGACAAGGCCGCCGGCAGAGCGGCCATCGACTATCTGGTGGAGCGGGGCCACCGGGACATCCTGGTGCTGGGCACCGACCCCGAGCGCTCCAGCCCCGGCAAGATGCGCCTGGAAGGCGTGCGCCAGAGCTTTGAGGAGCACGGCATCCCCTTTGACCCGTCCCGCTTTTTGCAGGCGGAGTTCAGCATGGCGGGCGGCTACGCCGCCATGAAGGCCTTTCTGGAGACGGGCGGCCGGGTGAGCGCGGTGTTCGCCATGAGCGACGTGACCGCCATCGGCGCGGTGCGGGCCATCCTGGACGCGGGCCTCACGGTGCCGGGCGACATCTCGGTGCTGGGCTTCGACGGCATCCCCATGGCCCGGTTCTACAACCCCCAGCTGGCCACCATGCGCCAGCCCGCCGCCGAGATCGCGGGCCAGAGCGTGAAGCTGCTTTTGCGCTGCATCGAAAAGCGCCAGCCGGCGCGCACGGTACTTTTGCAGGCCGAGCCCGCCCCGGGCGGCTCGGTGAGGGCCATCTGATTTTTTGGTAAGCAGAGCGGAAGGTCCGCTTTTGTTTTAAACCGTCCCCGCAAGGGGGCAAAAGAAAAAGGAGAACACATATGAAAAAGGCACTTGCACTCGTGCTGGCCGGCGTCATGGCTCTGAGCCTGGCCGCCTGCGGCAGCACCCCCAGCAGCACCGCCACCTCCGGCGGCGATTCCACCGGCACCAGCACCCCCGCTGCCGCCGGCAAGGTCTATTACCTGAACTTCAAGCCCGAGCAGGATGAGGACTGGCAGAACCTGGCCAAGGTCTACACCGAGCAGACCGGCGTGCCCGTGGAAGTGGTCACCGCCGCCTCCGGCACCTACGAGACCACCCTGATGGCCGAGATGGGCAAGTCCGACGCGCCCACCCTGTTCCAGGTGAACGGCCCCGTGGGCCTGGCCAACTGGAAGGACTACTGCTATGACCTGGCCGGCAGCGACATCTACAGCCAGCTGACCAGCGACACCTACGCCCTGAAGGAGGGCGACGTGGTCTACGGCATCGGCTACGTGATCGAGAGCTACGGCATCATCACGAACAAGACCCTGCTGGCCGAGGCGGGCTACACCGTGGAGGACATCCAGAGCTTTGAGGACCTGAAGGCCGTGGCCGAGGACATCACCGCCCGCAAGGACGAACTGGGCTTCTCCGCCTTCACCAGCGCCGGCATGGACTCCTCTTCCGACTGGCGCTTCAAGACCCACCTGGCGAACCTGCCCATCTACTTCGAGTACCAGGATGAGGGCATCACCAGCACCGACGCCATCAAGGGCACCTACCTGGACAACTACAAGAACATCTGGGATCTGTACATCAACAACGCCACCTGCGAGCCCACCGAGCTGGCCGCCAAGACCGCGGACGACAGCCTGAACGAGTTTTTGGCCGGTGAAGCCGTGTTCTATCAGAACGGCTCCTGGGAGTATGGCAACGTGACCGGCGAAGGCAAGTTCACCGACGACGACCTGGCCATGATCCCCATCTACATCGGCGTGGGCGACGAGGCCAATCAGGGCCTGTGCACCGGCACCGAGAACTACTGGTGCGTGAACAACATGGCTTCTGAGGAAGACATCCAGGCCACCCTGGACTTCATCAACTGGTGCGTCACCAGCGAGGAAGGCACCACCGCCATGGCCAACGAGATGGGCTTCGTCATCCCCTTCAAGGCCGCGCAGGAATCCGCCAACCTGTTCGTCAAGACCGACGCCGAGATGACCGCCGCGGGCAAGACCCCTGTGTCCTGGAACTTCACCACCATGCCCTCTGAGGAGTGGAAGAACGTTCTGGGCACCGCCCTGACCGCCTACGCCGCCGGCACCGGCAGCTGGGACGACGTTGTCACCGCCTTCGTGGACAACTGGGCCGCCGAGTATCAGCTGGCCAACGGCTGAACCCTGCGATGAGAATAAATGGGGGAGCCTCTCGCTCCCCCATTTTTCGGTGCGGGCCCCATTGTAAGGAGGGATAAAAAGCGGCATGAACAAAACACTGAAAAAGTATTTCCCGATCTTTGTGCTGCCCACGCTGGCGGCCTTCACGATCGGCTTCCTCATCCCCTTCGCGGAGGGCATCTATCTGTCGTTCTGCAAGTTCACCACGGTGAACAACGCCAAATGGGTGGGCATTTCCAACTATGTCACCGCCCTGAAGGACGAGGCCTTCCTGCACTCGTTCTGGTTCACGGTGGCCTTCACCGTGGTCAGCACCGTCACCATCAACCTGCTGGCCTTCGCCGTGGCGCTGGTGCTCACAAGGGGCATCAAGGGCACCAACATCTTCCGCACGGTGTTCTTCATGCCCAACCTCATCGGCGGCATCGTGCTGGGCTACATCTGGCAGATCCTCATCAACTGCGTGCTCAGCATCGTGGAACAGCCCCTGCTGGGCCTGAACACCCCCGCCGGCTACTGGGGCCTCATCGTCCTGATGGCCTGGCAGCAGGTGGGCTATATGATGATCATCTACATCGCCGGGCTGCAGAACGTCTCGCCCGACCTTCTGGAGGCCGCCGCCATCGACGGCGCCAACAGCTGGCAGACCCTTATCAAGATCAAGCTGCCCATGGTGATGAGCAGCGTGACCATCTGCCTGTTCCTGACCCTGACCAACAGCTTCAAACTGTTTGACCAGAACCTCTCCCTCACCGCCGGCGAGCCCAACCACGCCACCGAAATGCTGGCGCTGAACATCTACAACACCTTCTACGCCCGCTCCGGGCCCCAGTGGAAGGGCATCGGCCAGGCCAAGGCCGTGATCTTCTTCGTGGTCGTGGTCATCATCGCGCTGGTCCAGCTGCGGGCCACCCGCTCCAAGGAGGTGCAGCAATGAACAATCTGAAAGCGAAACACGCCCTCAACATGGCGTTCACCGTGGTGTTCGCCGTGCTGGCGGTGCTGTATGTCTACCCGGTGTTCATGATCCTGATCAACTCCTTCAAGGTGGAGACCGCCATCAGCACCAGCACCGTGTTCCAGCTGCCCACCGCCGACACCTTTGCCGGCGCGGCCAACTTTGTGGCCGCCGTGGTCAGCCAGGGCTTTTTGCAGAGCTTTTTCTACAGCGCCTTCATCACCGTCACCTCGGTGGCGCTGATCCTTCTGTGCTGCTCCATGTGCGCCTGGTACATCACCCGCATCAACGGGCCCGTTTCCAAGGCCATCTACTACCTGTGCGTGTTCAGCATGGTGGTGCCCTTCCAGATGGTGATGTTCACCCTGGCCCAGACCGCCGACAGCCTCAAGCTGAACACCCCCTACAACATCTGCATCATCTACCTGGGCTTCGGCGCGGGGCTGGCGGTGTTCATGTTCTGCGGCTTCGTGAAGAGCATCCCGCTGGAGATCGAGGAGGCCGCCACCATCGACGGCTGCAACCCCCTGCAGACCTACGGCCTGGTGGTGCTGCCCATTTTGAAGCCCACCCTGATCTCCGTGGCCATCCTGCAGGCCATGTGGGTGTGGAACGACTATCTGCTGCCCACCCTGGTGCTGGACATCCGCAAGTACCGCACCATCCCCATGCTCATCCAGTACTTCCGCGGCAGCTACGGCCGGGTGGAGATGGGCCCCATGATGGCCTGCATCCTGCTGACCATCGTGCCCATCATCATCTTCTACCTTGCCTGCCAGAAGTACATCATCGAGGGCGTCGTTGCCGGCGCGGTGAAGGGATGAGAGCCGCGGGCATCCTGCTGCCCCTGTCCAGCCTGCCGGGGCCTTACGGCATCGGCACGCTGGGCGAAGAGGCAAAGCGTTTTGTGGATTTTCTCGCCGCCGCCGGCCAGAGCTACTGGCAGATTTTGCCCATCGGCCCCACCGGCTACGGCGACAGCCCCTATCAGAGTTTTTCCGCCTTTGCGGCAAACCCCTATTTCATCGACCCCGGCCTGCTGCTTGCCGACGGCCTTTTGGAAGAGGGAGAGGCCGAGGCCTTTGACTGGGGCGGCGATGAGACCTCCGTGGACTACGGCGCGCTCTACCGGGGCCGCCACGCCCTTCTGAAGAAGGCGGTGGACCGGCTGGAGCCGGAGGACGAGGGCCTGGCCGCCTTCTGCGCCGGGAACGCCTTCTGGCTGGAGGACTACGCCCTGTTCATGGCCCTGAAGGGCGAGAACGGCCAGAAGAGCTGGTTTGACTGGCCCGACCCGGTGCGGCTGCGCCAGCCGGAAGCACTGCGCCGGGCCGCCGAGCGGCTGGCGGGGCCGGTGCGCTACTGGAAGGGCGTGCAGTACCTCTTCCACCGCCAGTGGACCGCCCTCAAGGCCTACGCCAACGAAAAGGGCGTCTCCATCATCGGGGACATCCCCATCTACGTCTCCCCCGACTCGTCGGACATCTGGGCCGGGCCGGAGCTGTTCCAGCTCACCGCCGACCGGCGCATGGCCGCCGTGGCGGGCTGCCCGCCGGACGCCTTTGCCGCCGACGGCCAGCTGTGGGGCAACCCCCTCTATGACTGGGACTACCACTACACCACCGGCTACGCCTGGTGGGTGCGCCGGCTGGCCCACGCCTGCACGGTGTACGACGTGGTGCGCATCGACCACTTCCGGGGCTTCGAGAGCTATTTTGCCATCCCCGCGAAGGACACCACCGCCAAAAACGGCGTGTGGCGCAAGGGGCCGGGCATGGCGCTGATGCGCGCGCTGCACAAGGGCCTGCCCACAGCCCGCATCATCGCCGAGGACCTGGGCTATCTCACCCCCGAGGTGAAGGCCCTGCTGGAGGCCAGCGGCTATCCCGGCATGAAGGTGCTGCAATTCGCCTTCGACCGCCGGGAGGCCGGAGACTACATGCCCCATGGCTACATCCCCAATTCGGTGGTCTACACCGGCACCCACGACAACACCACCACCGCCGCGTGGCAGACTGAGGCCGACCCGGAGGACGTGGCGCTGGCCCGGGCCTACATGGCCTGCGGCGAAAGCGAGGCGCTGGTGGACGCCTTCATCCGCACCGCCTTCGCCAGCGTGAGCGACACCGCCGTCATCCCCATGCAGGACTGGCTGGCGCTGCCCGCCTCGGCCCGGATGAACACCCCCAGCAAGGCCGGGGGCAACTGGCAGTGGCGCATGGCCCCCGGCGCGGCAAGCCCCGCGCTGGCCGGGCGCATCCGCCGCCTGACCGAACTTTACGAGCGGCTGGGCCGCTGAACGAGCCGTTTTTGTATCCCTCCTCCGCCCCGGGCGGCGGGCAGAGCGCGCCTTTGCGCAGGCCCACCCGCCCGGGGCGGATTTTGTCTTTTTATTTTCACAATTCCGTGCTACAATAAGATTTAACGGCCTTTCGGGGCCGAATCCCCTGTTTTCGGAGGCCCGTTTCATGCGCACACTGATCTGGTTCATTTACTTCTGGGGCTATATGCTGTTCCATCTGCCGACGCTGCGCCGGGGCCTCAAGGCGCTGGAAGCGGGCGACTGGGTCACGGCGGACGCCCTGGCCGCAAAGCACGTGCCCCACTGGGCCGGCCGCCTTTTGAAGCTGGCGGGCGTGACCGTGACGGTGGAGGGGCTGGAGAACATCCCCAAGGGCAGGCCCTGCGTTTTTGCCGGCAACCACCGCAGCTACTACGACATCCCGCTGGTGCTCACCCAGCTGGACGCGCCCCACGGCCTGGTGGCCAAAAAAGAGGTGGCGAAGCTCCCCCTGGTGCGCAGCTGGATGCGCCTTCTGCACTGCGTCTTTCTGGACCGGGAGGACCCCCGCAAGGCCATGACCGCCCTGAACGAGGCCATCGACCTTGTGAAAAAGGGCTACTCGCTGACCATCTTCCCCGAAGGCACCCGCAACAAGGGCGTGGAGGGCAGCCTTCTGGAATTCAAGAGCGGCGCCTTCCGGGTGGCCACCAAGGCGAAGGCCCCCATCGTGCCCCTGGCCATCACCGGCAGCCGGGACATCATGGAGAACCACCACATGTTCATGCACCCGGCCCATGTGACCATCCGGGTGCTGGAGCCCATCGAGACCGAGGGGCTCACCAAGGAAGAGATCCGCGCCCTGCCCCAGCGCACCGCGGACGTCATCGCCCGGCATCTGCCCGCCGACAGCGGCAACCGCTGAAACGGGCGGTAATTTTTCGGAGGTATTTTCCATGGCAAGCGCCCGCTATACCCTGAACATCAAACCCGAGGACCTGAAACCCGACGAGCCCCGCCAGCTGACCCGCAAGGAAAAGCTGGCCAACTGGTGGTATTACCACCGGCTGCACGTGGGCATCGGCGCGGCGGTGCTGGTCATCCTCATCTGGCTGGCGGCGGACATGCTGAACCGCACCCTGCCGGACTATCAGATCGCCCTGGTCACCGAACAGTACATCCCCGAGACGGTGGTCACCGAGCTGGGCGACGCGCTGAGCGCCTTCGGGCTGGACCTGAACGGCGACGGGCAGGCCCTGGTGCAGGTGAGCGGCTATCAGCTTTCGCTGGGCGGCGAGGAGGAGACCGGCGCTTCCGCCTCGTCCTCCTCCACCGTGACCACCACGGTGGACGCCTACACCCAGATGGCGGGCTTCACCACCCTTTCCGGCGACGTGACCACCCGCACCAGCCTCATCTTCCTCACCGACGACCCGGAGGCCTTCCAGAGCTCCTTCGAGCTGCTGGCCACGGCGGACGGCAGCCTGCCGGAGGAGGGCGCGGGCCTTGAGGGCGTGGAGCTCTTCGCCTTTTCCGACTGCCCGGTGCTGGCCAGCCTGGACCTGAGCGAGGAGGCCCGCGCCTATCTGGGCGACTTTTACATTGCCCGCCGGGGCTTTGCCGAGGGGCAGACGCTGGCAAAATACCCGGAGGAGAACCAGGCGCTCTACGAGGTGCTCACCGCCGGGGCCGCCGCGCAATAAGTTCAACATAAAATAACGCGGCTTTCGGGCCGCGGCCGCCCAGGCCGTGGAGGAGAGCGGCATAAAGGGCACCCTGCCCCCGGAGCGCATCGGCACCTATGTGGGGTCGGGCATCGGCAAAGGGGTATGACCGATGGGATTTTTCAACCGCAACTTTGACCGGCCGGGGCCGGGCGTGACCAAGGACGCCCCCCGCAAGACCGGCGCCGCCCGCTTCTTCGAGGTGCTGGGACGGGACTACGGCAGCTTTTTCAAGGCCAGCCTTCTGTGCATTCTGGGCTATCTGCCCTGGACGCTGCTGGTGGGCATCGGCGTGCTGGGCCAGAACATGATCTTCACCCTGGTGGGCGGCCTTTTGGGCGGCGTCATCGCCGGGCCCGCCCTGGCGGGCATGCACGACACGGTGCTGCGCTCGCTGCGGGACGAGCCGGGCTACTGGTGGCACGTCTACAAGCGGGCCTTCAAGAACAACTGGCGGGCCTCCATGGCCCCCGGCGCGCTGCTGGGCGTGCTCACGGCCGGGCAGCTGTTCATGTTCTGGTGCCTGACCATCGGCATCGTGTCGCTGGACCTTTTCAGCGCGGCGCTGCTGGCGCTGAACCTGCTCATCACCGGCATGTGCCTGCCCTTTGTGTTCGGCCAGCTGGTGCTGATGGACATGAACTTCCTCACCCTTTTGAAAAACAGCCTGTTCCTGGCGCTGGGCAACGCCCTGTGGTCCCTGCTGATGGCGGCGGTGCAGATCGTCTACTGGATGGCGATGCTGCTTTTGTTCCCCATGTCGGTGCTGGCGCTGGCGCTGCTGGGCTTTGTGCCGGTGACGGTGTTCTGCCAGCAGATCGCCTGGCGCATCATGGACAAGGTCTTCGGCCTGGAGGACCAGTTCCGCAAAAAGCGGGAGGCCGAACTGGCGGAGGGCATGCAGGAATGAAGCTGCCCGCCTTTCTGCGCCGGGGCGAAAAAAAGCCGGAGCGCCCCCTGAGCGCCCAGCTGGACAACCCCTACCGCCCCATCTTTGGCCGCGAGCGCCGCTTTGAGGAGCTGGTGCGGGGCAAAGAGGCGGACAAACCAAAAAAGAAGCCGTGAACCCCTTCCCGGCGGGCAGTGTCCGCCGGGATTTTTTTATTGTGCAATAGGCCCGTTTATGGTATACTTTACTGCGACAGAGCAAAAAAGGGGGTCCCCGGGATGAACGAACTGGAACAGGCGCGCCGCACCATCGACGAGGTGGACCGGCAGATGGCCGCGCTGTTTGAAGCGCGGATGGCCGCGGTGGGGCAGGTGGCCGCCTACAAGGAGGCCCACGGCCTGCCGGTGCTGGACGCCGGCCGGGAGGCCCAGGTGGTGGAAAAGAACCTGGCCCTTTTGAAAAACAAGGACCTCGCCCCCTATTACACCGACTACATCAAGCATCAGATGGCCCTCTCCCGCCAGTACCAGACCAGGGTGCTGGGGCGGGACAAGGTGGCCTACCAGGGGGTGGAGGGGGCCTTTTCCCACATCGCGCTGACCAATCTCTTCCCCCGGGCCCGGGCCGTGGCCTGCCCCACCTTCGGCGGGGTGTTCGAGGAGGTGGAAAGCGGCCGCGCCGCTTTCGGCGTGCTGCCCTTTGAGAACAGCCACGCCGGCGACGTGGCGGCGGTGCTGGACCTGTGCTACGCCCACCGGGACATCTTCGTCACGGCGGTGTACGACCTGCCGGTGCGCCAGAACCTGCTGGGCCTGCCGGGGGCACAGCTTTCGGACGTGCGCAAGGTGTTCAGCCACCCCCAGGCCATCGCCCAGAGCGAGCGCTTTTTGAAGAGCCTTTCCCTGCCCGCCGAGAGCTGCGCCAACACCGCCATGGCGGCAAAGCAGGTGGCCGAAGGGGGCGACAAGTCCCTGGCGGCCATCGCCAGCGCCGAGACCGCCGCCCTCTACGGTCTCAAAGTTCTGGCGGCGGACATCAACTCCGACGGCGACAACACCACCCGCTTCATCGTCATCAGCAAGACCCAGGCCGCCGCGGGCGACCGGTTCAGCCTTCTGTTCACCGTGGAGCACAAGGCGGGCATGCTGGCCCGGGTCATCCAGGCCATCGGCGCGGCGGGCTTCAACATGGAGAGCATCAAGAGCCGCCCCAAGCCCGGCGTGCCCTTTGAATATTATTTTTACGTGGAACTGGTGGGCCGCACCGACAG
>OLRN01001320.1_pt1 | contig 13604 bp, 2 predicted proteins | sample 1673001 | NCBI WGS metagenome assembly OLRN01 (sample SAMEA3136745, study PRJEB25190) | human gut metagenome | biome: human gut; feature: human-associated habitat; material: faeces | place: Austria | collected 2013 | reverse complement strand
TTTGTTAAATTTAATATACTTTTAAATTAATTAGTAATATTTAAAAATAATTTTTAAAAAGTTTTATATAATATAATAAAGAATATTTAAAAATTAATCATTGCCAAAAAGACCATTTTGAAATAAAGGCAATGCTACAACCCATCACAGAGTTTATATGATGGATCTTATTTTAGAAGGAAACCCTGGTCTGATTGAATTTGCTTACGATATCGTGGTTAAATTATTAGAGTAATTTAATAGACTCCAAATTTTAAGTACTGCAAAATTTAATAAAAAAAGAATTAAGAGAAGATTTCTCCTAACTGATTGTAATTTTATTTCCAACCTGATAACTGTTCCATGCTGAAGTGATGATATATTTTCCTTTAAGGAGGTTGATATTTAAACTTGCAACACCATTATCTGCTGTTGTTTTATTGTAAAATACTCCGTTTATATTGAATATCACTGTCTGATTAGCTAAGGGTTTTCCCTGACCGTCAAGTACAGTTGCATTAAATTTGCTGCCGTCCTTAAACTTCATGGACAAATCATCAGTAAGCAGGACACTATTAACAACTACATTGTTTCCCACATCATATCCTTCATATATTGCAGTTACAATATATTTTCCGGGATTCAAATTGATATTTAGTGTTACTGTTCCATTTTCATCAACTGTCCTTTTATAGAATACTCCGTTTATGTTAAATGTTACATTTTTACCAACAGCTAAGCTTCCGTCTTTATCATAGACTTTTGCTGTGTATTGTGTGCTGTTTTTATAATATTTGACTATATCATGGTTTTCACAGATAAGTGCTTTGACAGTTATGTTGAAACCTTTTTTCTCATTATTTACAGGATTGTGTGCAGTTAAAATGTAGGTTCCGGGTCTTAAGTTAATGTTTAATTTGGCATAACCTGAATCATCAGTGTTTCTTGTGTAAAACACACCGTTGATATTGAATGTAACTGCCCTGTTAGCTAAAGGGTTTCCTGAAGTATCAATGAATTTTGCATAATACTGTGTTGCATTTCTGAACATCTTTACAATATCATTACTTTCAATAGTTTTTGATACGTTTATATTGACTTCTTTAGAATCACTGCCGAAACGCCCATTATAAGTTACTTTAGCCGGATATTCCCCAGACTCCAAATTAACTGCCAGTGAAGCAGCGCCTTTATCATCACTAACTTTTTTATAATCAACACCATTGATATTAATGATAAGATTTTCACCAGCAATAGGATTACCATTAACATCTTTTAAGTATACATTAAGCCTTTCAGGACCTTTATAATATTTGTTTACATCATTTACCCAAAGTACGGCACCATAATCATTTACAAATAACTTATCGCTGCCGACAAAATTATTATCCAGTGAATGGTAAAAATCAAACTGTCCTGATCTGACAGCTTTAAGAGAAAGTGTAATGTAATTATTCACATCACAGTCATTTAAATTCCAAATTACAATACGATTAGAATCAAATCTGTAATTTCCTTTAGATACTGTTGCACTATTAAAATCAAATCCTTCCGGAAGAGCAAACTGAACTACAGGGCTTGAATGAGCAATATAATTAACCTGATATTTCAGCTCAATATTATCCCCAGCAAGACATGAGCTGACAGGAGTCAGTAATCTGAAAACTTCCATACTGCTGCCAAAAACATGAGTTCCCAAAAACACTTTATCCCTGGCTAAGGGAAGGGAATTTCTTGAATGGAAATTACTGAAGTAATAAACATTATCTGCCATATGGGATGTTGAGCGGCCAACACCTGCACCGTCATCATTTGATGCATAGGAATCTACTCCATAGGACAGTCCGTTGGGAGAAGCAGTCAGCTTCCAGTGATAAGTCATTATATTTCTCCTGTTGACACCATAGCTGTCAGTATAAACTTTTTTAATAGCTGCATCAACAGGATTCAGACTGCTGTCATAACTGCCTTTCTGAGACATGGAATAAACATTAGGACATAAAACATACTGTCCCGGCTGCAGTTTAGAAACATGATACAAATTACTGAAAACAACACCATAGGTTCCGTCAGCTGCCTTAATTACAAAATGACCTAAAGAATATCTGGACATTATCTTATAAATTCTTGAAAGATAGTCATTTGTAATCTGATTATTGACAACCATTTCAGAAGCTATGCTTTCAATCTGGCGAAATGCCGAACCGTCTGTTACACCGCCATTACCAATAAGCCAGCCGTTGGACGTAACAATTGCATGTGAAAAATATCCATCACTGGTTTTATATTGCTTCAGATAACCAATATCTCCCCAGCTACCGCTTTCAATATAAATATCCGCAGCATTTGTAGCATCACGCCTGACACAGATAACTCCTTCATTATCACTTACCTGAAGAACAGCTGAACTGCATTCACTTAAATTAATCAAATCATCAGCAGTCTGATCTGTGTCCTGTCTTACGGCACCGTCTGCATAGTATTCTGCATCAGTGTTAGTATCCAACACCACATTATCATTAAATGACAATTCATCTAAATCCTGACTAGCTACAGCATCATCCTGCGCACTGACTGAAGTTATAGCTATCAGAAAAACAAAAAAAACTAAAATAAAATACTTTCTATTAAACATGAATTCACCTGTAACCTATTAATTAACAGATATGTAATGATTGTATGTTAAAATATAAACATTTTTATGAAATTCAGATGTGTTTTTAGAATATAAATCAGTAACGGATTCAACTAAAAAATTCAAAAAATCCAATAATATTAATAATGCCATTATTTATGTGACATTAAGTATTTTTACTTTAATTCATGTTCTAAATCTTGGACTAAAGAAACATATTTAAGACCTTTTAAATCACATTTATCCATTGCAAAATCCAAATCACTATCTTCATTAGCTTCACCACAGGCATAAGATCCAAAAAGACTAAAAGTATTTACACCATATTTAACGACAATAGGAATAACTCTTTTTTTAATATCGCCAATTAGTAAAAATCATGAAAATCACCATTTTTCCTATTCTAATATATTACTTTCATTAATAATAAATTTTCAAAACCTTCTCTTAACTCCTTTCTTTTATAATTTTATAAGTAAAAATAGCTTTTTTATAATCATAAAATAAGATTTGGAAGTAAAAATTACAATTGATTTCTAAAAAATAGATAAAAAATAAAAAAAGCTGATTTGAGTAATTAAACCCAAATCACAAATAAATTATATTTTTCTTTTTCTAGATCCCGCGAATATTACACTTAAAATACATAAGAGCAATATTGCTAGTGGATTTCCTGTATTTGGTAAGCTTACAGATTCACTACCTGCATCTGAAGATGAACCATCATCAGCTGAAGATGAATCGTCTGGATGAACTGGTTTATCCGGACCGATTGGAGCTGATTTTTTAAGGACTTTAACAGTTACATTGTCGTAGTTGTTTTCCAAGATTACCTCAAAGGTTTCGCTTGTTACATTAACATATACTGTTGAATTGCCTTCATTTAATGCTTTAGCTACAAATGTTAATACGACTTTTTCACCATTTGTTAAGTTTCCTACATACCATTTGCCAGAAGTTATGTCAAATGTTCCTTTTGTTGCATTATATGAAATAATGCTTAAAGTATTTGGTACAAATACATTAGCAATTGTATTTATTGCATCGCTTGGTCCATTATTTATGACAGTAACTGTGCAGACAACAGAGTCTCCAATGTATATTTCAGATTTGTCAGCAACTGTGTGTATTTCCAAATCAGCAATATCCTTTGATTCAATAGTGCAGTTAGCAGTTTTGTTTCCAACATTTACAGTATTTGTAATATTTCCTGATTTAGTTACATTAGCTACAACAGTTAAATCAACAGTTGAATTAGCTGTAATGTTTACAATCCATGTAATAATTCCAGTAGCTGGATCATATACTCCGCCATTTGAAGCATTAATGAATTTTAATCCTTCAGGAAGTATATCTTTAATTACGATATTTGTTGCATTGGTTTTTCCAGGATTTGAAACAGCAATAGTATAAGTTATTTCATCTCCAATATGGATATCAGAGGAATTAACTTCTTTTACAGGGATTATTTCAGGAACTGTTACGTTTTTGTTAAATGTTTTGTTGCCAACAATTACACTGTTAGTTATATTGCCGTATGCTGAAACTGTGGTATTTACATATAAATATTTGGTTTCACCAGCAGTTAAGTTAATAATCCAAGTGATTGTACGGGTAGTTTCATTGTATACTCCACCATCTGAAGCACTAACGAAAACTAAACCTTCACTTAATTTATCAGCTACAACAACATTAGTGGCATTGACTTTTCCGGTGTTGTTTACAATTACAGTGTATGTTACATTATCACCGAAGTTTGGAACTTCAATGTTAATTTCTTTTCCCGGGTTAATTTCAGGTACTGTAATGTTTTTGATAACTGTTTTATTTCCGACAACTACTTTGTTAGATAAATCACCATAGCTTAAAACAGTAACATTTACATTAAATGTTTTAGTTTCGCCTTTAACCAAATCAACAATCCAAGTAATTGTACCAGTTTTTTCATCATATGTGAAATTTCCATCTGCATTTAAGAATTTTAATCCTTTACCTAAAATATCACAAACAACTACATTGTTAGCATCACCAATTCCATCATTAGTGACTGTTACACTATAAGTTACATTATCACCGAAATTAGGAATTTCATTGTTAACTGTTTTGTTTGAATTGATTTCAGGAACTGTTACATTTTTGTTAAATGTTTTATTGCCAACAATTACAGTATTTGTTACATTTCCATATCCGGAAACTGTAGCATTTACTTTAAATGTTTTGGATTCACCTTTAGCTAAATCAACAATCCATGTAATTGTGTTAGTAGCTTCATCAAATGTATAATTACCAGTAGCACTAATAAATTTCAATCCTTTACCAAGAGTATCTTTAACCACAACATTGTTTGCATCACCAATACCAACATTAGAAACAGTAACAGTATAAGTCACATTATCACCGAAATTAGGATTAGCAACATTAACTGTTTTATCAGGAATAATCTCAGGAACAGTCACATTAACACCAGCAGTCTTATTACCAACAACTAAAGAATTAGAAACATTTCCATAACCACTAACAGTAGTATTAACAGTAAATACTTTGCTTTCACCTTTAGCCAAATCAACAATCCAAGTAACAGTACGTGTATTTTCATCATATACTCCACCATCTGAAGCACTAACGAAAACTAAACCTTCACCTAAAATATCACGAACAACAACACCTTTAGCATCACCAATACCAACATTAGAAACGCTAACAGTATAAGTCACATTATCCCCGAAATTAGGATTTTCAATACTTACAGTCTTGTTAGGATTAATCTCAGGAACAGTCACATTAACAGAAGCTGTCTTATTACCGACAACTAAAGAGTTAGTAACATTTCCGTAAGCATTAACAATTGCATTTACATAGAAAGTTTTACTTTCTCCTTTAGCTAAATCAACAATCCAAGTAATAGTATTAGTAGCTTCATCAAAGGTATAATTACCAGTAGCACTAATAAATTTCAATCCTTTACTAAGAGTATCTTTAACAACAACAGCTTTAGCATCACCAATACCAACATTAGTAACAGTAACAGAGTAAGTTACATCATCACCAAAGTTAGGATTAGCAACATTAACTGTTTTATCAGGATTAATCTCAGGAACAGTCACATTAACACCAGTAGTCTTATTACCAACAACTAAAGAGTTAGAAACATTTCCATAACCGACAACTGTAGCATTTACATAGAAAGTTCTACTTTCTCCTTTAGCTAAATCAACAATCCAAGTAACAGTACGTTTAACAGGATCCCAAACACCATTATCAGAAGCACTTACAAAGGTTAATCCTTCATTTAAAGTATCAACGACAACAACCTGTTTAGCATCACCAACACCATTATTGCTAACTGTGATAGTGTATTCCACTTTATCGCCAAAGTTAGGATTAGTAATATTAACTGTTTTATCAGGAGTGATTTCAGGAACAACCACATCAACAGACGCAGTTTTATCTCCAACAGTTACATTATTGGTTAAAACACCATACTCATCAGCAACAGCAGTTACAGTCAAATCAATGGAACTGTCTATATCAATGTCAATTATCCAGGTAACAGTATGAGTAGCTGCATCATAAACACCATTATTAGAAGAACTGAAATATTTCAATCCTTTATCCAAATGATCCACAACAACTACATGTTTAGCATCAACAATACCATTATTGGTAACAGTAACAGTATAAGTTACAGTATCACCGAAATTAGGATTTTCAACATCAACAGACTTACCCGGAATAATTTCAGGAACAGTCACATCAGCAGAAGCACTTTTATCCCCAACAAATACATTGTTAGATAAAACACCATAAGCTTCAGCAACAGCAATTACATGGAAAATTTTAGATTCACCTTTAGCCAAATCAACAATCCAGATAATAGTGCGACTATCTTCATCCCAAGTATACTCCCCAGTAGCTGAAACGAATTTAAGACCTTCACCTAAAACATCTTTGACAACTATATTATTAGCATCACCAATACCATCATTAGTAACTTTAATAGTGTAATCTACCTTATCGCCAAAGTTAGGATTAGTAATATTAACTGTTTTAGCAGGAGTAATTTCAGGAACAGTCACATCAGCAGAAGCACTTTTATCTCCAACAGTTACAATGTTGGTTAAAAGACCATACTCATCAGCAACAGCAGTTACAGTCAAATCAATGAAACTGCCTGCATCAATGTCAACTATCCAGGTAACAGTATGAGTAGCTGCATCATAAACACCATTATTAGAAGAACCGACATATTTCAATCCTTTATCCAAATGATCCACAACAACTACATTCTTAGCATCAACAATTCCATTATTGGTAACAGTAACAGTGTAAGTTACAGTATCGCCGAAATTAGGATTTTCAACATCAACAGACTTACCCGGAATAATTTCAGGCACTGCAATATTTACAGAACTTGATTTGTCTCCAACAACAACAGTATTAAGTATGTTTCCATAAGCTGAAACAGTAGCAATCACATTAAATACTTTAAATTCACCTTTAGCCAAATCAACAGTCCAAGTAACAGTACGTTTAACAGGATCCCAAACACCATTATCAGAAGCACTTACAAAGGTTAATCCTTCATTTAAAGTATCAACGACAACAACCTGTTTAGCATCACCAACACCATTATTGCTAACTGTGATAGTGTATTCCACTTTATCGCCAAAGTTAGGATTAGTAATATTAACTGTTTTATCAGGAATAATCTCAGGAACAGTCACATCAGCAGAAGCACTTTTATCCCCAACAGTTACATCATTAGTTAAAACACCATAAGATTCAACAACAGCAGTTACATAGAAAGTTTGAGATTTACCATTAGCCAAATCAACAACCCATGTAACAGTGCGACTATCTCCATCCCAAGTATACTCCCCAGTAGCTGAAACAAATTTAAGACCTTCACCTAAAACATCTTTGACAACTACATTGTTTGCATCCCAAATTCCATTATTGGTAACAGTAACAGTGTAAGTTACAGCATCACCGAAATTAGGATTAGTAATTTCAACTTTTTTAATTGGAGTAATTTCAGGTACTGTAATATTTTTAGTAAATGACTTGTTTCCTACAACTACTGTGTTATTTATGTTTCCATATGCTTCTACAGTAGCATTTACACTAAATACAGCACTTTCACCAGCATCCAAATCAACAATCCATGTAATGGTTCTTGTAACTTCATCATATTTACCGTTATGGCTTGCATTAATGAATTTTAAACCTTTACCAAGAGTATCAACTATGACAACTTGTTTTGCAGCTGTATTTGCATTATTGTTAACAGTTACAGTGTATTCAACTGTATCTCCAAAGTTAGGAGTTGTATTGTTAACATCCTTAGCAGGAATGATTTCAGGTATATTTACAGTTACAGCAGCTGTTTTATTACCTACAGTTACTTTATTGGTTACATCTGTGTATCCGACTATTTTAGCAACAACAGTAAATGTTTTAGTTTCTCCAGAAGCCAGGTTAACTTTCCAGGTAATTGTATTGGTTTTATTATCATAGTTACCAGTAGAACTGATATATTCTAAACCTTTGCCAAGAGTATCAACAATAATTACATCAGTAGCATTTCCATTACCTTCATTTTTAACAGTAACTGTATAAGTTAAATTATCTCCGAAGTTAGGGTTTTCATTGTCTACTGTTTTGTCCGGAGTGATTTCAGGTACGGTTACATTTTTATTGAATGTTTTGTTACCGACAACTAAAGAGTTGGTTACATTACCATAGTTGATAACAGTAGCTACAACAGTAAATGTTTCTGTTTTACCTGCATCTACATCAACAGTCCATGTAATGGTATTGGTAGCTTCATCAAAGGTATAAGTACCGGTAGCTGAAACAAATTTAAGATCTTTACCTAAAACATCACGAACAACAACTGCTTTAGCATCTGCATTTCCGCCATTAGTGACTGTTACAGTATATGTTACATTGTCACCAAAGTTAGGATTTTCAATGTCTGCAGTTTTGTCAGGAATAATTTCAGGAACATTTACATCTACAGAAGCACTTTTATCTCCAACAGATACAATATTGGTTAAAACACCATATTCATTAGCAGCAGCAGTTACAGTCAAATCAAATGAACTGTCTGCAGCAATATCAATTACCCATGTAACAGTATGGGTAGCTGCATCATAAACACCATTATCAGAAGAACTGATATATTTCAATCCTTTAGCTAAATGGTCTACAACAACAACATTTTTAGCATCTGCTTTACCAATGTTATTAACAGTAATTGTGTAATCTATGCTATCACCAAAGTTAGGAGCTTTATTATTAGCATCTTTACTTGGGATAATTTCAGGAACATTAACATCTACAGCAGAGGTTTTATTACCTACAACTAAAGAGTTGGTTACATTCCCATATCCGATTACTTTAGCAACTACTTTAAATGATTTGGTTTCACCGGAATTTAGATTAACAGTCCATGTAATAGTGCGAGTTTTATCATCATATACCCCACCATCTGCTGAAATAAGTTCTAAACCTTCACCTAAAACATCATGAACAACTACATTATTAGCATTAACTTTACCTGCATTGGTAACATTAACAGTGTATGTTATTTCATCACCAAAGTTAGGATTATCAATACTTGCAGTTTTATCAGGAATAATTTCAGGAACTGTAATGTTTACGAAACTGGTTTTATTACCGGCAGTTACATTGTTGTTTAAAACACCGTAATCTTCAACCTTAACTTTAACAGTTAAATCAACATGATTTTTAGCATTAATATCTACAATCCAAGTTACAGTTCTTGTAGCTTCATCATAAACACCATTATAATTAGCTTCAATAAACTTAAGACCTTCTGCAAGAACATCTTTTACAACAACATTCTTAGCATCAGCAATACCATCATTAGAAACAACAATAGTATAAGTTACATTATCGCCAAAATTAGGGTTTTCGTTATCTACAGTTTTATCCGGAGTAATTTCGGGAACAGTAACATTTATTTTAGAAGTTTTATTTCCGACAGTTAAAGAGTTAGTTACATTGCCGTATCCGACTACAGTAGCTACAACAGTAAATGTTTTAGTTTCACCTTTAGATAAATCAATAATCCAAGTAACAGTGTTGGTTTTTTCATCCCAAACACCACCATCTGAAGAACTGACATATTTAAGGTCATTACCTAACTGATCAACAATGATAACATCTTTAGCATCTACATCACCATCATTAGTGACAATAACACTATAAGTTACATCATCACCATAATTAGTGTTAGTTGTATTAGCTGTTTTATCAGGAATAATTTCAGGAACTGTAATATCAACAGAACTTGTTTTATCACCAATAGTCACATTGTTGTTTAAAACACCATAAGCATCTACAGCAGCAGTTACATTTAAAGTAACTTTATCTTTTGCGTTAATATCTAAAATCCAAGTTACAGTATGTGTAGATTTATCATAAACACCATTATAATTAGCTTCAATGAACTTAAGTCCTTTTGCAAGAACATCTTTTATAATAACTTGTTTTGCATCAGTAATACCATCATTAGAAACAACAATAGTATAAGCTACATTTTCACCGAAATTAGGAGTTGTATTGTTAACATCTTTTTTAGGAGTAATTTCAGGTACATCTATATTTTTAAAGATTGTTTTATTTCCAACAACAACTTTGTTAGATATATTTCCATAGCCTGAAACAGTAGCTTCAACAGTAAATGTTTTTACTTCGTTTTTAGTTAAGTCAACAATCCAAGTGATAGTTCGGGTAACAGGATCATATTGACCGTTATCACTAATGCCAGTAACAGTTAATCCTTCTCCAACAACATCCTTAACAACAACATCATTAGCTCCAAACTCACCATTGGTAACAGTAACAGTATAAGATACCTTATCACCGAAATTAGGTGAATCATTGTCAATGGTTTTATCAGGAGTAATTTCAGGAACAGTTACATTTCTTATAAAAGTATTGTCTCCAACAGCAACTGTATTGTTTAAAACACCATAAGCATTTACAGTAGCATATACATAGAATGTTAAGTTTTGACCTACAGGCAAATCGCCAATATTCCAGGTAATAGTACGGGTAGTAGAATCATATTCATAATTGCCACTAGCACCGGCAAATATTAAACCTTCATCAAGAATATCTCTTAAAGTTACATCCGCAGCAATTTTACCAACATTACTTATTACTATAGTGTATTTAACTTTATCACCATAGTTAGGGTTAGTAACATTTACATCTTTTGTAGGAACTACCTTAGGCTGTTCTTGTATGTATATGGTTTTAGTAGCCACATTGTTACTTATGTTAGTATCTTCAGTACTGTTTACTGCATTAACAGTTAGAGTAATAGTGCCAAGACTTGTAGTTTTTGTTTTAACTTTGAGAGTAACAACTTCATTTTTGGCTAATTTTCCAACATTCCATACACCTGTAGCTGCATCAAAAGTACCTTTTGAAGAAGTAAAACCAACAATATCATCAAGTTTAATTCCATTTACATAACAATAATTGTCAGTATGCGGACCATGGTTAGTTAAACTAATAGTCCATTCAACTTCCTCATCTAATCCATAATAATCTTTATCAGTTGTAATGTTAACATCCAAATCAACAAAACCAACTACTTCAAAATTAGTTTCATTTTTGATAGCTTTATAGAAGAGATCTTCAGGGTGTTCTGCTTTAACGGTATAATTACCCGGAGCAAGACCGCTTAATGAAAACCGGACATCACCATAAATTGAAGAGATTAAAGTTTCATTGTAAATAATGTTTCCATCCTCATCATAAATAACAATCGGATTGATTGACTGAGTGTTTTCACGTTCATCCCTATAGATTAAAGTACCGTTTTTACTGTTTTCCACACCATCAACTGGATGAAGTTCATCTGGTCCGGTTGTTCTGTTCATGATTGTTCCGTTTACATTAAATAAGTAAGTTACATTATCAAATGAAATATCATTAAGCTGACCTACATGATGTATTGCATTTGCAATATTGTTTCCACCAATAATCACTACAGTAACATTAACAGTTACTCCATAAAGGGTTTTCGGATTCTGAACAATAATCGGCAATACATAAGTGTAAGCCTGGTTTCTGTAAAATACAATATTTTTAAAAGAAGCTGCACCATCTACAAATAAAGCAGAACCGTTAACAGCTGTATTATATCTGAATATTGCATTATCATAAGTTACATTATTACCCATAGTATATATAGCTCCACCTAAACCAGTATTTAAATCATTGTTAAATGGATCAGCATGGTTGGAGTAGAACTGTGAATTGGTTACTTTTATATGACTTCCTTTTACACCTATAGCTCCCGCATCCCCTTCTGCAGTGTTATTTGCAAAGTAAGAACTGTCAATATTAACATTATTTCCACTGATTCCTAAAGCTCCTGCTTGAGATTTTGAAACACCATCAGAAATAGCTTTATTTCCTATAAAAGTAGCGTTCAAAATATTGACATGATTTCCTTCCACTCTCACAGCACCTGCGAAGTGTGCGGAATTATTTACAAATGTTGCATTTTGAATTTTAACCTTATTTCCTTTTACATAAATAGCTCCGGCATGGTTTTTAGCAGAGTTATTTCCAAAATTAGAATTTAAAACAGTTATTCCATCATCAACAACATAAATAGCTCCACCATCATCAGCAGCTTTATTTGATATGAATGTAGAGTTATCTACAGTTATATCGTTACCGTGAGTAGTAATAGCGCCACCGATAGGTGCAGTGTTTCCTTCAAAATAAGAATTTGAAATTTTTACCTGTTGACCTGTAGTACCGTCATATCCTGTAGATATTGCACCACCAAAACCGGTTGCAGTGTTGTTAATAAAGATACAATCTTTCAATTCACCGCTTGCATGGAAAGTGGTAGCTGCTCCCCTATATGCAATATTACCTATAAAAGTACAGTTATAAACATTACTTCCCGGTCTGAAACAAAGTGCACCAGCATGGGAATTATTAACATCTGAATTTGCCTGATTATATTCGAATGTACAATTAGAAACTGTACCCAATACCTGTAATGCAGCACCAAAGGCATTTCCCTTTGTTGATGTAGCATTATTGTTCATAAATTTAGTGTTTGTCACTTTATTACTGCTGGAACCAACAATTGTAATTCCAATAGCCATTGTTCCTATAGAAGAAACATAATTATCACGAACAATACAGTCAGTCATTGACCCGTCAAAACTGGCAGTTCTGACAACATAACTATTTGTTACAGTATTGTAAGTACTGGTAGCTTTATTGTTAACCAAAGTACAACGAGATAATGTTACTGTATTTTCTGAATATAATGCAGAATGAACATCTCCTCTTGAGCTAGATGATGCTTCACAGTTACTTATAACACAATTTTCCAAAACAAGATTAGAACCTGAACTGTAAACACCAGCACCATTTGCATCACGTCCGGAATATTTACCATTAGTTATAATAATGTTCTTCAAAGTTATACTGCTGGCTCCAATGTTAAACACACGAGAACTTAATTTTGCATCTAATATAGACATTTCATTACCAGTTCCACCTTTGTTTGGATTAATAGAACCGTCAATAGTAATCTTATCTTTATTAGAAAACCATCCACCATCTACAGAAATCTCACTGCCAGATCCTGTGAAAGTGTGATTGTTTAAATAAATTGTATCACCAGATCGAGCCTGATTTATTCCATTTTGAACATCACTAAATGTTCCATCATTATTTATATCAATGTCTGCTGCAGAACTAGCTCCAATTATTAATAAAAATAATAAAGCTAACGCTACAACAGCGAATATTTTTTTAACCATTTTATCAACACATCAATCATTAGAATTCAAAAAATTTTCTCATATAAATTACTATATGGAAATAAAAATTCTACAGGATTATATTTGGAACATATGATGTATATATGTTTCTATTCAGCTATACAAAATATTATAATTAAAAAAGTTAATTATAT
>OLRN01001300.1_pt1 | contig 13791 bp, 12 predicted proteins | sample 1673001 | NCBI WGS metagenome assembly OLRN01 (sample SAMEA3136745, study PRJEB25190) | human gut metagenome | biome: human gut; feature: human-associated habitat; material: faeces | place: Austria | collected 2013 | reverse complement strand
GGATATTACGAGTAACCAGAATGTACAGTCAGCCAAATCCTGGATGATTCCTTCCGTATAGTAATGCGCCATGATGACGGCATTCTTCTTCCGGCAAAGTTCCCTGATCTCATTTTTCAAATCAAGCTCCTTTGCTATGGGTTCATCCACAAACCCCTTGTCTATCCACTCTTTCTTAACCATATATATATTATTAATTCTTATTTCTATTTTTTGAAAAAACCTAATGTAAATGATGATAGGCTGTTGATAGTGTCGATAAAAAAGAAGCCTGAAACTTGTTTTTTAAGTTATCAAAGCGGGGTATCGGGTAATATATCACTTTTCAACATGAGCCTTGGGTCTCTTATTCTTTAAACTGAATGCATTATCGTATGTTCTTTATCGTTTTTAACGAGTTGTTCATAACCTACAAAGTTAAAAACTTTAGGGGAAAAAGGCTGCATAAACCTGATGAAAATACGGTTTAAAGTTCATTTCTATCTTTTACTAATTTATTTGGTGGTTTGAAATATTCCTGTAATACTACTGAATTTCTAAATCCAAAGTTTCTTTTCAATAATCTGTTTACGATTTGTGAACGAGTTATCAAGTAGTTTTTATGGGTTTTATTATCTTTGTGAACAAATATGTTGAAAGCAATGAGAAAACTTAAAATAACGGAACTGAACAGAATCTCTACCGAAGAGTTCAAGACGGCTGAAAAACTTCCTTTGATTGTGGTACTGGACCATGTAAGAAGCTTGTATAATGTAGGTTCCGTATTCCGCTCGTCCGATGCTTTTAGGGTAGCATCTGTGTATCTGTGCGGAATTACAGCCACTCCGCCGCAAGTGGAAATCCATAAGACGGCATTGGGGGCGGAAGATTCCATGAATTGGGTATATTATGAGCGTACGCAAGATGCGGTGGAGCATCTTAAGGCCGAAGGTTATGAAGTTTGGGCTGTGGAACAGGTGGAAGGTAGCATTATGTTGCAGGACTTCCGCCCGGATAAAGCAAAAAAATATGCCATTATATTAGGAAATGAAGTGAAAGGTGTGCAACAAGAAGTTGTCGACCAGTGTGACGGGTGTATAGAAATACCTCAGTTCGGGACGAAACATTCTCTGAATGTTTCTGTTACGGCCGGAATACTGGTGTGGGAGTTTGCCCGTAAGATGAAGTTGTGAACATTATAATGTACCGGCTTCCACCATTCTTACTACCCGTTCCGTCAGCCGGTCGTCGGCTTCAGGGTCATAGTCTTTTTTCAGGCTGGCTCCGAATATGCTGGCAAACGTTTGGTAGAATCCGGCTTTGAAAGGGCCGAAAAAGGCTTTCACTATTTCGAAAGAACTTTGGTTGCATTCGCGGTCCACTAACTTGATGAGCAGTTTCCCCTGTGAATAAGTCAGTTTTTTCATTTGTGGGGTATATTGCTTTTTTATACCTTTCTCTACGGCTCGTATGTGAGCGTCTTTTTCTTTTTTAGTAGGTAGTTTTTCCAGATACTCATAAGTCTCGGATATGGTCTGATTAACCATTTTGGCAATGGGAAGTGTTTTTTTTACGTTATAAACCAATTTGTTATACCGCATGGCTTCCCTTTTGTTCTTAAACTTCAGTGGGGGATATACCGGTAGTTCGGGCATGATAATCACGGTGATGGAGTCGCCTTGATAGAATTCCTTCTGTACTTTTTTGTAAAACACGACTTTTATTCTCGGTTCTCCATCAATAGGAACAAACTCGTTCTGGGCTTCCACTTGCAAAGTAAGAGCACCTAATAAGAACAATATGATAAGCCTGTATATTCCCATATCCGCTGCAAAAATATAAATTAAATACTTTCATCGCATGCTTTTTACAAAGAATATAATTTGTTATACTAAAAATAGTTGCTTATATTTGAAGCATGACAGAAAAACACTGTAAGTTTATTTATCTACACCGGTTGTGGATAAGCGTGTTAATGTTTTGTGTTCTACAAATATATCCTGTGGATAAAGTCGGCGCACAGCATTATTCCTGGGAGGAATTTGTAGAGAAGATTTCTGTGGATGAATATGAAGACGGAGAAGATTTGAGTCCTCTTTTGGAAGAGTTGGCCGCATTGCACGAACATCCTTTCAACCTGAATACGGCTACGAAAGAGGATTTGGAACAGTTGCCTTTTCTGGATGGGGAAGAAATAGAGGAAATTTTGGCGTACGTGTACCGTTACGGTCCGATGCAATCGTTAGGAGAATTGATGTTGATAGAGGAATTGGACTATCAGACCCGTCAGTTTCTTACTTTGTTCGTCTATGTGGAAAATCCTGTGGAAGAAAAAGAGAAGTTACGGTTGAAAACCTTGTTGAAAGGAGGGCGACATGAGGTGACGAGCCGGTTGGATGTGCCTCTGTATAAACGTGATGGATATAAAATACCCGAAGATGAGGTATTGTTGAAAAACCCCAATAAGGTGTATCTTGGTAATTCGTTGTATCACAACATACGCTATACTTATCAATACAGGAACAGGCTGTTTTGGGGATTCACGGCGGAGAAAGACGCAGGAGAACCGTTTGGCAGTTATGGCAATAAGGCATACGATGCTTATTCTTTCCATTTTCTGTTGAAAGATTGTGGAAAACTCACTGCATTGGCATTGGGAGACTATCGTTTGGGGTTCGGCGAAGGCTTGGTGGTGAACAGTGATTTTTCTTTGGGAAAATCCACTTTGTTCAATATGGGTGACACGAGACCGTCCATCAAGAAATTCTCTTCCACGTCAGAAACTTCTTTTTTCAGGGGAATAGCGGCTGCTTTCCGTTTCGGAAGGGTGGACATGTCGGCTTTCTATTCCTATTTGCCCACCGATGCCACTTTAAGGAAAGACGGTACGATATCTTCGTTGAAAACCGACGGTTTGCATCGTACTTTGTTGGAGCTGTCTAAAAAGCATAATGTCACGGAGCAGTCTGTCGGAACCGACGTGACTTGGAATACGGGATATTTTTCTTTGGGTGCGACTGTGTTTTACCAGCATTTTAGCCGTTCTTTCTCAAAAGGCACGGAACTTTACCGGCAATATTATCCGGATGGAAAGGATTTCCTGAATGCCGGCCTACACTATCGTTGGCATCGTGACAGGTTTTCGTTTTCCGGCGAGACGGCATTCAGCAACGTGTATGGCGGTTGGGCCACGCTGAACAAAGCCATTTACCGTTTCAACCACCGGTACAGCATGGTGGCTTTGCAGCGGTTGTTTACTTACCAATATGTAGGATTGCGTGCCAACAGCTTTTCCGAAGGCGGGGCAGTCAGGAACGAAAGCGGATTTTATACGGGAGTGGAGGCATCTCCGTTGAATGAGTTGAAGTTGTCCGCTTATGTGGATTATTTTTATTTTCCGTGGGCCAAGTTTGGGATACCTCATACCTCCGAAGGGGTGGAAGGGACATTTCAGGTCGATTGGGTTGTTTCCGGAAAGTGGGAACTGTCCGGGCGTTACCAACTGAAGCGTAAGGAACGCTATGGACAGCCTTACCTGTATCATAAATTGAAGGTGCAGGCGCAGTGCATGCCTTCAAAATTTTGGGAATGGCGTGGGGTGGTAAGATACACAAGGGTGAGGGACGTGTATGGACGGCATGTCGGAGGATACATGGGAGGGAGCATCCTGAAATGGAAGGATCGAAAAAACCGGTTGAATGTAGCTGGGTCGTGTGTGTATTTCGACAGCGAGGACTACAAGGCACCGATGTCTTTTTATGAGCCATCCTTATTGTATGCCTTTTCTTTCATGACGATGTACGGACAAGGGATGAGGGCGGCGGTGAATGCCCGGTGGAACGTGGCGCGCCGCTGGATGCTGATGTGGAAATACGGGATTACCGGATATTTCGACCGTAAGGAAATAGGCGACGGGTTGCAACGTATCGGAGGGCGATGGAAAAACGACCTTTCTTTCTTGTTGCGTTACAAGTTTTGATGAGGATTATGTTACCTTTGCATGGATTTGTGAATTAAAAACGAAGTTATGGCTACAGTGATTTATCCTTCTCCCATATTCGGACCGGTGCACAGCCGTCGGTTGGGTGTTTCTTTAGGCATCAACCTGCTTCCGGAAGACGGGAAATGGTGTACGTTCGATTGTGTGTATTGTGAGTGTGGATTCAACAAGGATTTTCGTCCCAAGAAGCCGTTGCCCACACGTGAAGAAGTGTACATGGCTTTGGAAGAACGGCTGAAAAACATGTCCGCGAACGGGCCTGTGCCGGATGTGTTGACGTTTGCCGGAAATGGGGAACCCACCCTTCATCCGCATTTTGCGGAAATCATAGAAGACACCCGCGCCTTGCGCGACCGGTATTTCCCGAAGGCTAAAATCAGCGTGTTGAGCAATGCCACCCAAATATTCCGGCCGGAAGTTTTTGAGGCTTTGAGGAAAGTGGACAACAATATCCTGAAATTGGATACGGTGGACGAAGGTTACATCCGTCGGGTAGACCGTCCTACGGGGCGTTATGAAGTGAGCCGGGTGGTGGAACGCCTGAAAGATTTTCAGGGTAAAGTCATCATACAGACGATGTTCATGAAAGGCATGTCGGAGGGTGCGGATGTGGACAATACTTCCGACCGTTTTGTGGAACCGTGGTTGCGTGCCGTGAAAGAAATATCACCTTCCCAAGTCATGATTTATACCATAGACCGCGAAACGCCCGACCATGAGTTGAAAAAGGCCACACGTGAAGAATTGGACCGCATTGCCGGACGCATCCGGCAAGAGGGATTGGAGGTTTCCGTCTCTTATTGAGAAGCGCTGTGGGCGGTCTACGGACCGCATAGCCGTATTTTCCATATATTATCGACAGGAAAGCCTGTATGGGAATGAATATCTGTAAGGATGTTTGTTGTTTCTTATATATTTGATATTCAAATGCTTGTCGTTTATAAATCAATCTGCGCCAAACGGAAAATCATTTGGCGCAGATTGAAAAATCGTTTGGCTGAGAACGGAAATTCGTTCTCCGTAGAATGATTTTTGTATGTAACTTTCCTTTAAAATTCAGGAGGCTTGCGCATAACATCTCTTCCGGGACAAACGTTTGTGCACGTAAAGGTAAGCCGGGATGAGGAAGAGGTCTGCGGCAAACCAAGCCGAAGGGTCACCGTAACAAACTCCCGTATATCCTAAAATAGGGACCAGGAACAGGCTGACAGCCGTGCGGTCTACCATTTCGAACACGCCGGACATCATGGCCAGTTTACTGTATCCTAATCCTTGGATGCTGTACCTGAGCAGGCACAGCAGTCCTAACGGAATGAAATAGGTGCAGGAGGTGACGATGAACTGGTTGGCCTTTTCTATGATTTCATATTCATGGAAATCCACAAACAGGTAGATGATGTGGCGGGCGAAAAGATGCAATACGATGAAACAAAAGATGCAGTAGAGGCAAACCATGAAAAAGCTGGCGCGCAGCCCCATGTTGATACGTTCCGTTTTTCCCGCCCCGTAGTTCTGTCCGCAATAGGTGGCCATGGCAATCCCCATGCTTTCCAACGGACACATGAAGAACATTTTGATGCGCATGCCGGCAGTGAAAGCGGCCACGCACGACGTACCCAAGGCGTTGTTTGCGCTTTGGAGCATGATGCTTCCGATGGCGGTGATGGAAAATTGCAGTCCCATCGGTACGCCCATGTCCAACAGTCCCTTTATGTAGTGTTTGTCCAAGGCGGTTTCTCCCTTTTCCATTTTCAGGATGTCGAATTTCCTGAACATGTAAAACAGGCAAAGCAGGGCAGAGACGGCTTGCGAGAAGACCGTGGCGATGGCGGCTCCGGCCACGCCCCAATGCAACACGAGGATGCAGAACAGGTCAAGGACGATGTTCAGGACGGAAGACAGCAACAGGAAGTAGAATGGGGTCTTGCTGTCGCCCAACGCCCGGATGAGGCTGGAGAGCAAGTTGTAGAGGAACGTAAAAGGAATGCCTATGAAGATGACCAAAAGGTAAAGGTAAGCATTGTGGAATATATCATGCGGGGTTTGCATTACGGAAAGGATTTTCTCGCAAAGCAGGGAAGTGACGACAGCCAACACGACGGAAATGATGAGGGAAACCCATAGGCTGTTGGCCACATAACGCCGCAAGTCGCTGTATGAACGTGCGCCGAACGCCTGGGCCACGGGAATGCCGAAACCGCAACAGCAGCCGGTGCAGAATCCGATGATGAGGAATACGACCGACGTGCTGGCACCCACGGCTGCCAAATCGTTGATGCCTAAATATTTTCCTACGATGGCTGCGTCTATCAGACTATAAGTCTGTTGGAGCAAGCTTCCCAAAATGAGCGGGAGCGAGAAGTTGAATATCAACCGCAGGGGCGAACCCTCAGTCATTTCTTTCGTCATGGCGAATATCCTTTTTTCCTGAAAAACACATTCTTTTGCGGGTGCAAAATTACGGAATTTACCGGAAGCCACCTTCTCCAAATAGCATTTATTTTTTAATCCTTGTTAACTTGGAATTTTCTTAGATAGTGGTCAAATTCATTTGGAAAATCTTCACGTGGAATATACAACTGACATATTTCTCCTTTTTGATTGATTTGAAACATGTATGGAGTTAAACCGTAATCGAAATCAATATCAAATGAATCCAATCGGTATGCGCCATGAAGTTTTTCTATACTTTGAATTACATGTAAATCTTGAATAGGAACTTCTGCTATTAAAAAGCAAATATAGTGATTTAATTTTTGCTTATTTATACCGTTTATTATAAAATTAATACAATCTTTACATCCGTAGTTTGAATACCTTACAAATAAAAATTGCTCTTTATTAGATAGTTCCATTAATTTTAGTGAATCTCCCTTTTGTGAAACTATAGATATTGAACTGTCAAGACGCGTGCCATTCAAATTTGTATATATAATACTATCTGTTAACTGCACGTGTGGACTTTCAGTTTCTTTAGTTTTACTAACGCAACTGATAAAGTATATACTAATAAAAAATATGAAAATAAACTTTGTCATTTCTATTTTAAACAATTCAGATTGAAGATAAATAGTCCTGGATTTAGTAATAAATCATCCTTGTTGCGAATTTCCCAATATACGAGATTATCTTTGATGAAGAAGAAAGGTGCTGTTGTATATTGTTTATTGTCGAAGTCAATAGTGAACAAACGTGTAGTTCCTTTGTCTTCATTATATTGGCATAAAAGGATTTCATTGTCCGGGGACACACATGAGAAATATATCATATTGTCTACTCTTTGATAGTAGCGGGCCATTCCTGCGAATTGATTTCCTTTTTCCTTTGACTTGTTTACATAGTTTATTCTTTCGTACACGTCTTTTCTTGTTATGTCATCCGGAAGTGCATGTTCTCCGAAATTAATGGCAAACAATGGCGTAAGAAAATCGTTGTGGATAGTGAATAAAGTGTCGCATAGCATTTCCCAATACAGCACACCTCCTTTTTGATCTATGGAAATATCATCGTAAGTTGAAAATCCTGTGGATAAAGATCTTCCTTCTATGGGCTTGCCTGACGTGAGTTCTTCATTCAAAAAGCATAATGTCTTTCTTTCTGCTGACTCACCTCCATAGCTGTTCAATGTGATGTAGCCGTTGTTCCATGGATATATATGAAAAGGCTTTATGTCTTCTTCCGCTATGTCACATCTTTGAACTGACAGAAGCTGACCTTTTAAATTGAATTGTAGAATGGCATTCTTACCGAAATCATAAAGTCCTACCGTATCATTTTTAAAAAATACATTGGATATTTGGATATATTCATTTCCGCCGTGTCCTTTTTGTGATATGCTGCCTATGAATTTACCCCTTGGGTCAAATGTGTATAAAAAGTTACGTGAGTGAACTACAAAAGTATCTTTATAGACATTAAAATTGCATATATCATAAAGCAAGGAGCGTTCAGTAGTTTCCAAATTCACAATTCGTCCGTCTGTTTGGTTGACATGTGTTGTTTCGGAGAAATCTATTTTTATGGATGGGATATCCGTTTTGTTCCTGTTTGTGCATGACACAAACAGGAACGTGGATATGACATATATGAATTTTGTTATGCTTTTCATAACTCATTTAGTGTTTGAAGTTTTTCTTTTACATATATTGAGTTTTCAAAAAATACAAAAAGGTTTTGTTTTGAATAATCATCCCTTTTTACATGTACATCTTATTCCGCAACATGCATAATATCCGCTATTACAACTTACGCTACATGCAGCGCTTACGCCATATCCCGCAATTGTTATTCCACCATCAATTGAACAAGAATTACTACCAGGACCACCACTATAACAATAGGGATTCCACGCTTCGTCACTGTTTGCAAATGTTTCTATATTTGCAAGTAATAAATCACTTTCATTTATTTTGGTGTAATTTTCATAAGTATTATAGCCTGCATAAATGCTAATTCCTATTACTACTATGCTTAGAAAAGCTGTTAAAAAGGTCTTTTTGGTTCTCATGATTTTATGATTTTAAAATTATTTGGCGTAAAGATATATAAAAATAATTTAAGTATAAAATTATTTATAGAAAATATTTAGTGTGATTATGTTAAAATATCATTTTTGATAAAAATGAAATAGGAGGGTTAGTTAAAGTTCACAGTTAGAAAGTGAACTTTAACAGGAGTAATTATTGATAATAATGAGTGGAATTTAATAGTAAATTATTTTACTGAGGATAAAAAGTATTTCCAAGAATATCCGTATCCAGGAACTGGATGCTGCCGTGATACTTTTTGTTGATGTGGGTATGCTTTTCATTTTCTAAACCTTTATTTTTACTTTTGGTCGTAAGCATGTTTAGGGTAATCTATCGTATAATGCAATCCGCGGCTTTCCTTACGTTCGATGGCCTGTCGCGTGATAAGGTAACCCACGTTAATCATATTACGTAATTCGCAAATGTCTTTGGTCGCCTTGACACGCTTAAACAGCTCTTCGGTCTCTTCGTACAATAAGTCCAGACGTGTCCATGCCCGCTTCAGGCGCAGGTCGCTCCGCACGATGCCCACGTAGTTGCTCATGATTTGTCCCACTTCCTTCATATCCTGCGCGATGAGTACTTTTTCTTCGTTGCTCATCGTACCCTCATCATTCCATTCGGGTATTTTGTCATTGAAAGCATATTGGTCTATGACCTCCAAGCTGTGGCGGGCTGCCGCGTCGGCATACACCACGGCTTCGATAAGTGAATTGCTGGCCAACCGGTTGCCGCCGTGCAGTCCGGTGCAGGAACATTCGCCCACGGCATAAAGCCGCCGGATGCTGGAGCAGGCGTTGAGATCCACCTTGATGCCGCCGCACATGTAGTGGGCGCAAGGCACGACGGGAATGTATTGCTTGGTCATGTCGATGCCGATGGAGAGACATTTGGCATAAATGTTCGGGAAATGGTGTTTGGTTTCTTCCGCATCCTTGTGCGTCACGTCCAGGCACACGTGGTCCAAGCCATGTATTTTCATTTCCTTGTCGATGGCACGGGCTACGATGTCGCGTGGGGCGAGGCTGAGCCGCTTGTCGTATTTCTGCATGAATTCTTCGCCGTTGGGCAACCGCAGGATGCCGCCGTATCCACGCATGGCCTCTGTGATGAGGTAAGCCGGATGCGTCTCGCCCGGATGGAAGAGGGCTGTGGGATGGAACTGCACGAACTCCATGCCTTCTACCGTACCTTTGGCACGGTAGACCATGGCGATGCCGTCGCCCGTGGCAATGTCTGGATTGGTGGTAGTGGCATAAACCGCTCCGCAGCCACCAGTGGCCAGCACCGTGACGCGCGAGAGAATGGTGTCGATTTTCTTCGTGTCGGGGTCGAGCACATAAGCACCGTAACATTCTATGTCGGGCGTACGCCGCGTCACTTCCACACCCAGATGGTGCTGCGTGATGATTTCCACAGCGAAATGGTCTTCCAGCAGCGTGATGTTCGGCGTTTTTTTCACCGCCTCGATGAGTCCGCGCTGAATTTCGAAGCCCGTGTCGTCGGCATGATGGAGAATGCGAAATTCGGAGTGTCCGCCCTCGCGGTGGAGGTCGAAAGAACCGTCTTCATTCTTGTCGAAGTTCACGCCCCACTTTAGCAGACGCTCAATACCGGCAGGCGCATTGCGCACCACCTGTTCAACGGCCCGCGGATCGCTGATGTAATCGCCAGCAATCATCGTGTCGCGGATGTGCTTGTTGAAATCATCCACTTTGAGGTTCGTCACAGAGGCAATACCGCCCTGCGCCTTGGCCGTGTTGGCCTCCTCAATGGAAGTTTTGCAAACGAGGGCCACCTTGCCTTTGCCCGAGGCAGCCACCTGGAGGGCGTAACTCATTCCGGCCACACCGGAACCAATTACCAAGAAGTCGAATTTACGTATCATTCTTCGTCGTTACTTAGATGTCGCGAAGTTACATTTTTTTTTTCGAATGATGGGAAACACGTCGGCTATCTATATACATAGGTGTAAAAAACTCAAAAAATAAAGGGCAGTCCGTCCCCCGATAGATATAAATTATTATCTTTGCCCCGTTTAACGGCAAAATGTATGCACCGAAAGGCTTGCACGCACCGCATTTCAATGCCTGTTCTCGATTTTCCGTCAGATGGTCATAGTTATGATGGGATTGAAATTCCAACCGCAATGAGAAACAAAAATCCACTGCAACGATGGGATTCTCTCTCCAAAAGAGGATACAGAATCTTCCACACCATTTCCCACACCGTGAACAGCGCCTTCCGCCATTGCCAAACACCTACTTAACTACCAAATATTAATTATGCAAAGCAAACTCTATTTCTCGTTAGCCCTCGCTTCGTCTGTAGCGCTAACATCATGTAACAAACTCGGCGAGCTCTCTGCCGACAATTTCACAGTGACCCCTTCTCCTATGGAGGCTGTGGGCGGTAAAGTGCCTGTGACCATCAACGGACGCTTTCCTGAAAAATACATGAAGAAAAAAGCCATTGTGACTGTAATCCCCGTATTGCGCTATGCTGAAGGCAGTGCACAGGGTCAGTCTGCCACATTCCAGGGTGAGAAAGTTCAGGCCAACAACACTGAGATTTCTTACAAGGTTGGCGGCAACTACACAATGAAGAACAGCTTCAACTACGTGCCTGAAATGGCCAAGAGCGAACTCTACCTCACTTTCGACGCACAGGTCGGAAAGAAGAAGGTGAAGGTGCCTGAAGTGAAGGTGGCCGACGGTGTCATCGCCACTTCCACGCTGATCAACCGCACTGCTGCCAGCGCCAACACGGCAACGGGCGAATACCAGTATCAGTATGCCATCGCTCAGACCAAGGAAGCACAAATCAAATACCTCATCAACCAGGCTAATATCCGCACGAGCGAGCTCAACAGCGTGTCTGTTAAGGACTTCGTCAAGACGCTCCGCGAAATCAAGGCCGACCAGAAGGGCTTCCAGCTCGACAACATCGAAGTTTCGGCTTATGCTTCGCCAGAAGGTAAGTTCAACTTCAACAAGAAGTTGGCTGAAAAGCGTGGCGGCACTTCAAGCGCTTACGTGAAGAAGTCTTTGAAGAAAAACAAGTTGGAAACTGATGTCGACACCCGCTATACGGCTGAAGACTGGGACGGCTTCCAGAAACTCGTGGCTGCTTCAAACATCCAGGACAAGGAAGTGATCATCCGCGTGCTCTCTATGTATGAAGACCCAGAACAGCGCGAAACGCAGATTCGCAGCCTCTCCGCTGCTTTCAACGAATTGGCTAACGAAATCCTGCCTGAATTGCGCCGTGCCCGTCTGACCATCAACTACAACATCATCGGCCGCAGCGACGACGAAATCGAAGAGCAGTTGAAGAACGACGCTTCTAAGCTTTCTGTTGAAGAATTGCTCTACGCCGCAACGCTCACCGACGACGCTGCCAAGAAGGAAGAAATCTACAAGAAGACGGTTCAGCTCTATCCTAACGACTACCGCGCATACAACAACCTCGCTGAATTGGCGCTCAAGAGCGGCAACACGACTGCTGCCAAGCAATATCTCGCACAGGCGCTCCAGAAGAATGCCAAGTCAAGCGAAGCCAACGCCAACATGGCTTTGTTGAGCCTCGTTGAAGGCAACACCGAAGCTGCTGAACAGGCTCTCGGCAAGGCTGCCGAAGCTAAAAACTACAAGGAAGTGCTCGGCAACCTCAACATCGCCAAGGGCAACTACGCTCAAGCTGCTCAGGACCTCGCCGGCGTGAAGTCTAACAGCGCTGCTTTGGCACAGATTCTCAACAAGGATTATGCTGCTGCCGCTCAGACGCTCGCAACGATTGCCGCTCCGGATGCCACTACGAGCTATTTGAAGGCCATCCTCTCAGCACGCACGAACCAGAACACGCAGGCACTTGCCAACTTGAAGGACGCTTTTGCTAAAGACGCTTCTCTGAAGGCACGTGCAGCCAAGGATCTTGACTTCGCCAAATTGTTTGGTGACGCCACTTTCCAGAGCCTCATCAAATAATCAAAGGAATAATTCCTTATAATTTTTTTCTGCAGCAAGAGCTAAAAGCACCAGCGTTTGCAATGCCAACCGCCCTATTTTCCATCGGGCGGCCAGCATCTGGCAAGCACAAGGCTTTTGGCTCTTGTTTATTTTAGGGGAAATGCCCGCTAACCAAAGGGGAAGTTTTACGAAACACTCCCTCCATTTATCTCCAACGATATGAAAATCATCCACTCACGCTTGCTGCTCGCGCTGTCGGCCCTACTGCTCGCCGCCTGTTCGCAGCCCAAAGACAAGTTTATCTTCGAAGGTAAAATTGCAGGCATCCAGCAGGCCGAATTTTATGTTTACAGTGACGACGGAGCCTTGTCTGGCGTTGACACCATACGCATCGACGATGGCAAATTCTCTTATGAATGCCAACTCACTTCGCCGGCTGTGCTGACGCTGCTCTATCCCAATTTCTCGCAGACCTACATCGTGGCGGAACCAGGAAAAACCATCGAGATGAAGGGTGACGCGGCAAAATTGGGAGAGGCCGACATCACTGGATCGGAAGAAAACGAACTGCTCACGGATTTCCGACAGAAGCAAAACACCTTGCCAGAAAACAACCAGCGTCTCGCTGCCTCTGAGTTTATCAGAACCCACACAAAAACACTGGCGGCTGTGGCGGTGTTCAAAAAATATTTCGCCTACGCGCAAGCTCCCGACGCTGCCACCACGCGTTCGCTGCTCAAAGACCTCACTAAAGCCCAACCGCGCAACGCCGCCCTCACGCTGATGGCGGAACGCCTGCTGGCGCAGCTCAACGGTGCCGCCGGCCAAACGCTGCCTGATTTCTCTTTTGAAACGCTTGCCGGAAAACCTGTCAACAAGGCGCAGTTCAGCGGCCGTCCCTTCGTGGTGTTTTTCACCGCCTCCTGGGCTGGAAATTCCCGCCTCATCGCCGAAAGCCTACGCCGCATGCACAATGCCTACGGCAACCGCGTTGGCGCCGTTGTCCTTTCAATGGACTTAGACCGCAACGGCTGCAAGCAACAGATGGAGCGCGACAGCATCTCTGCGCCAGTCATCTGCGACGGTAAGGCTTTCCAAAGCAAGGCCGCACAGACGCTGGGACTCCGCTACGTACCTGGCAACCTCCTCGTCAACGCTGAAGGACGCGTCGTTGCACGCGACCTTGACTTCGACGAGATTGAGAAACGCCTCGCCGAATTGATGAAATAGCAAGAAAGGATACTATGTATTATAGGAGTACGCTTATCAGCCTGCAACACTCCTAAGTAGGTGGTCAGAATTATTTTTACATTTG
>OLRN01001295.1_pt1 | contig 13828 bp, 9 predicted proteins | sample 1673001 | NCBI WGS metagenome assembly OLRN01 (sample SAMEA3136745, study PRJEB25190) | human gut metagenome | biome: human gut; feature: human-associated habitat; material: faeces | place: Austria | collected 2013 | reverse complement strand
TGTCCAGCATCAGGCCGATGCGGCTGGGGATGCCCTTGAAGTACCAGATGTGGCTGACGGGAGCGGCCAGCTCAATGTGGCCCATGCGCTCACGGCGGACCTTAGCCTTGGTCACTTCAACGCCGCAGCGGTCGCAGATCTTGCCCTTGTAGCGGATGCGCTTATACTTACCGCAGTGGCACTCCCAGTCCTTGGTAGGTCCAAAAATGCGCTCACAGTACAAGCCGTCGCGCTCCGGCTTCAGGGTACGGTAGTTGATGGTCTCAGGCTTTTTGACCTCGCCGTAGCTCCAGTTGCGGATCTGCTCCGGGGAGGCAAGGCCGATCTTGATGGAATCGAAAACGTTGTTTTCCATGAAACGAACCCTTTCTTAATCTCTAGTTGTCTCGATGATACAGGCGGCTTTCTTGTTCAGACCACAGGCCCCTCTCCCCTGCCGCAGCACACGGAACAGGGGCTTGAGGCTTGTGTTCTTTGTCTGATCAGAAATCTACTTCGTCAGAAGAAGCGGGAGCTTCGGCACCGGAGTTATTGTCCTCCAGCACAGAAGGATCATCGAAACCGGCATCGGCATCCTTAATATTATAATCGTTGAGCAGTTCGCTCTCCTGCACGACGTTCTCAGTGCCGGCAACATCGCGCATATCAAAGCCGGTCTCTTCGTCGTCGAAGTTCTGACGCATGTCGATCTCGTTGCCGTCCTTGTCCTGAACAACAACGTCCAGACCCAGAGACTGCAGTTCCTTCAGCATAACACGGAAGGACTCGGGAATGCCGGGCTGCGGGATCGGCTCACCCTTAACGATGGCCTCGTAGGTCTTCACACGGCCCTCCACGTCGTCGGACTTGACGGTCAGGATCTCCTGCAGAGTGTAAGCAGCGCCGTAAGCTTCCAGTGCCCAGACTTCCATTTCGCCAAAGCGCTGGCCACCGAACTGGGCCTTGCCGCCCAGAGGCTGCTGAGTGACCAGAGAGTAGGGGCCGGTGGAACGGGCATGGATCTTATCATCGACCAGGTGATGCAGCTTCAGGTAGTACATATAACCGACGGTAACGCGGTTATCGAACTTTTCGCCGGTGCGGCCATCGTAAACGGTGGTCTTGCCATCGCGGTCCAGCTCGATCTTGGAGAAGTCGATGATGTGTCCCTTCTCGCCCATGATCTTGGGGAGCTTCGTGGGATATGCAGGAGCATTCTCACCATGCCACATCTCGCGGGCGGTATCAAAGGTATCGCCGATGTCGTTCTCACGAGCAGAGTCGAAGACGGGAGTCATGACCTTGATGCCGCATGCCTTGGCAGCGTAGCCCAGGTTGACTTCCAGCACCTGACCGATGTTCATACGGGAAGGCACGCCCAGGGGGTTCAGCACGATGTCCAGCGGGGTGCCGTCGGGCAGGTAGGGCATGTCCTCCTGCGGCAGGATGCGGGAAACGACACCCTTGTTGCCGTGACGGCCTGCCATCTTATCGCCGACGCTGATCTTGCGCTTCTGAGCGATGTAGCAGCGGACAACCTCGCGCACACCGGGCTGCAGCTCGTCGCTGTTCTCCGGGGTAAAGACCTTGACGTCCACGATGATGCCATACTCGCCGTGAGGCACACGCAGAGAGGTGTCACGCACCTCGCGGGCCTTCTCGCCGAAGATGGCACGGAGCAGGCGCTCCTCAGCGGTCAGCTCGGTCTCGCCCTTCGGGGTGACTTTACCGACCAGAATATCACCGCTCTTGACCTCGGCGCCGATGCGGATGATGCCGCGCTCGTCCAGGTCCTTCAGAGCATCCTCAGAGACGTTGGGGATGTCGCGGGTGATCTCTTCGGGTCCCAGCTTGGTGTCGCGGGACTCGGTCTCATATTCCTCAATGTGGATAGAGGTGTAAACGTCCTCACGGACGATCTTCTCGTTCAGCAGGACGGCGTCCTCGTAGTTGTAGCCCTCCCAGGTCATGAAGCCGATGAGGGCGTTCTTGCCCAGGGAGATCTCACCGTTCTTGGTGGAGGGGCCGTCGGCAATGACCTGACCGGCCTTGACCTCTTCGCCCTTGGAGACGATGGGCCGCTGGTTGATGCAGGTGCCCTGGTTGGAGCGCATGAACTTGATGAGCTCGTACTCGTCGGTGGTGGTCTTGGAGGTGCGGATCACGATCTTGTCGGCGTCCACATGCTCCACAACACCGTCGTTCTTGGCCAGGATGCACACGCCGGAGTCGCAGGCGGCCTTGTACTCCATGCCGGTGGCGACGATGGGCTGCTGGGTGACCATCAGAGGCACGGCCTGCCGCTGCATGTTGGAACCCATCAGGGCGCGGTTGGCGTCGTCGTTCTCCAGGAAGGGGATCATGGCGGTAGCCACGGAAACCACCATCTTGGGGCTGACGTCCATGTAGTCCACCTTTTCGCGCTCGGTCTCCATGATCTCCTCGCGGCGGCGGACGTTGACGCGGGCATTGGCGAAGCGGTGGTTCTCGTCCAGGGGCTCGTTGGCCTGGGCGACCACGTACTCGTCCTCCACGTCGGCGGTCATGTAGACCACTTCATCGGTGACAACGCCGGTGGCCTTGTCCACCTTGCGGTAGGGGGCCTCCACGAAGCCGTACTCGTTGATCTTGGCGAAGGTGGCCAGGTAGCTGATCAGACCGATGTTGGGACCTTCGGGGGTCTCGATGGGGCACATGCGGCCGTAGTGGCTGTAGTGAACGTCGCGGACCTCGAAACCTGCGCGGTCACGGGACAGCCCACCGGGGCCCAGGGCGGACAGACGGCGCTTGTGGGTGAGCTCGGCCAGGGGGTTGTTCTGGTCCATGAACTGGCTCAGGGGGCTGGAACCGAAGAACTCCTTGATGGCGGCCACCACAGGGCGGATGTTGATGAGGCTCTGGGGGGTGGCCTCGCCGGCGTCCTGGGCCTGGAGGGTCATGCGCTCGCGGATGACGCGCTCCATGCGGGAGAAGCCGATGCGGAACTGGTTCTGCAACAGCTCGCCCACACTGCGGATGCGGCGGTTGCCCAGATGGTCGATGTCGTCGGTGACGCCCACGCCATGGTCCAGGCCGCCCAGGTAGTTGATGGAGGAGAAGATGTCGTCCACGGTGACGGTGCGGCTGATGAGGCGGTCGTGGTTCTTCTCCAGGGCCTCCTTCTGGCCGGCCTCGTCCAGGCCCTCGTCCAGAATGGCGCGCAGCTCGGCAAAGCTGACCTTCTCGTTGATGCCGCACTCGGAAACGTCAAAGCTGAAGAAGCCCTGAGCGTCCACGGTGCCGTTGGTGATGACCTTGACTTCCTTCTCGTCGATGGTCAGGTAAGCCACGCTCACGCCGGCGGCCTCGGCGGCCTCGGCCATCTCGCGGGTGATCTTCTCGCCGGCGGAAATGAGCAGCTCGCCGGTGAGGGGAGCCACCACGTCGCGGGCGGCGGTGAAGCCGGCGATGCGGCGGGCCAGAGCCAGCTTCTTGTTCATCTTGTACCGGCCGAAACGGGACAGGTCGTAGCGGCGGGGGTCGAAGAACAGGTTGTTCAGATGGGTCTGGGCGCTGTCTACCGTGGGGGGCTCGCCGGGACGCAGCTTGCGGTAGGTCTCCAGCAGGCCTTCCTCGGTGTTGGTGGTGGTGTCCTTCTCCAGGGTGGCCAGGATGCGCTCGTCCTCGCCGAAGTACTCGCGGATCTGAGCGTCGGAAGACAGGCCCAGGGCGCGGATCAGCACGGTGACAGGCAGCTTGCGGTTCTTGTCGATGCGGACGTAGAACACGTCGTTGGAGTCGGTCTCATACTCCAGCCAGGCGCCCCGGTTGGGGTTCATGGTGGCGGTGTAGAGGTGCTTGCCGGTCTTGTCGTAGCTGGCGCCGAAGTAGACGCCGGGGCTGCGGACCAGCTGGCTGACGATGACACGCTCGGCGCCGTTGTTGACGAAGGTGCCCGCGTCGGTCATCAGCGGGAAATCACCCATGAAGATCTCCTGCTCTTTGACCTCGCCGGTCTCCTTGTTCAGCAGACGCGCGGTGACACGCAGGGGCGCGGCATAGGTGGCGTCGCGCTCCTTGCACTCCTTGATGGTGTATTTGGGCTCGCCCAGGCGGTAGTCGATGAACTCCAGCGCCAGATTGCCGGTGAAGTCCTCGATGGTGGCCACGTCGTGAAAGACCTCTTTCAGGCCCTGGTCCAGGAACCATTTGTACGAGTTCTTCTGCACCTCGATGAGGTTGGGCATGTCGATGACCTCATCGATGCGGGAAAAGCTCATACGCTGGGTCTTGCCGAGGGTTACGGGCTTGACCTTCATCATAAAAAGCGTCCACTCCTATCCTGTATCTTATACTTATGGACCGATGACGCCCCCGCCCCGCTTTTCGAGGCAAAGTATTTTGTGCAGTTTTCACAAACTTTCAAAAATATTTTGTGAGGAAAAGCAGTTTAAGGGCGTTCTAATCCATTATGCTATACTACAACAGTATATCCGCCGCAAACCGCGCTGTCAAGCCATTTTTGCCAATTTCTCAAAAAAATTTCCCGGGCGTTGAACGCCCGGGAACGTGTGCATTTATTTGGTCGTTTTGGCCCACAGGGACACAAATGGGGTCAGCCGGCGGCATTTTCCAGCGGGAACGAGACACCGTTCACCTCCACCGCGGCGTACTGCGCGGGGTCGATGGCCTGGAGGAGCATGCGCACGGCCTTTTCATCCTGGGAAAAACTCAGGCTGGGGATGCCTTCTCCCGTCTGCTCATGGTCCCAGTCGCTCACGATTTCCTGGCGGCTGCCGTCGGCGCCGATGAGGACGACGGACGCGTCAAAGGCGGGGTTCATCTCGTTCTCCGGCAGGCCGTCCAGCTCCAGATAGACCGACACCGGCGAGAGTTCCAGACGGGCCAGGGGCCAGCCCAGGCCTACATCGGTGTTCTGGTCGCAGACGACGACGGAGCGGTCCTCGTAGTCCAGGCGGAAGGAGAACTCGAACCGGCCGGGCACCACCGCGTCCTCGTCGTGGAGGCGGCTGGTGTCGGTGGGGTAGCTGAACAGGTTCCACACGGTGGCCTCCGCCATTTTGCCCCGCAGAGGCTTGGAGCTGGACGCCATCATCACAAAGCGGAGCTTGTTGTCGGTGGGGTCGTCGTCCGGCAGCATCTCCATGTGCTGGACCATGCCGTCGGAGGCGTCGGAATACAGGGTGCAGTTGTCGAAACCGTAGTCCAGCGTGCCGTCCAGCACCTGGCCCTCGGGGGCTTCCACGGTGAAGGGCACATAGATGCAGTAGTCGTCGCCCAGCACGCCCTCCAGGGTGACGGTGCCTCCCGGCAGGGTCTGGCTGAGGCCCAGGCCCAGGCTCATGTCGCCCAGGCTGTCCTCTTCTCCCAGCCCCAGGAACGCGGCAAAGTCGGCGCTCCAGGCATGGGCCGCGCCCGCGCCCACCGCGAGGCAGGCGGTCAGGGCTGCCGCCGCGGCCAGCACGGTCCAGCGCCGGCGGTGGACGCGCAGGGCGGGGCGCTCCTTCTTTTCGGCGGCCAGCAGGCGGGCCGTCTGCCGTTCGCTCTCCCCCGCTTCCAGCGGCACGGGGGCGTATTCGTTCAGGTCCATGGAAACGTGGTTCAGCGCGTCGTAAATATCCTTCATGGCGTTTCTCTCCTCTCTTGCAGCTGCCGCGCCAGACGCTGGCGAGCCCGGGTGAGGCGGGTGTTCAGCGCGCCCACCGTGATGCTGTGCCGGGCGGCAAGGCCTTCGGCGGTCTCTCCGTAGTAGTAGCGGGCCAGAAGCAGGTCCCGGTCGGCGGGGCTCAGGCCCCGGAACAGGTCCTCCAGTTCCAGCGTGAGGTATTCGTCCAGGGTGGCGCCGCCCAGCGCTTCCAGCTGGGCTCCGTCGCCGGCGGGCATGCTGCGGGCCGCTTTGCGCACCGCGTCGATGGCACGGTAGCGGGCCACCGCAGCGGCCCAGTTCTTGAAGCTGCCCCGCCGGTCAAAGCTTTGGATGTTCTGCCAGACCGCCAGCAGCGCGTCCGCCAGCAGATCCTCTTCGTCCAGGCCGGGAGCGTGGCGGCGGATGACCGCCCGCAGCAGCCCGCCGTACTGTTCCACCAGCGCGCGGGCCGCCTCCTCGTCTTTGCGGGCGATGCCCTCCACCAGCTCCCGTTCATTCATGCAGTCCGTTTCGGCCGCCTCCTCTCTGTTTTGAAAGCGCTTTCGCCCCTTACTACGGATGAGAGAGGCTGTTTCTTACAAGCGAGCAGAAAAAAAGCCGCGGGCAGTTTTCTGCCCGCGGCCTGATATGTTCTCAATCGAGGAAGTCCTTCAGTTTCTTGGAGCGGCTGGGATGGCGCAGCTTGCGCAGGGCCTTGGCCTCGATCTGGCGGATGCGCTCACGGGTGACCTCGAACTCGTGGCCCACCTCTTCCAGAGTGCGGGGACGGCCGTCCTCCAGGCCGAAACGCAGGCGCAGCACCTTCTCCTCACGGGGGGTCAGGGTGGAGAGCACGCTGGACAGCTGCTCCTTCAGCAGGGTGTGGCTGGCGGCCTCGGCGGGAACGGGAGCGTCCTCGTCGGGGATGAAGTCGCCGAGATGGCTGTCCTCCTCCTCACCGATGGGGGTCTCCAGGCTCACCGGCTCCTGAGCGACGCGCATGATCTCGCGCACCTTCTCCACCGGCATGTCCAGGGCCTGGCTGATCTCGTCGGCCGTGGGGTCGTGGCCGTTCTGGTGCAGCAGCTGGCTGGACACCTTCTTGACCTTGTTGATGGTCTCCACCATGTGCACCGGGATGCGGATGGTGCGGGCCTGATCGGCAATGGCGCGGGTGATGGCCTGCCGGATCCACCAGGTGGCGTAGGTGGAGAACTTGAAGCCCTTGGTGTGGTCGAACTTCTCCACCGCCTTGATGAGGCCCAGGTTGCCCTCCTGGATGAGGTCCAGGAACTGCATGCCGCGGCCCACATACCGCTTGGCGATGGACACCACCAGACGCAGGTTCGCCTCGGACAGGCGCTGCTTGGCCTTTTCGCCCTTGCGCAGCACGGCGTCCAGCTCGGACAGCTCCGCCAGCTGCTCCTCGTTGAGGTTCAGCTTTTCCTCGGTCACCTGGGTGCGGCGCTGAGACTCGGTGAGCTTGATGTTCTTCTCAATTTTCCAAATGGCGGGGAAGGCCTCTTTTTTCCGCTCCTCCGCCTGGGAACCGGCCAGGATGTCCAGCGCCAGCTGGATCTCCTCGTCGCTGCTGAGCAGGGGCACACGGCCGATCTCCTTTAAGTACACCTTCACAGGGTCGTCGATGGCGACGCCCTCGGCGGAGAGAGAGCTCTCGAACTCGTCCACGCTGTCCTCGGTGAGGGTGAAGGCCTCGTTGTCCGGCTCGTCCACGATCTCAACGCCGTGGCTCTCCATGGTCTCATAGAGCTTGTCGATCTGCTCCATGTCGAAGCCGCTTTCCTCGATGGCGTCGTTGATCTCCTTGGTGGTCAGCTTTCCGTTGCGCTTGCCGGTCTCGATCAGCTCGCGGATCAGGTTTTTCTTTTCTGCCATAATGGAACGTCCTCCTGGTTTTTGGGTCCTTTTTCAAGTGGTATCGCAAGGGCCTTGCCGGCCCGTGGGATCATTTTTTGCGGCTCAGCTCTTTTTCCGGCGCAGCCGCTCCATATATTCTTCCAGCTCCTCGCCGGTCATTCCGCCCGCCTTGGAACTCTGCGGCACGCTTTGTTCCAGCCGGTCCAGATACATCTCCACGTCTCTCCTGCCCAGGCCCACGTCGTAGTTGCGGGCCAGCAGCAGCGACAGGCGGCTCACCGTCTCTTCGGGCAGCGCGGAGGCAAGGGTGGCAAGGTCGGGCAGGTGGCCCTGGCGCTTTGCCTCCAGCACGGCGGCATAGGCGGCGGCCATGTCCTCCATCAGGAACTGCTCCGGCTTCACCCGGCTCTCGGCCATGGGGATGAGGGAGGGATCGCGGATGAGGGCGGCCACCAGCTGCTGCTCGGCGCTGGCCACGCCCAGGGCCTTTTCGCCCCCCGGCACATTGTAGGGCAGCTTGATGTCCGCCCCGGCGCCGGTGTTCAAAAGCTCCTTCTCCCGCTGGCGCTGGGCGCGGCGCTGGTTCGCCCGCACCGCCGCCTCCAGCTGGGCCATCACATTGGCTTTGGCCACGTCGGTCTCCTCCGCCAGCCGCCCGGCATAGACCTCCCGCTCGGTGGGGGTCAGCCGCCCGGCCAGCAGGCGGATGGCGTCCTTGATGTACTCCACCCGGTCCGCCGGGCGGGCCAGATCGTACTTTTCCCGCACCTTGGCCAGTTTGTACTCGATGGCGTTGGAGGTGCCGTTGAGCAGCGCTTCAAACCGCTCACGGCCGTATTTTTTGATGAACTCGTCCGGGTCCTTCGCGCCGGGGATGTTCAGCACCGACACCTTCACCGGGCTCTCGGCAAAGAGGCCCAGGCTGCGGGCGGTGGCCTTCTGGCCCGCCTCGTCGGAGTCGTAGCAGAGCACAACCTCGTCGGCGTATTCTCCCAGCAGCCGCACCTGGTCCGGTGTGAGGGCGGTGCCGCAGGCGGCCACGGCGGTGTCGAAGCCCGCCTGATGCAGGCTGATGACGTCCATGTAGCCCTCGCAGAGGATGTAGCGCCGGGAGGCGCTCTTCTTTGCGATGTTCAAAGCGAACATCGCCTTGCTCTTTTTATAGACCAGCGTTTCGGGGCTGTTGATGTACTTGGGCTTTTCGTCTCCCAGCACACGCCCGCCGAAGGCGATGACGTTGCCCCGCAAATCGAAGATGGGGGTCATCACCCGGCCGCGGAACACATCGTAGACGTTGCCCTTCTCGCTGCGCTTTTGAAGGCCGGAGGCCAGCATCTCTTCCTCGGTGTAGCCCCGGGTGCGCAGGTGGCGGCGCAGCGCGCCGAAGTCGTTGGGGGAAAAGCCAAGGCCGAAGCGGCGGATGGTGGAATCGGACAGGCCCCGTCCCCGCCAATAGGCCCGGGCGGCGCGCGCGTCGTCGTTTTCGGCGTTCAGCTGCTCATAGAAGAAGCGGGCGGCCTCCTTGTTGATGGCCAGCACCCGGCTGCGCAGCCGGCCCGCCTTGTCGTCCTCCTCTGGCATGGGCATGCCCGCCCGGCCCGCCAGCATCTTGACCGCTTCCACATAATCAAGATTGTTGATCTTGCGCACGAAGGTGATCACGTCGCCTCCGGCCCCGCAGCCGAAGCAGTAGAAGCTCTGGGTCTCGGGGTAGACCACAAAGGAGGGGGTCTTTTCGCTGTGGAAGGGGCACAGCCCGGTGTGGGTGCGGCCCCGGTGGCGCAGCTGCACATAGCTGCTCACCACCTCGGTGATGTCGCTGCGGCGCACCACCTCGTCGATGTATTCCCGCGGGATCATGTCCCCTCACCCCCTTTTGCGCGGCGCTTTGGTCAAAGAACGTGCCACTTTTTGGGCACAAACAGGTCCTCAAACATGCGGATGGCGAACTCGTCGCTCATACCGCTGATATAATCGGTGACCGCCCGGTCCGCCCCTTCCTGATAGGCGATCTGCAAAAAGCCGTCGGGCAGAAGGCCCGGGTCCTCCAGCATGCGCTCGTAGAGCTCGGCGATGACCTTTTCCACCTTCTGCTCTTCCCGCTTGGCTTCCTTGTCCACATAGACGGTGGAGTACATGAAATCGTGGAGCGCCTCATAGGCCTCCCCCACCAGCGGGCTGAAGGAGAGGTTCTTGGCCCCGCTGTTGGCCACCAAGTCCTGGATGAGAGTGGAAATGCGGCGGCTCTTGGTGTCCCCCAGCACCTGCACGATCTCGGTGGGCAGCGCCTGGGGCGAGAGCACCCCGGCGGTGATGGCGTCCTCGATGTCGTGGTTCATGTAGGCGATGCGGTCGGCATAGCGCACCGCCTGGCCTTCCAGCGTGGCGGCCCACTTGCCCTTGGTGTGGCAGATGATGCCGTTGCGCACCTCCCAGGTGAGGTTGAGGCCCTGGAAGTTCTTTTCCAGCTTGTCCACCACACGCACGCTCTGCTGATAGTGCTTGAAGCCCCCGGGGCACAGCTTGTTCAGCGCCCGCTCGCCCGCGTGGCCGAAGGGGGTGTGCCCCAGGTCATGGCCCAGGGCGATGGCCTCAGTGAGGTCCTCGTTGAGGCGCAGGGCCCGGGCGATGGTGCGGGCGATCTGGTTGACCTCCAGCGTGTGGGTCAGGCGGGTGCGGTAGTGGTCGCCCTCGGGCGACAGGAACACCTGGGTCTTTTGTTTTAAACGCCGGAAGGATTTGCAGTGGATGATGCGGTCCCGGTCCCGCTGATAGCAGGTGCGCAGGGGGCATTCCTCTTCCGGCACAAGGCGGCCGCGGCTTTGGCGGCTTTTGGCCGCCCAGGGCGCAAGGATCTGGTCTTCCACCTGTTCGGTGTATTCCCGGGCAGTGCTGGGCATGGGTGAGCCCTCCTTTCTTCCGGCGGCAAAACTCGTGGTATATTTAATATACGATGGAATGGGGCAAAACCCTTTAAAAAAATCAAAAAATTTTTTAAGAGCGGGCGCTTTGTGTCACAGCGGGGCGTAAAAAGGGTCCGAGACCTGCGGGACCGCCGCGCCCCGGCTGAGCTCGGCAAAGGCGGGCAGCAGCGGCAGCTCCGCCCCCGCGGGCAGCAGCGCCGAGAGGGCCACCCGGTCGGTGAACGCGGGTTCATCCAGCCTGGCGCCCGCGCCCTGCAAAAGCTGCACCGCCCGCTCGTAGAGGGCATAGTCCACCTCGACCGAAAGGCGCACGCAGGCCCGCACCGTGACCACCTGGGCGGCGGCCAGGGCGGCCGAAGCGCTCTCGGTGTAGGCGCGCACCAGCCCGCCGGTGCCCAGCAGGATGCCGCCGAAGTAGCGGGTGACCACCACGATGCAGTCGGTGAGGCCCGCGTGGCGGATGGCGTCCAGCACCGGCAGGCCGGCGGTCTTGGCGGGCTCGCCGTCGTCGGAATAGCGGGTGCGGGAGCCTTCCCGTAGCACATAGGCATAGACGTTGTGGCGGGCGGTGCGGTGGGCGGCGCGCACTTCTTCCAGCACGGCCAGCGCCTTTTCCTCGCTGTCGGCAAAGGCAGCCAGGGCAATGAAGCGGCTGTGCTTTTCCTCCACCTCGGCGGTGGAGCGCCCGGCGATGGTGCGGTAGTCCTCCATGGGCCTTGTTCCTCCGTGAGAATACGACAAAAAAGGCGGTTTGTGACCAAACCGCCTTTTCGATGGATCGATTACTTCTTCAGGCCGAAACGCTTGTTGAAGCGGTCCACACGTCCGCCGGTGTCGACCAGCTTCTGCTTGCCAGTGTAGAAGGGGTGGCACTTGGAGCAAACTTCGACGTGGATCTCGGGCTTGGTGGAACGAGTCTTGATGACGTTGCCGCATGCGCAGGTGATGGTGCAGTCAACGTAGTTCGGATGGATACCCTGTTTCATTCTTTTCACCTCATTTCTGGTTCTGACTTATTGGGGCCATATTTAATGTATGTGCCCATCACAACCTTCAATATCGGCTACCCCCTCGAGCGGCCTTGGAAACGATTGCCTTACTATTATAGCACTGCTTTGCAAAAAAGCAAGAGGAAATTTTGGGTTTTCCCCTGTTTTTTTGGGGGGTAAGACCCCTTGTGGGGCAGTTGCCGCTCACCCCACCCTCTGCCGCTTATCCAGCCGCATCTTATCCGCGATCATTGCAATGAACTCGCTGTTGGTGGGCTTTCCGCGCAGGTTGTGGATGGTGTAGCCGAAGTAGCTGTTCAGGGTGTCCACATCGCCCCGGTCCCATGCCACCTCGATGGCATGGCGGATGGCGCGCTCCACCCGGCTGGCGGTGGTGCCGTTGCGCTTGGCGATTTCCGGGTACAGGCGCTTGGTCACCGCGTTGATATACTCCGGCTCGTTCATCGTGAGCAGGATGGCGTCCCGCAGAAACTGGTAACCCTTGATGTGGGCGGGCACACCGATCTGGTGCAGGATCTCGGTCACGGTGAGCTCGTCGCTGTCCACGCTGGTGTGGAGCACCCGTTTTTCCTGTCCCAGAGCCACCTTGAGCACGCGGGATGCCAGCACGTTTTCGTCAAATGGCTTGACAAAATAGTAGGCAAACCCTTCGTCCAGCAATTCCTGCACCATTTCTTCGCTCTGGAATGCACCGGTGACAAAAAAGGACGTGTGCCGCTCCCCGGCGGCATTGTAGCGCTGCTTGACCGCCAGTGCATCCAGCCCCGGCATAAAGGCGTCCAGCAGCACCACCTGCGGCCGGACGGACAGCATCTTCTGCAGGACCTTGTTCCCGTCCTTTTCCACGACCGTGACCTCCACGCCTTTCTGCTCCAGTGCTTCGCGGCAGGCCGCCGTGATCTGTGCCCCGGTATCCGACATCAAAAATCTCACTTTGTCCATGGTTGTTTCCTCCAATGTGTGCAGTTCCCTTAACACCATGGATTTTACCATATTTTTCCATACAGTTCAACGGTTTTTTATGGCAAATTTTGGCAAAGAAAATCGAACCAGCCGCTTATTTTTCGCGTACAGTGGTTTTTCAGGCTGCGTGATCTGTTTTTGCCGCCTGCTGTGCCTGTTCCAGCATGGTCTGGGCAAAGATGCCGTAGCCCCGGGTAGGGTCGTTGACCAACACATGGGTCACCGCGCCCACCAGCCGCCCGTTCTGCAGGATGGGGCTGCCGCTCATGCCCTGCACGATGCCGCCTGTGGCGGTGAGCAGGCGGGGGTCTGTCACGCGCACCACCATGTTGCGGTTGGGATTGTCAGACGAAAGAGCGATTTTTTCAATGACGGCGGTATAACGCTTCGGCTCCTGGCCTTCAATGGTCGTAATGATTTCCGCATCTCCGGTATTGACCTCCTGCGCCAGAGCGACCTCTGCTTCGATGCCTTTCATATAGCTTTTCACACTGCCGTAAACGCCAGTCTCGCCGTTCACGGTGATGGTCCCCGTCGGCACGCTGGTAAGGAAACGGCCTTTCAGCTCGCCGGGGCTGCCGGCGCTGCCCGCCACCGCGCCCGTGATCTCCACCGGCACGATTTCGCCCTTGAGCAGCGAGATCGTGGTGCCCGTATCCACATCGTGGATGGAATGACCCAGGCCCGCGAAAGTGCCCGTGGTGTTGTCCACAAAAGTGAGCGTGCCGATGCCTGCGGAGGAATCCCGCACCCACATGCCTGTGCGCCAACTGTCGGTGGTGGAATCCTTCACAGCGGTAAGCAGCACGGATTTCTCCACGCCGTCCCGCACATAGACCACCTCGGCGGGCGCGCCCGCCAGTCCCTGCAGCGCCGCCGCCACATCCTCATTTGTTTTGGTGTCCCTCCCCGCGATGGAGGTAATAACGTCGCCCATGCGCAGGCCGGCCGTTTTGGCCGGATTCTGATACCCCGTGGACGTGTAAATATCGCTGAAGCCCACTACCATCGCGCCGTTGGCGAACATTTTGATGCCGAAGGGCGTACCGCACACCTGTACCACACGCCGCTCCACCACCTGCGCGCGCACGGTCTTTACCGGCACGATTCCCGCGATGGTAAGGTCCGCGTTATAGGACGAGCCCCCCGAAAGGCCCGCCACCTCGCCTGTGGATGCGGCCGCGGCCGCGCGCACGAACGGCATGCCCGCAATGGCAATGTCCCCGCCCGCCGTCACAAGAAAGGTGTCGGGCAGAAGCGTGCCGATGTACAATGCGAAGATAAATACGATCACCACGCATCCGGACGTGATAAAGCAGCTCCATTTGATGAATTTTTCCAAAGTGGTTCCCTCCCTTGCCCCCGCGGCCCGGCAAACGCCCTCCCGCCACTGTATGCGCAATGTTCCGTTTTTGTTAGTATTCGCACGGAAACAGGGAAATAAACAC
>OLRN01001291.1_pt1 | contig 13885 bp, 9 predicted proteins | sample 1673001 | NCBI WGS metagenome assembly OLRN01 (sample SAMEA3136745, study PRJEB25190) | human gut metagenome | biome: human gut; feature: human-associated habitat; material: faeces | place: Austria | collected 2013 | reverse complement strand
TGCTTGGGCAGAGGGTAGCCGCAGTGGATGCAGGCGGGGGCCTGGTCGGAGATCTGTTTTCCGCACTCGGGACAGGAAATGAGCGCCATGGGGAGAACCTCCTTTTCGCCGGAAGGGGCGGAGTGGTGGGCTAGGAGAGGAGCAAGGCCAGGGGGAGGAGGATCAACTGCGCGGCCAGGACGCCAAGGATCACTGCGGCCACGGTTTTGCCGAAGTCCATGGCGCGGCACCCCTCGAAGGGATGGGGCTGGGGGATGTCGGGCATGGTGGAGTCGAGCACCTGCACCTCGGCCCCCGCCCCGCGGAGGGTGTCGGCCAGCGCCCAGGCGTCCTTTTGGGTCAGATGGGTCTGGAGGGTGGAGGGGGCGCGTTCGGCCGCGGGCTGGGAGAGAAACGCGTAGACGGCTTCCCAGACGCTCTCCTCCAGGTGGATGGCGAGCTTTCGGACGCGGTAACGCCCCTCGGAGTCCTCGGGGCAGGCGGTGAGCACCACGGAGAAGCGGTTTGGATCGAGGGGAGCCCTTGGAGCGAGGGGACAGCCGCAGTGGATGCAGGCGGGGGCCTGGTTGGAGATCTCTTTTCCGCACTCCGGGCAAGCGATGAGGGCCATACAGAGCCTCCTTTCGGCGGAAACCGCCGTTTTTCTTCCAGTGTACCAGAGGGCGGGGGCCCTCATCAATACTCCTTGTGATCCTCGGCAATGGCGCCGCTGCGGTAGGCCAGCAGGAGGGCCATCAGATCGTCGATCTGCTCCTGGAGCTGGCGGCCCACATCGGTGCCGGCGATTTTCAGCCGGGACTCCAGCCGCTCGAACACCACAGAGGTGGAGGCGATGTCCTGGCTGGTGCGGATGGCCTCCGCCCGGCCCACGAAGGGCTCGTGGGACACCAGGCGGTAGCAGGCGGAGTTGTAGATGAGGGTATAGCCCGCGATGCCGGTGGTCTGCTGATAGGCCTTGCAGAAGCCGCCGTCGATGACCAGCAGCCTGCCGCCCCCCTTCATGGGGCTCTCCCCTTTCTTGGACTTGACGGGGACGTGGCCGTTGATGATGTGGCAGTGGGGGCCCTCCAGGCCGAACTCCCGCAGCAGCGCCTCGCAGATCTCCGGGTCGTTGTAGAGCTGGTAGTAGACGTTTTTGGGCTCGGTCCAGGTGGACTCGTCAGCGAGAAAACGCCGCTCAAAGGTGGTCATGCGGTCGCGGCCGAAGATGGGGCTGTTGCGGCCCGCCCACAGGAACCACAGGAAGTCCATGCCGGCGGCCCGCTCCGCCGAGCCGAGGGCGGAGTAGTAGGCCCGGCGGGCGGCCAAATCCGCATAGTCCAGGAAGGCCTTGCCGGAGAGACGCCCCCCGTTCACCGGGAAGGAGAGGAGGGAGCCGTCGGCCGCCATGGGGATGCAGCCGTGGAAGAGCAGGTTGCCGTTGAAGATTTTATACAGGCTGCCCTTGGAGTAGAGGAAGCGGATGTGCTTTTGCAGCTTCTCACTGCGCAGGAAGGAGGCGGTGAGCTGGTTGATAACCGTGTCCTCCTCGGGGGTGAGGGTGTAGGGGTCCTTGGGGTCCACGGTGGGGAAGTCCACATCCTCCAGAGGGTAGGTGATGTCACCGATGGTGATGCACTTATTAGCGTAGTCGATCTTGTCCAGCAGGAGCCGGTCGGCCATGCCGAAGTCGGGGTTGCGCAGGATCTTCTGCCCCTCCAGCTTGAAGAGGATCATGGTGATGGCCTTATACATCCGGGCGGAGAGCAGCTTGTCCTTCTCGGTGTACCGCTCTGCCTCCTCGCCGGTGAGCTTGACGGAGAAGCGGGACACGTCGGTGTCCCGGTAGACCTCGTTGGCAAAGACGGACAGGGGGCGCAGAGAGATGCCGTAGCCGGTCTCGATGACCTCCAGGTTGTTGTAGCGCAGGGAGTTGGCCAGCACGGTGGCCACCAGGGTGCGGGAGCCGGAGGCCGCCCCCATCCACAGCACGTCGTGGTTGCCCCACTGTATGTCCACGCTGTGGTAGTCCAGCAGGGAGTCCAGAATGATGTCCGCTCGGGGGCCCCGGTCGAAGATGTCCCCCACCACGTGGAGGTGGTCCACCGCCAGGCGCTTGATGAGCTCGCAGAGCTGCACCAGGAAGTTGGAGGCCCGGCCAATGTCGATGATGGTGGAGATGATGTTCTCGTAGTAGTCCCGCTTGTCCGCCTCGTCATAGTGGGTGTGGAGCAGCTCGTGGGAGCGCTGGGACAGGGGCGCGCCGAAGAACTCCTCGTAGATGGTCTTGATCTCCGGGTTCTCATGGCTCTTGCGCAGGGGCAGGCTCCGGTCGATCTCATACAAGGCCTGGATACGGGCGTCCCGGACGGCGTTGTTGGTGCCGATGGGCTGTCCGCCGCCGCCGATACAGCCGCCGGGGCAGGCCATAACCTCTACGAAGTCATAATGAACCTTGCCTGCTTTCAGCTCGTCGAGCAGCTTGCCAGCATTACCCAGGCCGCTTACCGTGCAGGTGCGCAGTGTTGCACCGCCCAAAGTAAATTCGCGTACCTTGCGGCCTTCCGTGCCGCGGACGTCGGTGAAGGCATCTTCAGGAGCTTCCTTGCCTTCGATTACATGGTAGGCAGTACGCAGTGCTGCTTCCATAACGCCGCCGCTGGCACCGAAGATAACTGCAGCGCCGGTGCTTTGGCCCAGCGGATTATCAAAGGGCAGTTCACCCAGCATTGCCGGGTTGATGTGCTCGGCACGCAGCAGGCGGATAAGCTCGCGTGTGGTGAGTACGATATCTACATCATGGGTACCGCTGCTGCGCATAGAGAAGAGAACAGCTTCGCGTTTTTTGGAAACGCATGGCATGATGGAAATAGAGCAGATTTCCTTCGGCTTCAGGCCCTTCTTCTGTGCAAAATAGGATTTTGCCAGCGCACCGAAAATCTGTTGCGGAGATTTGGTGGTGGAAAGGTTAGGCACAAAGTACGGGTGAGTTTTGTTGACATAGCTTACCCAGCCGGGGCAGCAGGAGGTGAACATAGGCCAGCTGTGGTCCTGCGGCTTTTGCAGGTGCTCCAGAAGCTCGCTTGCTTCCTCCATGATGGTAACGTCGGCAGCGTAGCAGGTGTCGAAGACATAATCGAAGCCGATTTTCTTCAGTGCTGCTACCATGCGGCCTTCGGTTGCCAGCTCGGGCGGCAGGTTAAAGGCTTCGACCCAGGCGGTGCGTACTGCAGGTGCAACCTGCACTACAGTTACCTTGCTGGTGTCAGCCAGTACGTCATAAATCTTGGGAACGTCGTTACGCTCCTTCAGCGCGCCAACGGGGCAGTGGGTGATACACTGACCGCAGAGGCTGCAGTCACTGTCCTCAATGGAAACATTGCCGGCAACGTCTACGGTAGTACGGGCACCGGTATTCTGCACATCCCAGATATGCAGCTTTTGCACCTTGTCACAAATCTGGACGCAGCGCATGCATTTGATGCATTTTTTGGAATCGCGGATGAGCGGAAACTCCTGGTTCCAGGGAGTATCGACAACATCGCGCTCATAGGGAATATCGTAAATACCAAGGTCATTGGCCAAAGTCTGCAGGCTGCAGTTGCCGCTGCGTACGCAGGTTGCGCACATGCAGTCATGCTGGGATAAAATCAGCTCCACGTTGGTGCGGCGGATGCTGCGGGCCTTAGGGGAGTTGGTATAAACTACCAGACCTTCCTGTACCGGAGTGGTGCAGGCGGTAACAACACGGTTCTGTCCCTGAATTTCAACTACGCAGACCTTGCAGGCACTGATTTCGTTGATGCCTTTAAGATAACACAGGCGGGGAATTTCGATGCCGACAGTGGCAGCAGCCTGCATGATTGTTGTCCCCTGGGGAACGGAAACTTTTTGTCCGTCGATTGTCAGGTTTACCATTTTAAGGTTCTGCCTCCTTTCAGTGTGCTGAAGCCGAATTTGTCGCAGCGCAGGCAGCGTCCTGCTTCCTGGCAGGCCTCCTGCTTAGTCATGCCGCATTCAATAGGCTCAAAGGTATGCTTGCGTTCGCCTGCTTCAGTTTCGTGCATCTGGATACGGCCGCAGGGACGTTTATCGTCAATAGACGGGTCGGGAATAACTACATCACAGGAAATGGTGTGGTTATAGCCCAAATATTCATCAATATTAGCGGCAGCAACCTTACCGGCAGCAATAGCACGGATTACGGTTGCAGGACCGGTTACGCAGTCGCCGCCGGCGAAGACGCCTTCATTATTGGCAAGCTCACTGCTGGAGAGTGCGGAAATAGTACCGCGTTTGATTTTGATCCCGGCTTCTTCGAACGGACGCAGCTCAATGCCCTGACCGATAGCAACAACGATAACGTCGCAGGGAATGCGCTCCAGCTCTACGTCAGCGTGAATCGGACGTGCACGTCCCCAGGCATCGATAGGACCGATGATTTGCGGCTCGGCCCAGAGAGCGGCCACATTACCTTCGGCATCCGCCTCAATGTGGTGCGGAGCTTTTAAGCCGTACAGCTCAGCGCCCTCGGCAATAGCGCCTTCGATTTCCTCTGGCAGCGCTGTCATGTCGTCCTGACGACGGCGATAGGCGATGATAACCTTCTTGGGACCGAGACGGATGGAGCTGCGGGTGCAGTCCATAGCAACGTTGCCGCCGCCGATAACAACAACGGTTTTATCCTTAAAGTCAGGCATTTTTTCCTCGCCGATGTTGCGCAGCATTTCTACCGCACTGATAACACCGTGGGAATCCTCGCCTTCAATACCGATTTTCTTGTCGGTGTGAGCACCGATGGCAATATAAACTGCGTCAAATTCCTCACGCAGCTTTTCAAAGGGAATATCACCCTCCTCGTTGCCGATTCTGGTGTTGAGATGTACTTCTACGCCGGTGGACAAAATGGCGTCCAAATCCTCCTGCAGGCGTTCACGCGGGAAGCGGTAAGCAGGAATGCCGTAGCGCAGCATGCCGCCGAGCTTGCTCTTTTCTTCAAACACAACAGCATGATGTCCCATCAGCTCCAGATAGTAGGCTGCGGACATACCGCTGGGGCCGCCGCCGATGATGGCGATACGTTTGTTGGTAGTAGGCTGCTTTTCGGGCAGCGGAACGGTGTTGCTGGGCGCATTGTCGACAGCCATACGCTTCAGACCGCGGATGTTGATAGGAGCATCAATCATGCTGCGGCGGCAGCGTGCTTCACAGGGATGCTCGCAGATAAGACCGCAGGCAGTCGGGAAGGGGTTATCCTTGCGGATGAGCTTAACAGCGTCGGCATAACGGCCTGCGCCAACTAATGCAATGTAGCCGGGGATATCAACCTGTGCCGGGCACAAAGCAACGCAGGGGATAGAATGATGGACGTTGACAGAGCATTTGCCCTTCTTTATGTGGTTAATGTAATCTTCACGGAAGCCTTCCAGACCGGCCAAAACCATTTTGGCTGCTTCGAAGCCTATGGCGCAGTCAGCGCTGTTGGCAACGTTTTGCGCGGTGCTTTCGATTAAATCCAGAGTGTGCATGTCAGCCTTGCCGGCGAGCACGTCTTCCATGAGATTCTGCAGCTGCGCGAGGCCTACACGGCAGGGTACGCATTTGCCACAGGTTTGTGCGTGGCAGACTTTGAGGAACGACAGCTGCAGATCAACAGGGCACAGTCCCGGGGGGCTGGCGATGATGTGTCGTTCCAGGTCCTTGTACAAGCGCTCGACCGTAAGCTGGGCCTGGTCGGGTGTTTCGATTCTTAAACGGCTCATAATTTTCCTCCAAAAAGCATACACTAAATATATAAAGGTATAAACTATATTATACAGAAAAAAGCTGAATTTCGCAATAATAAAGAAGATAGTTTTTGTGTAACAATCTGAGCAAAACAAGCTAGCAAGCGCTTGTTTCGTCTGCTGCCGCAGCAGAGCATTCTTGCGGGGGCTATGCTTTTTTTGCCGTATTTTTTGTGTTATACTAATACTGAGCTTTTTAGCATTAATGCTGTCGGCAGAACGTTTGCATACGGCAGCTTAAAATATTGGAGGAGGTGCATTATGCAGCTTACTGCTACACATTATATCAGCCTGGCTGTAACGCTTCTGGTGACGCTGCTGCCGGGGCTTTTGGCAGCCAGAAGGGTGAAGTCTGCCGATGATTATAACGTAGGAGGCCGTAGCTCGGGCGCAGGGCTTGTCGCAGGCACGATTATCGGCACGATTGTAGGCGGCGCTGCTACCGTTGGTACGGCGCAGCTTGGCTTCAAGCTAGGGCTGACGGCCTGGTGGTTTACGCTTGGCAGCGGCATTGCGCTATTGCTGATGGCGGCGTTTTATGCTGTGCCCTTGCGCCGCAGCTCACTGACCACAGTAGCGGAGTATCTCGTTACGGATTACGGCAAGCCTGCGGGGTGGCTGGCGACCTTCAGCGCCTGCGCCGGTATTTTTTTCAGCATCGTGGCGAGCACGCTTACCGCGCTGCATCTGATTGCCGGCTTGTTCGGTGTACCGCTTTTGGCTGCAGCGGCAATTGTTATCGCTGTTACTTTGCTGCTGGTGTTTTTCGGTGGCCTTAGCAGCAGCGGTATGGCCGGCATTTTTAAGATTGTGCTGATTTTCGCCAGCATTTTCGTCGGCGGCTTGCTGGCCTACGCCGATATGGGACATTGGCAGGGCCTGACGCAGAGCTTTGCGGCATATCCATGGTTCAGTCTTTTCGGACGCGGCGTGGAGGACGGTCTTGTCAGCCTCGGTTCGATGATTGTGGGTGTTATTCCTACGCAGACCTATGTGCAGGCACTGTTTTCGGCGCGCGATACTAAAACGGCAGCTGTCGGCTGCTGTGCTGCCGCGCTGATAGTAATTCCCGTGGGATTGCCGTCGGTAATGATCGGTATGTTCATGCATCTGCATCATCCGGAGATAAATTCTATTGACGCACTGCCGCTGTATCTCGTTACCTATCTGCCGCAATGGCTCGGAGGTATCGGTCTGGGCACCGTGCTGCTTTCGGCCTTGGGCTCAATCGCCGGCCTGGCGCTGGGCGTAGGTACGATGATTTCGCGCGATATCGTCAGCAAAATCTGGCTTAAGGCTACGGCTGCAGGCCAGCTGTGGGCAAGCCGCCTGAGCGTGCTGGCCGTTTCTGTCGCTGCAATGGTGTTTGTTTTTATGCACCTTGATTCGTCGGTGCTGGAGTGGAATTACCTTTCCATGGCGCTGCGGGGCAGCGGTATCTTTCTGCCGCTGACGTTCTGCATTTTCTTCCCGGGCAGGGTGCGTGCTTCGATGGGCGTGGCTGCTATGGGCGCAGGTATTTTTGCGGCACTTTTCTGGAAGCATATCAGTCCTTGGGAAATCAACAGCCTGCTACCGGCGCTCGTGTATAATCTGTTCTTTCTGCTCATCGGTCTGGCGTGGGGCAAAAAAGGGGAATAGAAAAGAAAAAGCTGCGTTTGCAGCAAGCGGTTGCTTGCAAAAAGCAGCGTAATATGCTATATTATAGACAAAGGACAACCGCCCACGTCGGTGGGTTGCCACAAGTTTTAACGCGGAAGAACCGCCCTATCACCTGGCAAAGTTTAAGGGCGGTTTTCCTATGTCTGGGTTATTTACTGAACTGAAAAATAAATGTCAGCAACGCCAGAATGAATACGCCAAAGGCCATCAGGTCCTTAAAGTCGTAGTTCTTCATAGGCATCACCTCCATTCTGTTGGAGAATGATGGCAATGCCCACCCGTAAGCACGATTGTCCAAAGTCTGAATATATTGTAACATAGATAAAGAGAACATACAACGAACGAATTGTGAATTCACGGTTGTATGTTTTTTCAGTTTTAGGCAGGAAATTTATCTGTAATGCTAGAATAGTTTTACATATATTTGTCGCGGATTTGCGCGGCAGCGGTCTTTTAAATTTAAGGAGCAAGAGATGACAAAACGCTTTACTCATTTACATGTACATACGGAATACAGCCTGCTGGACGGCGCTTCGAAAATCCCCGAGCTGGTGGCCTATGCCAAGGAGCTGGGCATGGACAGCCTGGCGATTACCGACCATGGCGCGATGTACGGCGCAGTGGAATTTTATCAGGAATGTACCAAGGCAGGCATCAAGCCGATTATCGGCTGCGAGGTGTATCTTGCGAAGGGCTCGCATCTGGAAAAAAATAACCGTGGCATGTACCATTTAATTTTGCTGGCGGAGAACGATACGGGCTACCATAACCTGATGAAGATTGTCAGCATCGGTCAGCTGGAGGGCTTTTATTATAAACCACGCGTAGACAAGGACGTGCTGCGAACGTATCACGAGGGCGTTATCTGCCTCAGTGCCTGCGTTGCCGGCGAGGTGCCGCAGATGATTCTGCAGGACAACCTGGAGGGAGCACGTCGCTGCATTCAGGAATATGTCGATATTTTCGGCAAGGAAAATTATTTTTTGGAAATTCAGGACCATGACCTTGATGAGGAGCACAAGGTAAGCGCGGAGCTGAAGCAGCTGGCGCAGGAGTTCGGTCTTGGTCTGGTGGCGACAAACGATTTGCATTATGTGCAGCAAAAGGATGCCGCGGCGCAGGATATTCTGCTGTGCATCCAGACAACGAGCACGGTTGATGAGCCTGATCGTATGCGCTTTAACAACGACAGCTATTATCTGAAAAGCTATGATGAGATGGAGGCACTGTTCGGCGATTGTCCGGAGGCTTTGAGCAATACCAATAAAATTGCTGACCGCTGCAACGTGAAGATGGAGTTCGGCCATCTGCTGCTGCCGGAGTTTCCGGTGCCGGAGGGTTTTGACGCTGTGAGCTATCTGCGTCACCTGTGCGAGGAGGCTTTGCCTAAGCGCTACGAGGTTGTGGATGAGAAGGTACGCAAGCGTCTGGATTTTGAGCTGGACATCATCAACACGATGGGCTATGCCTGCTACTTCCTCATTGTTTGGGATTTTATCAATTATTGCCGTAGCCATGATATTCCGGTCGGTCCGGGACGCGGCAGTGCCGCAGGCAGTATCGTGGCCTATCTGCTGCGCATAACGAATATTGAGCCCTTGCGTTATCATCTGCTGTTCGAACGCTTTTTGAATCCTGAACGTGTAAGCATGCCTGATATTGATACCGACTTCTGCTATGTGAAGCGTAATCAGGTGCTGGATTACGTGGTGCGCCGTTACGGACAGGAGCGTGTGGCGCAGATTATTACCTTCGGCACACTGCAGGCGCGCGCGGCAGTGCGCGACGTCGGCAAGGCGTTGGGCATGAGCTATGGTGAGGTCGACGAAATCGCCAAGCTGATTCCGCGTGAGCTGGGCATTACGCTGGAGAAGGCGCTGAACGGCAGCAAGGACTTCCGTCAGGCGTACGACACGCGCCCGGAGGTCAAGAAGCTGATTGACCTTGCGCAAAGCGTAGAGGGCCTGCCGCGTAACGCAGGCACGCATGCTGCCGGTGTAATTATCGCACCGCATAATATGAAAAATTACGTACCGCTGCAGCAGGGCAGTGAGGGTGGCGTCATCACCCAGTACGATAAAAATAAGGTGGAAGAGCTTGGTCTGCTGAAGATGGACTTTTTAGGCCTGCGCACGCTGACAGTTATTGGTGACTGCATTCGCTTTATCCGCGAAACTACGGGTGAAGAGGTTGATATTGATGACATTCCGCTGGCAGATGAGGCGACCTGCGCCATGCTGCGCCGAGGTGAAACGGCCTGCGTTTTCCAGCTGGAGTCGGCAGGCATCACCAAGCTGGTTATGGATTTGGCTCCCGAAAGCTTTGAGGATCTGATTCCGTTGGTGGCTCTGTACCGTCCGGGTCCTTTGGGCACCGGTATGGCGGAGGACTTTATCGCCGGCCGTCACGGACAGCGCACGGCGAAGGTATTACATCCGCTGATGGAGCCTATTTTGAAGGATACCTACGGTGTTATTCTGTATCAGGAGCAGGTTATGCAGATAACCTCCGCACTGGCAGGCTTTACGCTCGGTCAGGCAGATATTCTGCGCCGTGCGATGGGCAAGAAGAAGGCCAAAGAGCTGGATTCTATGCGCCAGTCGTTTATCGACGGTGCCCAAAAGCTGCATGATATCCCCGAAGAGCTCAGCGACCAGATTTTTTCGCTCTTGCAGCACTTCGCCGGTTACGGCTTCAACAAATCCCACTCCGTAGCCTATGCGCTGGTAGCCTATGAAACCGCTTATCTGAAGGCGCACTGGCGTCCGCAATTCTATGCGGCCTTCCTCAACAGCATTATCGGTGATGCGGATAAGGTGAGCTGGTATATCAACGTCTGCCGTAATGATAATGTCAAAATCCTGCCGCCGGATGTCAACGAGAGCGGTCATAACTTTACGGTACATAAAAATTCGTCTATCCGCTTCGGCCTGGCAGGCATCAAAAATACCGGTGATGCCGCAGTCGATGCCATTATCAGCGCTCGCAACGAGGGCGGTCCGTTCAAGAGCCTGACGGATTTCTGTTGCCGTGTGAATATGCGCGTGGTCAACAAGCGCGTTATCGAAAATATGATTAAATGCGGTGCGATGGATTCCTTCGGCGCCAGACGCTCACAGATGCTGTCTATTATGGAGCAGGCGGTTGATTTGGGTGCCGCCTGCCAGAGGGACAAGGCCAACGGCCAGCTGGGGCTGTTTGGAGACGATAGCTTCGGCGTGACGGAAATCAAGCTGCCGCCGCTGCCGGAAATTCCCAAGCAGCTTATTCTGCAGAACGAAAAGGAAATTATCGGCTTTTACGTTACCGACCATCCGCTGAGCGATTACAAGCAGATGCTGCAGCGCTTCATGCCGCTGCATCAGTTCGGCGGTGAAACGCAGGTACAGGACGGACAGTTTGTGCGTGTGGCCGGTATTATTACGGATTGTGTGATAAAAAATACCAAGCGCGGCGATACGATGGCTCTTCTGACGCTGGAGGATTTCAGCGGACGCTTCCCGATTATCGTGTTCCCGCAGGCTTATCATACAAATGTCAAGGATATCTATGAAGACAGCATTGTAGCTATTGAGGGACGCTTCAGCGTCGATGAGCGTGAAAGCAAGATTATTGCCAACAGCGTGCGCGCTCTGCCGTCCAAGCCGCCTACGGAGATCCGTCTGCGCATCGAAGCGCATCTGGAAAATCCGCTGGTGCAGCGTGAGCTGATGCAGCTGTTTAAAAAATATAAGGGCGATGACTGCGTATACCTGCAGCTGATGGGCTCGCGTAAGCTGATCAAGACAACGCCCAACTTCTGGGTGAACAGCGAAGCACCGGGCTTTGCCGAGGATGTGGTCAAAATACTTGGTGAAAACTGTGTGGTAAAGAAAGATTGATGTAATTATTTGAGCTGTTTTTCATAAACTTTCATGATATACTTGCAAGTTTAAGTACAAAAATGCTAAAATAAAGAGAAGAATGTAAAAAAGCCGGAGCAGCAGCTCCTGTAATAAGCTTAAGGAGGCAGCAAATGAATATTCTCGTTTGTTTAAAACAAGTGCCGGATACGGCAAAAGTAAAATTTAACCGCGAAACCAATACCTTAGACCGTACGGGTGTAGAAAATATTATGAATCCCTATGACCGTCAGGCATTGGAGGTAGCACTGTGCCTGAAGGATAAGGAAGGCGCTAAGGTAACTGTACTGACCATGGGCCTGCCCCAGGCAACCGATATTCTGAAGGAAGCAATCGCTATGGGTGCTGATGACGGCGTTCTGCTGAGCGACCGCGTTCTGGGCGGCAGTGATACTCTGGCAACCAGCCTGGCTCTGGCTGCTGCTGTAAAACATCTGGGCGAGTTCGACCTCGTACTCTGCGGCAAGCAGGCAGTAGACGGCGATACCGCACAGGTTGGCCCGGAAATGGCAGAGCATCTGGGAATTCCTCAGATTACCGGCGCTCTGAGCCTGAGCTACAAAGACGGTAAATTTGTTGTTGTCCGCGAAAACGAAAACTATCAGATGACCTTGGCTTGCGCCGCACCGCTCTTGATTACCGTAACCAAATCCGAAAAAGAGCCGCGTTTTGCCAGCATTAAGGGTAAAATGAAAGCTCGTAAGGCTCAGATTCCTACTCTGACCGTTGCTGACCTGGATATTGATCCTGCAACCGTAGGCCTGAAGGGTTCTCCGACTAAGGTTAAAAAAGCCTTCACCCCGACCCCGCCTGAAATCAACGGCGAAATCATTACCGAAGAAGATGCTGATGCAGCAGTAGACATGCTGTTTGAAAAGCTGGTTAAGGCAGAGGTTATTACCCGCTGAGGTGAACCATGCTGATAAAAGTAAACAGGCAGCTTTGCTGTGGCTGTGAGGAATGTGTGGCAGTCTGCCCGATGGGCGCTGCGACGCTGCGTGAGGGCAGGGCGCAGATTGATATGCGGCAGTGCGTCTGCTGCGGTGCCTGCATCCGCGAATGTCCCATGGAGGCTATAGCTATTGCCGAAACTGACGATACTGAAGATAACGAATAGGAGTGTGTAAATATGTGGGTTATTGCTGAACAGGAAAATGGTCAGCTGATGAATGTTACCTTTGAGCTGTTGGGCGCTGCCAAAGAGCTGTGTGCCAAGCTGGGGGAAAAATGCTGTGCGGTACTGGTGACCGCTGCTGCCGGCGAGCTGCCGCAGCAGCTGATTGCTGCCGGTGCTGATGTTGTTTATGTTGTTGAGGATGCTAAATACGCAGATTACGATACCGAGTTATATACCGATGCTATCTGCCAGCTGTCCAAGAAATATGATCCGGCTTCCATTATGTTCGGTGCTACCGATGACGGCCGTGACCTGGCTCCGCGTGTTGCAGCACGTTTGCATACCGGCCTGTGCGCTGACTGCACCGCTTTGGATGTAACCGATGACAAGCTCGTTGCCTGGACTCGTCCCGCACTGGGCGGCAATATCTGCGCTACCATCATCTGCGACGTTAACCGTCCGCAAATGGGTACCGTTCGTCCTAAAGTATTCAAACCGGCTGAATTGGACAACACCCGCACCGGTGAGGTTATTGCCTTCACTCCGGAAGCAGGCGCTGTAAGCCGTATTGAACTGGTTAAAAAAGAAGCTCTGAGCAGCGAAAACGCTGTTAAAATTGATGAAGCTGATATGATCGCAGCAGGCGGCCGTGGCTTCGGCAGCAAGGAAAAATTCGACGTGCTGGAACAGCTGGCTGCTCTCTTTGAAAATTCCGCAGTAGCAGGCACCCGTGCCGCTATTGATGAGGGCTGGCTGACTCACTCCCAACAGGTCGGCCAATCCGGTAAATCCGTTACTCCGCATATCTACTTTGCCTGCGGCATCAGCGGTGCTATCCAGCATCTGTCCGGCATGAAGGACAGCGATATCATCATCGCTATCAACAAGGATGCAGAGGCACCGATTTTCACCGTTGCTCATTATGGCATCGTAGGTGATGTAAACGTAATCCTGCCGAAGCTGATTGAAAAAATCAAAGCTTACAAGGCATAATCCAATTACCTGATTTACAGGAGGCATTCTAGTATGTGGAAAACAATTTATATTGCCCACACTGAGGAACAAGCCCAAAAAATAAAGCAAATGCTGACGGAAAACGGCTTTTTGGTACAGCTGAAAAGTGCCGGAGGCAAGCATAATAAGGCTTATGAAATCTGTCTGCCTGTTTCGGAGGCAGAGGATGCCTATGAGGTTTTGTGTGAGAATAAGTTTCAGTACTGAGGAGGCGCAGTCCTGATGAAGAAAACGAAGATTATCTGTACCATGGGACCAAATACGGACAAAAAAGCAACCATGAGGGCTCTGGTAAAAAACGGAATGAATGTTGCCAGATTTAATTTTTCTCATGGGGACCATGAGGAACAGCTTGCCCGGATGAACCTTTTGAAAAACGTCAGGGAGGAGCTGGATAAACCGGTGGCTATCCTTCTGGATACCAA
>OLRN01001285.1_pt1 | contig 13944 bp, 7 predicted proteins | sample 1673001 | NCBI WGS metagenome assembly OLRN01 (sample SAMEA3136745, study PRJEB25190) | human gut metagenome | biome: human gut; feature: human-associated habitat; material: faeces | place: Austria | collected 2013 | reverse complement strand
AGAGGGAGCCGCGCTTATATCCCCGGCTATCTTCGGTGCAATATGGGTCGAAACGGGCAATGCGGCCCATTGTGGGTTACTCTTGTTTTTTATGAGCGATGAATTGAGTCCTGAGGTGTTCGACGCGGTGTGCCGCCAGGCCGATCAGGCCGCACGCGCACGGGAGCGTCTTGCACAGGCAAATACCGAAGCCAAAAACGAACTGTTGCTTGCCATTGCGGACGCGTTGGACGAGCATGCTGCGGACATCGAAGCCGCCAACGCGCTGGACATGCTCGAATCCAAGGAAAACGGCATGGATGCGGGCAAGCTCGACCGCCTGCTGTTCGACGTGCCGCGCGTGGCCGCCGCCGCCCAAGGCGTGCGCCATGTGGCCACCCTGCCCGATCCGGTCGGCGAGATCGTGCGCGGATACAACCTGCCCAACGGTCTGCGCCTTACCCAGACGCGCGTGCCGATGGGCGTCATCGGCATGATCTACGAGGCCCGGCCGAACGTCACTGTGGACGTGGCCAGCCTGTGCCTCAAGTCCGGCAATGCCGCGCTGCTGCGAGGCGGCCACGCCGCCGAACGCACTAACGCCGCCACGTTGGGCGTCATCGCCCCGGTGCTTGAAGCCCACGGTTTCGAATCCGCACTGGTGCAATCCGTCGACCAGTACGGGCGCGCCGGCGCCACCGCCATGATGGAGGCGCGAGGCCATATCGACGTGCTCGTGCCGCGAGGAGGAGCGGGTCTGATCCAAGCCGTCGTGCGCAACTCCAAAGTGCCGGTCATCGAAACCGGTGCCGGCAACGTGCATATCTACATCGACAAGTCCGGTGATCTCGCCAAGGCCATCCCGATCATCATCAACGCCAAAACCCAGCGCGTGGGCGTGTGCAACGCCGCCGAGAAGCTATTGGTTCATAAGGATGTCGCCGCCGAATTCCTGCCGCGGATCGCCGCCGCTCTGGCCGAGGCGAACGTCGTGCTGCAGGCCGACACCACGTCGTACGACATCATCTCCGGCGCGGCGATCGAGGGCCTTGACCTCAACCACGCCACCGAAGAGGATTGGGACACCGAATACCTGGCCCTCAAGATGGGCATCAAGGTGGTGTCGGACCTGGACGCGGCCATCGACCACATCAACACGCATTCCACGGGCCACACCGAATCCATCATCGCCGAGGATTATGCGGCCATCGAGGCATTCACCAAGCGCATCGACTCGGCCGTGGTCATGGTCAACGCCTCCACCCGCTTCACCGACGGCGGCGTGTTCGGCTTTGGTGCCGAGCTTGGCATCTCCACGCAGAAGATGCACGCACGCGGTCCCATGGGATTGCGGGAGATGACCACCACCAAGTGGATCGGTTACGGAACAGGACAGGTGCGCGCATGAACGAGGACGGCAACATGAACACTACGGCTGACATGGCAAACAAGGCAAGCGAACTGCGGCCCGACATCGACCTCAACGATCCCAAGCTCGGCCTGAAGATCGCGGCCGAACGGCTCAGCATCGTCCGCTACGTGTTCCTTGTGCAGATCGAGGACGGCATCGCCTCCGCCGCCCAGCGTGCGTCGCTCGAATACGCGGACGCCGTGCTCATCGGTTGGCCCGAGACCGATTCGCCCGAAGTCGCGGACCTCGACGATGCCCAGCTCAAGATCGTGCGCGAACACATGGAACTCATGGAAGGCTACATCGGCAAATACAGCCAGATGGAGCACGACGGCGACCTTGACGGCATGACCGACACGCTCATCCGCATCACCGAGCGTGTGGCCGAGGTCCGCCGCCTCTACCAGCCGGACTTCCCGCTGCCCACCTTCGCCGAAATTCGTCGCGTGGTCCAGGACGAATGGGATGAAGACATGGGCAAGATCGATCCCAAGGAAGACAATCCCACCGCCGGCGAAATCGAAGAGGAAACCGAATCAGCCGATGACGCCGCCGGCGAGGGCGGCCAGGCATGAGTGGTGTTATCGGCAGCCACAAAACGGCTGCGTCAGTTCAGTCCGAAAAATCAGTGGAACCCGCCGAGCCCGCCGAAATCGTTGCCGTCACCCAAGGCGAAACCGAACGGCGCATGTCCGACCTGTCCGCGCCGGCCGGGGCCAGCAGCCACGGCAAAGGCAGACTTTCCGCACGCGGCAACTGGCATACACGCCTGCGCGTCGGCATCATGGGCGGCACGTTCGACCCGATTCACAACGGCCACTTGGTCGCCGCCTCCGAAGTAGCTTGGGTATACGACCTCGATGAGGTGATTTTCGTACCCACTGGCCGACCTGTGTTCAAGCTGGACAAGCACGTCACCAACGCCGAAGATCGGTATCTGATGACTGTGATCGCCACCGCATCCAACCCCAAATTCACCGTCTCGCGTGTCGACATCGACCGTCCGGGCGTCACCTACACCATCGACACCCTGCGCGATATCCGCGCCCAACATCCCGACGCCGAGCTGTTCTTCATCACCGGCGCAGACGCCGTGGCCGAAATCATGCAGTGGAAGGACGCCGACCTCATGTGGGACCTCGCCCACTTCGTGGCCGTCACGCGCCCCGGCTACTCCAGTCCGGACGGCGTGACCTTGCCCGAAGGAAAGGTCGATACGCTTGAGATCCCGGCCTTGGCCATCTCTTCGACCGATGTACGCCGCCGCGCCGAACACGACGAGCCGGTCTGGTATCTGGTGCCTGACGGCGTGGTGCAATACATCGGCAAGCATGGTCTGTATTCATACGAGGACTGACGATTCGTACGAGGACTAGTGTGCATTTGTACGAGGGCTGGTGAGGATGAGCGCGAATCAGCGTTCATCCTCACCAGTGCAAGGATGAACGGTCAGGTCAGTCCCATCTTGATTTTCAGTGTCATTACGCGAGTCGCCGCCGCCGTCACTTTTGAAGCGAAAGCCGGATCGGACTTCGCCCGTTCGTTGAGGCCGTCCACAATTGGCTTTACGTAATCCGTCTGACCGATGCAGGACATGTCGCCGCCCGCCTCGACGAGCTTTACTCCCAATTGGCTTACATCGTAGCTGCTTAACGCTTCGGCAGACATCGAATCCGAAATCACCACGCCCGTGTACTTCAGGGCGTTGCGAATATGACCGTCGATAATCGTAGAAGAAAACACCGCCGGATTATTCGGGTCGATGGATTGATACGTGGCCAACGACATCATCACCATTGCAGGATCGGTCTTGGTGATCGCCTGGTCAAAGGCACCTGCCTCGGCCCCGTCCAACGTGGTGGTCGTATCCAGAATGCCTTCGGTGGTGAAGTCGGTATTGCCGCTTACCGCGCCCAACCCAGGATAATGTTTGACCGCCGCGCCGACCTGAGCGTCTCGCAAACCTTCAATAACGGCGATGCCATGTTCGGCGTTGCCGGCCGCATCCAATCCGAAATCACGATCCAGCGCGCCAATCGGAGCATTTGAGGCACGATCGCCCACCACCGTGCCGAGCACCGGTGCCAAATCGACATTTATGCCAGCAGCAGCTAATTGCGAACCCCACGTGCCTGCCGATTGACGCAATGCGTCAGCGGACATTGTGCCCTGCTCAACGGCACTGGGCATTGTGTCGAAACCGGTACCAGTCAGATGCTGCACCTGACCACCCTCCTGATCGGTGGCGATGATGAGACGATTGCCGGCCGGCGCATATCCTTGGAGTTGCGCGGTCGCGGTCTTGACCGTATCGGCGCCGGTATTCCAATTGCCAATGAGAATGGCCGAGCCAATGTGCTCGTCGGCGATTGTTGAAGCCAGCGAGGAGGGATCGGAACCGGCGAATAACGGCACCATCACTAACTGTCCCACACGTTCCTCAAGCGTCATGGCGGATACCGCACGTTGGGCTTGTGCGGCCGGGTCGTTCTTCTTCGGGGAAGGAACGTCGGTGCGTGGTAACGCACTTGTCTGGGAGGTCTGGGGAGTGGTGGTGTTGCCGTTTGATGTGGATTTGGCGAACCATCCGACATGCCATCCGTAGGCTGCCACGCCGGCCAACACCACTGCCAAAGCACATATTGTCGCCACGATTGGAGTGCTCCTGTGCCGAAGTTGGCGTGTGGCGTGTGCTGAGGGACGCAGATGTTGTGGCCGTTGGCTGTTCATACCGGCAAGCGTAGAACGGAGCGTAGAACAGAACGCTGCCTCATTCTGTGCTCAGGGCATAACCTACCTCCCGCCCTTTCGATAGGCTTGAGTTATGTCTTTTAACGATCCTTTCTCAGTACTGTTCGGCAATGGCGGCGATTCACGACGCAATAATGCGAACAATGACGATCCGATCATCCTCGATGTCGAGGCCGATGGGGACGGTCCGGCCCGCAACACCAACGCCGGCCCCTCTGGGTCATCCCGCCCTCCACGTGGCCCGGCCAATCCGCGTATCACCCGTAAGCCAGCGTCCGGTGGCTCAGGATCCAGCCATGGCAGCAAGGTTCTGATCGGCGTGGTGCTGGCCTTGGCCATCATCGTCGGTCTGTTCTTCGGCCTGTCCCGATTCATCACCGATCTGATGTGGTACGGCCAGCTCGGCTTCCAGTCCGTGGTCTGGACCCAGCTCGGGGTGAAGATCGGCCTGTGGGTGGCCTACGCGCTGCTCATGGCCCTGACCGGCTTCGTTTCCGCCTGGCTGGCTATCCGGGCACGCCCTGATTCGGCCGACGGTTCCACCATTCGCATTAACGGCGATGTGGTCGAGGTCGGCAAATCCGTCAGCTCGAAAACCGCTCGCCGCGTGGCCGTGGTGATTTCGCTGATCGTCGGCGTCATCTTCGGCTCTCAGTTCAACGCGAACTGGAGCGAGATTCTGCTCATGTTCAACGCGCAGTCGTTCGGCACCACCGATCCGCAGTTCGGTCTGGACAACGGCTTCTACGTGTTCGTGCTGCCGGGCCTGAAGCTCGTGCTCGCCGCCGTGGCCATGCTGCTGGGCGTGGGCCTTGTGTTTTCCGTGGTCACGCATGTGCTGATGGGTGGTATCCGCATTACCATGCCGGTTAACGGACGCGGCCTGTTCTCCATCACCAAGCGTTGCCGTCGCCAGCTTGGCATCTGGCTGATGCTCAACATGTTCGCTTGGGCAGCGCGCCAGATGATCGGCGTCTTCGACCAGCTCACCGTGCAGGGTTCACGCATCACCGGTGCCTCCTACACCGCCGTACATGCCAACATCCCCGTCACCTTCATCATGGCCGCGCTGACCGCCATCCTCGGCGTGGTGCTGGGCATCTGGCTCATGCGTTCCCACACGCTCGAAGGCCAGGCGTCCATCGGCGTGCGCGCCTCCGCCGCGCTCAAGGCCTGGCGTGTGCCGGTGACCTCCATTGCCGTCGTGGTCGTGGTGGGTCTTGTGCTCACCGTGGCATGGCCGGTGCTGTTGCAGCGCTTCCGCGTCAACCCGAACGCACAGGAGATGGAATCCACCTACATTCAGCGCAATATCGACGCCACCCGCGCCGCCTACGGTCTTGACAAGCTCAAGACCGAGCAATACAAGGTAACCGACAAGGGCGTGCAGGGCGCTCTGGCCAAGGAGGGCGACACCACCGCGCAGATTCGTCTGCTCGACCCGCAGGTCGTCAGCCCCACATTCAAGCAGCTGCAGCAGTCCAAGCAGTACTACCCCTTCGCCGACACTTTGGCAGTCGACAAGTACGAGATCGACGGCGTTTCCCAAGACACCGTGATTGCCGCCCGCGAGCTTGACCTGGCCGGCAACGACAACCGCAATTGGGTCAATGACCACACCGTGTACACCCACGGCTACGGCGTGGTGGCCGCTTACGGTAACAAGGTGACCGCCGACGGCCAGCCTGAATTCTTCGAATCCGGCATCCCCACTCAGGGCAAGCTCACTGAATCCGAAAAGTATGAGCCTCGCATCTACTTCTCGCCGAACACCACCGAATACTCGATCGTCGGCGCACCGGAGGGCACGCAGGCTTGGGAGTTCGACTACCCGACCGGTTCGGAAGGCGCCCTGACCACGTTCAAGGGCGACGGCGGCCCCTCGGTTGGCAACCTGTTCTCCCGTATTCTCTACGCAATCCGCTTTGGCTCCGATCAGATTCTCTTCTCCGACCGTGTGACCAGCGAATCGCAGATTCTTTACGATCGTTCCCCCAAGGAGCGCGTGGCCAAGGTGGCGCCGTACCTGACGCTTGACGGCCGTGTGTATCCGGCCGTGGTCGATGGCCGCGTCAAGTGGATCGTAGACGGCTACACCACCTCTGATGCCTACCCATACTCGCAGATGACCGACCTCGGCTCCGCCACCAAGGATTCCACCACCGTCTCTTCCTCAACGGTCTCATCCTTGGGCTCGCAGAAGGCCAACTACATCCGCAACTCGGTCAAGGCCACCGTGGACGCCTACGACGGTTCCGTGGATCTGTACGTATGGGATCAATCCGACCCGGTAATCAAGGCATGGGAGAAGATCTTCCCCGGCCAGTACCACCAGCTCTCCGATATCTCCGGCGACCTGATGAGCCACATGCGCTACCCGGAAAGCCTGTTCAAGGTGCAGCGCGAGCTGCTCTCCAAGTACGAGTTCCCCGGCGACGACATCCCCATCATCAAGGGTTCCGCTCTGAACGCTCTGATTTCCGAGTCCAGCGATCCCGCCGCTCCCGAGTATGCCTGCATCAAGGAGCTGATGGACGCTGTTGACGACTATATCCCCACTCCCGCCCGTAACGACGACCTGCCCTTCCTGATGCCCGTCGAGGACGTGTTCACCATCTCCGGCCGCGGCACCGTCGCCACCGGCCGTGTGGAGCGCGGCCAGCTGAAGGCCGGCGAGGAGGTCGAGATCGTTGGTCTGACCGACGAGAAGAAGAAGACCGTCGTCACCTCTATGGAGATGTTCCGTAAGACGCTGGACTACGTCGAGGCCGGCGATAACGTGGGCTGCCTGCTGCGCGGCGTCGCCAAGACCGACATCGAGCGCGGCCAGGTTCTGTCCAAGCCCGGTTCCATCCATCCCCACACCAAGTTCACCGGTCAGGTGTACGTCCTGTCCAAGGACGAGGGCGGCCGTCATACCCCCTTCTTCAACAACTACCGTCCTCAGTTCTACTTCCGTACCACCGACGTGACCGGCATCATCACTCTGCCCGAGGGCACTGAGATGTGCATGCCCGGCGACAACGTGGACATGAAGGTGGAGCTGATTACCCCCATCGCCATCGAGAAGGGCCTGCGTTTCGCCATCCGTGAGGGCGGCCGCACCGTGGGTTCCGGCGTTGTCATTGCCATCGAGGAGTAATTCAAGCTCCTTTTGGAAAAATCCCTGCCTTTGGCAGGGATTTTTCTTTTTCTCGAAGGAGCCCGGTAGCCCTGAGATCCATCCGGCTTTGCCCTACTTCTGATCTGTACCCATTCCGATAAGAAAAGGCCGGACGTACCGGTCGTTCCTTGATTTCTGGCCCGGACCGGGATACAATAGAGATACTGTCCGAGTGGAGCGGAGGTGCGAGAATGAAGCTGCTGTTGGTAGAGGATGACAGGGAGATTCAGGAGATGCTGGGGGACTATCTGCGGACGGAGGCCTATGAAGTGGTCTGTGCGTCCAACGGGCGGGATGCATGCCGGCTGTTCGATGAGGGCGGGATCGGTCTGGTGCTGCTGGATCTGATGATCCCTCAGGTCAGCGGGATGGACGTGATGGAACACATCCGAAAGAAGAGCGTGGTGCCTATCATCATCCTGTCTGCCCGGGACACGGAGGCGGACAAGACCTTGGGGCTGGGTATGGGGGCAGATGACTATATCACAAAGCCATTCTCCGTAGCGGAGGTGCTGGCCCGGGTCAGGGCCAATATCCGGCGGGTGACCCAGTATGCGGAGCCGCCGGAGAAGAGCATGGTCCTTACAGCCGGAGCGCTGCGCCTGGATGGGAAGGAGCGGACAGTGACCAAGGCGGGGGAGCGGATCGAGCTGACCGCCAAGGAATTTGACATCCTGAAGCTGCTGATGGCGAATCCTAAACGTGTGTACACCAAGGCCCAGCTCTACACCCAGGTGTGGAACGACGCCTACTGCGGAGACGAGAACGCGGTCAGCGTCCACATCAGCAGGCTGCGCGGCAAGATCGAGGACGACCCACGGGACCCGAGGTATGTGGCGACAGTGTGGGGCATCGGCTACAAATTGGGGGAGAAATGATGGACGATACAGTGCTGACCGCCCTGCTGTGTGCCGCTGTGGCGGCGCTGAGCGGGGCGGTCCTCTATCAGCGGATCGTTCTCCAGGCGCAGATGCGACAAAGTCTGGAGGAGATGACCGCCGTCCTGGGCAGGGTACTGGACGGGGAGAGCGGGGAGCAGGTCATGGTCTTCACCCAGGACCAGGCTCTGACCGGTTTGATCGCCCAGATCAACCGGCTGCTGGAGGAACGGCAGAGAAGGCGGGCGGAGTACCGCCGGACGGAGCAGGCAGTCCGGCGTATGCTCGCCAACATCTCCCACGATATCCGAACCCCCATGACGGTGGTGCTGGGGTACCTGGAGATCATGCGGCTGCGGAAGGAGTGCCGGGAGGAGCTGCTGGAAAAGGTGGAAGCCCGGGCGGGGGAGGTCATGGAGCTGATGGATCGTTTTTTCACCTTAGCCAAGCTGGAGGCAGGGGATATGGAGCTGGAGCGGTCCAGGGTAGACGTAGGTGAGGTCTGTCGGGAGACTGTGCTGGACTTCTACCAGATCCTGACCCGCCAGGAGATCCGCGTGGAAGCAGAGATCCCGGAGGGAGCGGTGTGGGGGTGCTGTGATCGGGAGGCGCTGCGCCGCATCCTGAACAACCTGATCTCCAACGCGGTGCGCTACGGCGGCGACGGCGGATATCTGGGCGTGTCCCTGAGAGAAGGGGAGGACGCCCTGTTCCTGGAGGTGGCGGATCGCGGAAAGGGAGTCGCACCCGGAGCGGGGGAGCAGGTGTTCCAGCGCCTGGTCACCTTGGAAGACAGCCGAAGCAGCGGAGAGGGGAGCGGACTGGGGCTGTCCATCGCCAGAGAGCTGGCCCGGCGAATGGGAGGAGACATTGACCTGGAGAGTGTCCCCGGACTCCGCACTGTCTTTACGGTCAGACTGCCCAAATGGCAAGACGAAAGAGATTCGTAAGAATTGCGCAAATCTTCTGAAAAGTCCTGGGACTACAATGGGAAGGTGAAAGGAGGCAGAAGACACATGCCGTATATTCTGCAAACGGACCGCCTGACCAAGATCATTGGAGAAAAAGAGCTGGTCCGGGACGTGGACCTCCATGTAAGGAAGGGAGAGATCTACGGATTCCTGGGCCCTAACGGGGCGGGAAAGACCACAGTGATGAAGCTGGTGACCAACCTGTGGAAGCCCACCGGGGGCCGCGTGCTGCTGTTCGGAGAGCCCCTCGCGCCCACCTCCTACGGGGTGCTGAAGCGGATGGGCAGCATCATCGAATTTCCCACCTTCTATCCCCACATGACAGGCCGGGAGAATCTTCAGATCCACTGTGACTATATGGGATACAGCCGTCCCAAGGGCGTGGAAGAGGCGCTGGAGCAGCTGGAGCTGGACGACGCTGCCGACCGGCCGGTGGGGAGCTACTCCCTGGGTATGAAGCAGAGGCTGGGGATCGCCCGGGCCCTGCTGTGCAGGCCTGAGCTGCTGATCCTGGACGAGCCCACCAACGGCCTGGACCCGGCGGGCATCAAGCAGGTGCGGGATCTGCTGAAGCGGATGAGAGAAGAATATGAGATGACCGTGATGGTCTCCAGCCACATCCTCGGAGAGATGGAGGCCATGGCGGACACCGTGGGGATCATCCACCGGGGGAGGATGCGGGAGGAGATCTCTCTCCGTGAGCTGGAGGGAAGGGGCACCTCTTATCTCCATCTGACCGTGGACGACCCGGGGAGGGCCAGTGTCCTGCTCAGTGACGTGATGCACTTGGGCAGCTTCCGGGTCATGAAGGGCGGCATCATCCGGATCTATGACCGGCAGGCGTCCCCCCAGGAGGTGGCTGGCGTCCTGGCCCGGCACCATGTGGCGGTGGAGGAGATCGGAAGAAGATCGGAGACGCTGGAGGAGCACTTTTTGAAGCTGACATCGGAGGAGGGCAGCACATGGGAAAGCTGATCGAATTGGAATGGCGGAAAAACCGGATCGGGAACTGGGTGAGATGGGCGGCTCTCCTTGGGGCGGCGCTTGGCCTGCTGATCTTTGCCATGGCTTTCCTGGGGATCGCCAACGACCCGGAGACCGGTGTGCCTGACGCGGCGCCGGGGCATGGAGGGATCTCGTCCCCCATCGAACTGCTGACCAGTATGTGTTTTTTGGTGTTCACCGGGGTGATGCTCTCTGTTTTCATCGTGGGAGCCTATCAAAACGGGACCATGTCTCTTGTGTTCTCCTACCCCGTCCGGCGGCAGAAGCTGCTGGCGGCCCAGATGCTGGCGGTGTGGATCTTCTGCTTCGGCGCCCTGGCGGCGGCGAAGCTGCTGCTCTACGGCTGTGTGCTGGCAGGGAGCCGGTTTCTCCCCTCCGCCTTCCCTCTGGACTTTGACATGACCCGGGGAGCCTTCTATGGGCAGCTGCTCCTGCGCTCTGCCGTGACGGTCACAGAGGGCTTTATCGCCTTGTTCGCGGGGCTGGCCCTGCACTCGGCCAGAGCTGCCATTGTGACCTCCTTCCTGCTGGTTTTGCTGACCCAGGCCAACATTGGGAGCTTTACCATGGCGGACAGCGCGGTATTTCCCGCGGTGCTGACCGGCATCTCGCTCCTGTGCGTCCTGCTCAGCCTGCTTCTGCGCGTCTTCGGTGGACTGCTTGTTGGTGTTGTTGGACAGGCCGTTGCTCTGTCCCTTGCCCAAGCCCCAAGTGCCGTCGGAGCCGCCGATCTTGCCGTTGTCTTTAGCGGTCGGGAACTGCTCCGCCTCGGTGCCTTGCAAGGCCTGAGCCATGAACTCCTGGAACAGGTGGGCGGGGTATCCAGTGGAAGAGACGCCGTATCCGGAGAAGGCTGGCACCACTTGCGGATTGCCCTTATCGTCCGGATTCCAGATAGCCCACACATTCATCATGCTGGGGGTGTACCCCACGAACGACGAAGCCATTTCGTCGTTGGCGGTACCGGACTTGCCGGCGACGGGCCGGCCCAACATGCTGGATGTGCCGGCCGCCGTACCGTACGTGGTGGTGCCCTGCATGGCCTTCTGTACCAAAGCGCAGTCGTTGGCATCGAACACCTTGGTGCCGTTGCTGGGCGCGTTGTACATGTCCTTATTGTTGGAATCAAGCACTTTGGACACCATGTGCAAGGTGTTCTTCACGCCATTGTTGGCGATGGTCGAATGGCCTTGCGCCAAATCCCACACGGTCAGGGCGTTGATGCCCAGCACGTTGTACATGGAGTTTTCATCGATATCGCCCTGAATGCCCGCTTCATGGGCGATTGCGGCCGTGCGCTTCGGCGTCAGATGCTCATTGACGTTCATGAACACCGTGTTCACCGAGTTGGCGGTGGCCTGATACAGATTGATGTTGCCCCAGTTGTTCTCCAGAGCGTTGTTCACCTCTTGATCCAAGCCGGTGAAGTGCTGGTGGGAATTGCCGTTGAACAACGTATCGAAGCTGACGCCGGATTGCGCGGCCCCCAGCAAAGCGAACGGCTTCATAGTCGAACCCGGTTCGAATACGGCCTGATCGGCATTGTTGAGCTGCTTGGACAGATAATCTGAACCGGCGTATACGGACAATACTTCACCGGTCTTCGGGTCCAGCGCTATGCCGCCGATTTGCAGGGATTCAGGCATGTCGTCCAGACGGGTGTCGCCGATGGACTGCATAAGATCCTGCTTGCTCTTGTCGATGGTGGTGATGATCTTGTATCCGCCAGTATCCAAATCCTCTTTGGTAAAGGCCTTGGACTGCACCAGCTCGCGGCGCACCATATCCAGCAGATAACCGTTCGGCCCCGCGTATTCGTTCTGCTGCGCCACCGCGGCGGTCTGCGGGAACTTGGCATCAGTGTGCTGCTTGGCAGTGATGTAACCATCCTCCTGCATGATGTTCAGCACACGCTTGAAGCGCGATTTGGCCATATCGGCGTTATCGGCCGGATCCCACGTGGACGGTGACGGAATAATGCCGGCGATCATCGCCGCCTCAGACAGCGTCAGATCCTTGGCGTCCTTATTGAAGTATGCCTTGGCCGCTGCCTGGATACCGTAGGAGTTGCGGCCCAGATAGATGGTGTTCATGTAATTGCACAGCACCTCGTCCTTGGATTCGGTCTGCGCGATTTTGATGGCCATGATGGCCTCGCGCGCCTTGCCCACATAGGATGTGGTTTCGCCCATGTAATACCGCTCGGCATACTGCTGGGTGATGGTGGAACCACCTTGGCGCGTGCCCTTGGTCACATTATTAATGAATGCGCGGGCGATGCCCTTCAGATCAAGGCCTTTATCCGTGTAGAACGTACGGTTTTCGGACGCCACAATCGCGTTGCCGATGTAGTCCGGCAGCCCCTCGCAAGAGATGATTTCACGATTCTGTTCCGCGTAGGAGCCGATCGCGGTGGTGCCGTCCGCGTAATACACGGTGGTTTTCTCGGCCAACGCGAACTTTTCGGGTTGCGGGACCTCGGTGGTGGTGTACAGGTATGCGAATACTGCGATACCGGCCAGCAAGCCCAGTCCAATCAGGGAGAAGAAGATGCCCAGCACCCATTTCAGTACACGGTGCTTGCCTTTTCCTGTGTTCTTTTTCTTCCTGTTCGGGGCTCGATGGCTATTGGAAGCCTTGTGGCTTGCGTGGCGGGAACGGCTCTCCTGGGGCGTATAGGGGCCCTCCTGTGCGGAGTGGCCGGCTCTGCTTTGCGCGGTGCGCGGTTGCCTCAGAGCGGGGCCATTGCCTCCCGAATGTGCACGACGAGTATAAGAAGCCATGGTGTCCACCGTAACTGTTGGCCTTGAACAATCGTTTGACGTGAGCGTAACCACACGCATTTATGCCGGTATTTTTTCCGGAATTCTTACAATTGGGCACGCTTCTTGATGTTGCATGAATATTGCCTGAATGCGCTGGTTGGTCTGCCGTGCGACCCGGCGCGCACGTTTCGTGTCGCTGCGCTGGTCCATACGTCTCCATAGACTTATCCCCAGCCTCCACGCGGCGCTATGTCACCCAACTCCCCCAGGGCAGGAATGCAGCAAGGGTAAGTGGCCTCTGACGGGTGTGTGGAGGTTTTCTTTATGTGCGGATTTGGCTGTGAGCTGGCACTAGCGTGGTCCCCTGTCCGGGGCGCGGCCGTACAGTCGAACGTATGAATGACGCACAGACCCCTAGAATTCGCGACCCGCATGTGGCGGTCAATCTGGTCGGCTCAGGCGCAGCACAGCCTGACTCGTCGTCGAACGTTGTTGACCCATTGGCTGCGCTCGGCCCGGTCTCCGGTTCAGATGCATCGGTATCCACATCAGGCTCCTTACGGGATTTCAGGCCGCTGGACATGGACGATGCGGATGGGGCATCTGATATCGACCGTGGCTTGGCCCGGCTTGACCCGCTTACCGTGCGCCCGCGAATCTCCAGCCGCGTACTGTGCGTGGTATTCGGTCTGCTCCTGATCGCTATCGGCTTCGGCGTGTGGTGGGGGTGCGTGTTTACCGAAAACGGACAATCGTACGACGAACTGGTCTGGAAAAACCTGCACAACGATGTACCGTCCTGGGCCACCGGCGTGATGAACGCCGTCGCACAATCCTGGCTGGTTATCGCTGTCAGCTGCACAATTGCCGCAATCGGCATTATTACGGCGCTGATTCGACGCCGCTGGTGGTTGGCCGGGCAAATCGCCGTGTTCGCCGTGGTCTGCTTGGCCGTCACCCGTATCAAGGGTCTGTTGCCGCGTCCGTTCATCATCAACACTGAATCTCCTGCCGCTAATTC
>OLRN01001278.1_pt1 | contig 13972 bp, 9 predicted proteins | sample 1673001 | NCBI WGS metagenome assembly OLRN01 (sample SAMEA3136745, study PRJEB25190) | human gut metagenome | biome: human gut; feature: human-associated habitat; material: faeces | place: Austria | collected 2013 | reverse complement strand
TTGAGGAGCACAATGCCTTCATCCGCTATACGACGGGCTGTGGCATAATGGGCTTCGGAGTTCATCGAGCCATTGCCGCGGTCGGTCTTCATTGTCGTGCGGAAGAACAGACGCAGGACACGGCGCACCTTGTCATCGAGTTCCTTGGTCGTGTATTCACCCTTCTGTATCATTTCGCGATATGGCCGGGCGAGATAATAATTGTCGTATGCGTTGGATGCACCGAAGGAAAGACCGTCGGTCCATGTGCCGAATTCCATGTCGAGGCCGTTCTCGACAGCCTGGCGTGTGTCATGCGTTCCACCCCAGTCCGAGATCACAACACCGTCGAAGCCCCACTCTCCTTTGAGAATGTCGCAGAGCAGATACTTGTTATGGCAGTTGTGCTGGTCCTTATAAAGATTGTATGCACCCATGAGTCCCCATGCATGACCTTCGGTAACCGCGGCCTTGAACGCAGGAAGATATATTTCATACAGGGCACGGTCGTCAACAACGACATTCACCTGATTGCGGTATTCCTCATCGTTGTTCATCGCAAAATGCTTCACACATGCGGCAACACCATTGGACTGAAGTCCCTGAACATAAGGTACTACCATGCGAGATGCCAGATATGGATCTTCGCCCATGTACTCGAAGTTGCGTCCACCGAGAGGAGTGCGCAGAATATTCACACCAGGACCGAGAATCATGTCCTTGCCACGATAAAGCGCTTCCTCACCAAGAGCTTTGCCATAAGCCATTGCCATCTGCGGATTCCAGGTGGCAGCGAGACATGTGAGCGCAGGAAACGCCACACAGGAATCGTTTGTCTGTCCTGCCTGCATCCATTCGTCCCAAAGCACATCGGGACGTACGCCGTGAGGACCGTCGTCGGTCCAGAACTCAGGAATGCCCAAACGGGCCACACCCGGAGAGCTGAACTTGCTCTGTGCGTGTATTACCGCTATCTTTTCATCGAGCGTCATACGTTTCAGAGCATCTTCTACACGCTGCTCAACCGGTTTTGTCGCATCAAGATATACAGGAAGCGACTGAGCCGTGGCTGCCGTTGCGGTGAAAGCGACAAAAGCAGCCATCATGATTGTTTTGTTCATTATATATTTCATTTATCGGGTCTTTCTGTTTCCTTATCAATATTACCACATCGTATAATACGGTCAGTCGGCCTTCAGACCGATTGACTTTATGTATGCGTTCTGCGGACGGCAATTAGCAAACTTGACATTCTCTATAAACTGTCTGAGTATGCGGCGTGCCTCATCCTGCGACGGACGAGCCTTGCGTATGTCTTCGAAAGTGGTGCGTGACGCCTCAGAGAACTTCACAACAACACTATCCCATCCCTCCGGACGTACTATGGCATTCATACAGGAATTGTCAACCTTCTTATAAGGCCAGAACGTATAACCTATATTATTATTGCGCAACACCTTTACAAAATCGGCCTGCCACTGGTCAGTGTTATGTCCCAGTTCTCCCATATACATCGGCAAGCCCGTGTGGTCGCGGAATTCGATATAATCCTTTATTGCATCTGCCGTGGCAGGACCGCCGTAACGATGGCATGTGTACATGATGTTTGAATCGAATTTCCAGTCGGAAAACATGGTGAAAATACTGTTCCACTGCGCTCCTCCAAGCAATATCACATGATTGTTGTCTATCTCGCGTATGGCCTTCACCGTCCGTTTGTATAACGGCTCAAGCTTTCTGTTAAGTTCGTCCTTATTTGTAAAGAAGTGGGCTATCGGTTCATTCATCAGTTCGTATCCGAGAATGACAGGTTCATCCTTGTAACGCGATGCTATGTCACACCATATCTTGATGAACAGTTGCTGGCTGGCCTCGCTCTCGAAAAGCCACGGATAGCCATAGCTGTTGTCAATGTTGTCGCCGGTCTGGCCGCCGGGACAATCGTGCATGTCGAGAATCAGATAAAGGCCATAATCCCTGCACCAGTTGATAAGACTGTCCACTCTGGCAAATCCGTCCTGAGCAGACGAAAGGCCCATATAATCTTCATCGGTGAAAAGTTTGTAATTGAACGGCAGACGGATAGTGTTGGCACAAGTGGACGCAATGAAACGGATGTCGTCACGGGTGATATAATTATCCTTGAATGCCTGCCAGAAGGCGGCCGTATCGTCCGGACCTATCATTTGCTTGAACATAAGATCGATCATCCATCCACTGTTTGTTTTCTGGAAGCCGAACATATAACCCTCCGGATTAAGCCAGTTGCCAAGATTTGTTCCGGTAATATACAACTTGGTGCCGTCCGGTCTGACCAGGTTTTCGCCGTCCACACGCACAAAGCGTCCGGATGCCGACACTGTGATGACAGACACACAAAGCATCAGAAAAGACAGAATTCTTCGCATTTACGTAAGTTTTAGAATAAAAGCCACCCACGGCCGCAATCCACGGAGTTTATGTCACGCGGCTTATCGGTCGCAAGCGGCTTCAACTTAATTATTCAGCTTATTATGTTATTTTTGAAAAACTCTCACATAATCAACTTCCATTGTTGCCGGAAGACAGCTTTCGTCAACACCCTGAAGACCGCCCCACGAGCCGCCCCATGCAAGATTGAGTATAACATAGAACGGTGCGTCGAAAGGCCAGGCGTCGTTACCGGTGCCGTCATTGTTATAAGTAAGCAACTGCTGTCCGTCAACATAGAACACCATTTTCTCGGATGTCCATTCAAGAGCATACTTGTGGAAGTCCGAATAAGCAGTGGCAACAGAAGTACGGGCACTCTCTATCGCTGTTCCACCGTTGTTGTACTTGTTGCAATGGATTGTCGATACTACAACATTCGGATCATATCCCACCGACTCCATTATGTCTATCTCACCATCGCCAGGCCATGTTGTAAAGTTGACAGGCATCATCCAGAATGCAGGCCATGTGCCCTTTCCTTCCGGCAGTTTGATGCTTGCCTCGATATAACCATACTTCCAGCCCTGATTGCGTTTTGCATATATACGTGCCGACTTGATGTCATTGCCATCTTTATACAGGTTTATCTTCAGTGTTCCATTAGACACTTCGGCAACATCATTACCCTTTACATAACTCTGCAACTCATTGTTCACGAAACCCGGACCGGCCACTTCAAAGGTCCAGTCGCTGCTAAGTTCAGTTCCATCAAACTCGTCATTCCACACAAGCGAATAGCCGTCCGGAGCAACAATCTCCGTATCATTTGATATTCCAGCCTGATTGACCTTGACTGCACGGCGTGTTCCGCCACACCATACTATAACTTCGCCACTGCGTGCTTCTGTATCTGTGTTTTCCTGCACCGTTACAGTAAGAGTCTCGTTTTGCTTTACCGAACCGTCTGGTGTCACCGTCAGCCAGTCAACAGTAGCATAAGCGGCAAATTCACGGTTGGTCGCCACATCCACAGTGAACGATGTTGCTCCGGCATCAATGTCTTTCTCCGTTACCGACAGCGTCACCTGCTGGTTGTCCGGTGCAAAAACCGTCTCCCGCTCATCGCTGCAGGACGCCATTCCAACAGCCGCGGCAAAAAATATGCTTAATATCATTTTGGTCTTCATTTTTCCGTATTTTAAGAACGTTTGTTATTATAACTTTGTTTCACCTTTTCTTTTTCTTCCGACTAAACCCTGGTTTGCAAGAGAACGTCTTCCGTTTCCCCACCAGACGTATTCAGGGTTATGAAAAATGTCTCTTAAGATTCAAAAGACGTCTCTTGCACAAACAAGGTTGTCGATACATTAAAAGAAAGGTTGATTCGTATTATTGTGCCGTCTTCTGCAACACGATGTTGTTTACAGTCACCGTGGTATTATCCTGACATCCGCCAAAGTCAAAGACAAGCATCAGTCCCTGAGACGCACCTATGGCCAACTTGGAAGCAGGAACCTTCAGTACATATTCCTCGTAAGGAGCAAGATCCACACGCTCTGCGAAGAAGAAGTTGTCAGCATCATTCGCACTATCTGTGAGTTTCACTGTCGCACCCTTGAGTTCCTTGTTTGACATCAGCGTGCAACTGAAGTCATAAGCTACATCCGCATCAGCCGGTATGCCAGTCTTAATCTTCACCTGAGCCTGCCACTGTTCGAATGTCGCTGACGGCAGTGTAATGGTGTAGTTGCCACCGTCCTTGACAAATCCAGGATCAGCTATTTGTGTCCAGCCCGGAGCATAATAGAACTCTGTCGAATAAGCATCTGTGTCGTCCACGTTCACCTTCCAGAGGTTATTTTCAGAATCATATGTATAAACTGTCTTGTCCTCATCCTCAGACGGTACGACTGTTCCATCGTCGTTGGCATGATCTTTCAGCACAATATCGCTCACAGTGACCTGTGTGTTTTCTGCGTTACCGCCGAAATCGAGCACCAAAGACACCTTGTCCATATCTATTCCTGGCATATCGCTCTTATAGAACACATATTCCTCATAAGCCTTAAGCTTGACAGTCTCCTGGAAATAGTATGTGTCGTCATCGCCGGTCTTCACAAGTTTCACAGTCACATTGTTGTGATCGGTATTCGATGTAAACTTACAGCTGAAGTCATAGTTCGATGCAGCGCTGGTACTCATATCGGTGAGGAACTTCACCTGAGCCTGCCATGTCTCGCTAGTAGCAGTAGGCAGACTTATGGTATAAGAGTTTCCGTCTGCTGTAAGTGTAGGATCAGCTATCTGTGTCCAGCCCGGAGCATAGAAGAACTCGTTGGTGAATGTACATCCTTTGAACATATTGAATTCACTGTCCGGATCAAATCCGTCAAAACTCTGTTCGTCAGCCTTGCTCGTAAGAATGTAATGCCATGCCACAGAACCGTCATCATAAATGAGCACAAGCTTCGAGCCAGTTATGCTCTCGATGCGGAATTCCGGTTTGTTATACTGATTGTCGCCGGATACATACGGGAACAATGTCTGATCATCAAGCACAAGATATACGTCGTTGCCACGGCCCTCTATCTTGTATTGTGCTGTCTGTTCCTGTACGGCTGCGTCAAAATCATCTCCGTTACCCGGATTTTCCGGGAAAAGTGTACATCCGTTGTTCACAAACACGAGACCGTCAGCACCTGGATTATAAGTATATGTGCCATCGGCAGTAAAGGTTACTTCATCGTCATAAAGACCAGTGCCCTCCTTCTCATTAGGTGCGGCAGAGAACCATCCGAGTCCGTCACTGCCGGATTCACCACATCCGAGGTGTCCCTCTTCGCTCTTTGCTATGCGCCAAGTCTTGCCACTTAGCATTGTAGCATACATATCGTAATCGACAAGAGAATTATCAATATGGAAAGTCACAGAACCTATGCCCTGGCTGAATCCGTTGCGGTTGCCCACCCGATATTTCAAAACATAATCGCCGGTATTGGCAAAAATTTTCTTCAATTCGTTCTGGGTTGAATAAGGATTGGTGCTTTCCCAGTCCATGATCCATATAGGATAGACGCCGTTACCCTCAAGTTTGAACGTCGCCTGATTTATTGTCTGGTCAACGTCAACGGTCACCTTTGCATCCTCTGCGATAGGGAGTCCGTTTTCGTTCACACCCTCGAAGTCGTCGGGCGAGCACGATGCGAGTGACATTGCCACTGCGGCAAACGCGCCCAATATATAATTAAGCTTTTTCATAATTTGTCACTGTTATTGTTGGTTTAATAATTGTTCTGCGTCAGAGTACCCTGTGCAGCGTCTATCTCTGACTGCGGTATCGGCAGATACTTCTTCGACTCGCTCCATGTATTTGTGCGGTAACCGTACTGATCGGGCACAAGTGTTGTCGCAGCCTTTCCTGTACGCACAAGGTCCCAGTAGCGTTTGCCTTCGCCCACAAACTCAAGGTGGCGTTCGTTGATTATGTTGTCAATCGTCGCACTTACATGATCGGTAAGTCCCGAACGGTTGTGCACAAGATTCAGATACGATTCAGCCAATCCTGTATCACCGCCAGTGCGGAGCAGGAGTTCTGCAGCGTTGAGGAGTGTTTCCGCATAACGATAAACGCGCAGGTTGTTGTTGAAGTTCAGGTCACCATCAGCTGCCTGATCCTTGTTGTTATCCGATTTTGCGATATACTTGCCAAGGAAGTAGCCAGTGTCCTGATAGCGATGCTCGTAAGTGCCGTGTGCGTTGGCGTCGAAGCATGTCACATCGCGGCGCTGGTCGCCGTTGGCGAACATCTGGAATGTCTCCGTACGTACAGGAGCGAATCCCCAGCCGTTTGTCACACCACTGTTGTCACCGGCGTTGGCAGCCCAAGCGCTCGGACTGATGAGACGCGGCAGAACCGTACCACCGGAAACGAGTGGAGAGTTCCACGAACGTACAGCGTTGTCATCCTTATAATTCACTTCAAAAATCGACTCTATGCCCCACTCTCCGCTTTCCTCGAATATTGCGGCATAGCTTGGCATAAGATCGTACTGCTGGCTGCTGATTATTTCATCCATATATTCCAAAGCCTTGTTATAGCGGCTTTCGTCGTTCTTATACATCACCATTTCGGCATAGAGCATGTAAGCCATGGCCTGTGACACCTTGCCTACATTGTCCTCGCCCACCGAGTCTTCCCACTTCATAGGAAGAACATTCATATTGATGACATCCTCCAGGTCAGCTATCACCTTGTCGTAAACTTCGTCGGCAGCCAACTGCTCTGCAAGATAAGGGAATTCCAGATTCTCCATATAGAAAGGAATATTGCCCCAGAACTTCCACAGATTGCAGTAGTAATAAGCTCTCAGCACACGTGTCTGTGCTATCCATGAGTTGCGTTCGTCCTCGCTGATGTTGTCGCCAGCCCATCCTATGTAAGTCAGCACGTCGTTGCAGCGCTTTATTCCGCTGTACTCGCATGTCCATAGTCCTGACATACAGTTCTCCGGATTGGCGTCATAGTTCATCATGAGATGCCAGAACTGGTTGTCGGTACTGCTTGAACCACCCGGCCAGATGTCGTCGGCCATAATGTCGCTCATGATGTTTATGGGGTTGTACTGGTTCATTGCCCAGTCCGGCCACTGCAACGGTGCATAGGCAGAGATAAGGGCTTCGTACACATGATCCCTTGTTGTGAAATACTCCTCTATAGGATTGGACGTTGGCGGAGTGACATCCAGAAAGTCGTCGCTGCAGCCCGAAAACGTCAGTGATGCGGCTAAAAGCATGCCGGCATATATATTGAACTTTTTCATTTTTATCTTGTTTTAAGATTTCTCCGGTTTCCGGGTTACAAGGTCCGGGAGCCATCGCTCCGCGGTCCTTTCGCCCTTCGCCGTCAAAACATTGTTTAAGTTTAGAATTCCAGGTTGAAGCCTATACGCCATACTCGGGCCTGTGGATACACACCGTAGTCAACGCCGAGTGACGTTCCTCCTGAAGATATCTCAGGATCAAAGCCGTGATATTTTGTGAATGTGAGAAGATTTTCTGCCGAAACATACAGTCTGAGTCTGTTGATAAACACATTCTGTGTGATCTTGGCAGGCACTGTGTAACCCAGTTCGATGTTCTTCAGGCGCAGGTAAGAGCCGTCATACACGTAGAGATCTGAAGATTTCCAGTTGTCTGAAGAGTCGCCCACGATGAAGATCGGGTATTTGTTAGATGTGCCCGGGCCAGTCCAGCGGTCGAGCATCCATGACGGCAGGTTGCTTGAGTTGATGTCTATACGGCGTGTTGCGTCGAACACATCGTTGCCGGCAGTACCCTGCCACATCATGTTGAAGTCGAATCCGCGCCATGCAGCCGAGAAGTTCACGCCGAAAGTCCAGTCAGGCATACCCTTGCCTATCTTCGTACGGTCGTTATCATCAATCACACCGTCATTGTTGATATCCACAAATCTCACATAACCCGGTTTTGCATCCGGCTGTATAGGAGTTTTTCCGTCAGGACCAACATAAGAGTCTATCTCCTCCTGTGTCTGGAATATGCCGGCTGTCTTCAGTCCGTAGAAATAAGGGAACGGTTCGCCGTTCATGGCGCGTGTGATGGTTCCCACACCCTGGAACGAGTCGTAGGCAGCCCAGCCCGTATCGTTTCCGAGTTCCACAAGTTTGTTCTTCAGATAAGAAGCGTTGCCTCGTATGCTGAACTGTGCGTCAGACACATGGAACTTATAACCCAGTTCGAACTCAACGCCGGAGTTCTCCATCTTGCCCACGTTGCCGATAGGCTTTGTCTCTCCAACGTAAGAAGGTATGGCCATTGTCATAAGCATGCCATTGGTCTTCTTCTTATAATAGTCAACAGTGAATGTGAGGGCGTTGTCCATGAATCCGAAGTCAAGACCTATGTCTGTCTGTTCCGACTCCTCCCACTTGAGGTCAGGATTTGAAAGTCCGTTTGCCTTCACACCGTTTATCACAGACTCACCGCGTCCGAGTATGTAGTTGTTGCCCGTAGATGTGAAGACAGCATAGCGGAAGTCGTCGATGTTCTCGTTACCGTTCTTACCCCAGCTGGCACGGAGTTTCAGGTTTGACAGCCACTGCGGAGCGTTCTTCATAAACGGTTCGTTGGTAATGTTCCATCCGATAGAGAATGAAGGGAATGTAGCATATTTGTTGTTTGTACCGAAACGGCTCGAACCGTCACGGCGCACTGTTGCCTGGAACATGTAGCGCTCAGCGTAGTTGTAGCTCAGACGGGCAAACATAGACGACAGTGTGTGCGGATTTGACGGGCCACCCCATCCGTCGCGCTCGCCGTTCTCAGCCAGACCCGACGCGAAGTTGATGTAAGGCTTGTTGAGGTCGATGAGGTTCCAGCGGCTTGCACCGAGTGTCCAGCCGGTGTTCTTCATAGCCGACTGTCCGAGCACTACGTTGAATGTGTGGTCGCCGAAGGTCTTGTCGTAGGTCAGCACGTTCTCGAGCTGCCATACGGTGCCACGGTCGCTCTCCTGCGATGCACTTGTGTGAGTGGCCTTGTTGTTGGTTGTGAGATAATACAATATAGTGTGGCTCTCATTGCCCCAGAACGACATGTCGGCTCCATAAGATATGCGGTACTTCAATCCGTCCCACAACTGCAGTTCGGCAGCGAAGTTGGTGACGAACTTATGACTCCAGTTCTGTGCTCCCGGCAGCGAGAGTGCGGCCAGCGGGTTCACCATTTCGTTGTATGTAGTACCGGCGATGGTGTACGGATCACCGTTCGGCGAGAGTATCGGGCCGGGATAGTCGGGCTGTGTCTGACGGTAGAACTCATCCTGAGCATCGGCAGCCGCGCCCGTAAGAGTAGGTGTAAGAATTGGCGAAAGCGAGAGAGCCGAACCCAGCGGAGAACCCCACTGCGAGTTGGCGTCGATGCTCTTCGACTTCACACGTGCGTAAGAGAGGTTAACGGTGATGTCGAGTTTGTTGAGCCAGTTGCGCTCCTTCGACATGTCGAACATGTTGTACTTTGTGTTGCTGCGCAGCGAGAGGCGCTGATAGTTGGAACGATCGAAGTTGCCGCCGATGATACCTTCCTGCTCATAGTAGCCCATTGAGAGATAATAGTTCACTTTGTCCGAAGCTCCGCTGATGGTCACATCGTGGTTTGTCACCGGTGCGTTGTCGTTGAACAGTTCGTCCTGCCAGTCGGTTCCGTCGGTGATTACGTTGCCCATTGCGTCGGTGAGATGATACGGATCTGAATACAACGGCTTCATGCCGGCATTGATGTATCCTTCGTTCATCATTACTGCATACTCTGTGGCGTTGAGCACGTCGCGCTTGCGCCATTTGCTCTGCCATCCGTAAGAGAAGTTGTAGTTCACCTTCACCTTACCCTTCTTACCTGATTTTGTGGTGACGAGCACAACACCGTTGGCGGCACGCGCACCATAGATAGCTCCCGAAGCTGCGTCCTTGAGCACCTCGATGCTCTCGATGTCGCTCGGGTTGACATAGTCGAGGCCGCCCTCAATAGGCATACCGTCGACAATATAAAGCGGATCTGAGTTGTTTATGGTTCCTATACCACGCACACGTATCTGCGCTGCGGCTCCCGGCTGACCTGACGATGATGTGACAGTCACACCGGCTGCGAGACCTTTAAGGGCGTTATCCATACGCACAGGCGCTGTGGTGGCCAGGTCGTCGGCCGACACTTTTGCGATTGATGCTGTGACGACGCTCTTTTTCTGCACACCGTAACCCACGACAACCACTTCGCCAAGCATCTCGTTGTCCTCATGCATCACTATGTGCATGCCGGCGGCGGCTTTTGTCTCGATAGTCTTATAACCTATGTACGAGATAGTGATGGCACTGCCCTCCGGCACCTTTGCTAACTTGAACTCTCCGTTTATATCGGAGAAAACGCCGTTCTTGCTTCCTTTCTGGAAGACAGACGCTCCAATTATCGGTTCGCCCAAATCGTCAACGATCGTACCGGAGCAGACAAACTCCTGCGCGTACATTGCCGTTGACACCAACGAAACCAATAACGTCAGAATGAAAGATTTAAATTTTTTCATAAAGTTTATTACTTTTGGTTTTGTTTAGGTACGTTCATGAATTAACCGTCGCAAATTTATTGATTAAAAAAATCAGAAAAAAGCGCACAAATACAAAAAGTGGATTACAAAGGCCCTATATAAAAACGGATTTGCCTGAAAACCAATATCTTACAAAAACGAGGCTTTCGCAAAAAAGTGGACGCAAGATAACCGCCATACGCCACACAAAAGGCGGAAAAACCACGAAAAATGAGTTGTGACTCTATCGTGAGGACACCGTGAAACGGCATTTCCGGCACCTGAGAGGCGACATAACCGCTACATGGCGCAGAGACAACGGAAGCGTCAGTGCGGAGGCATCGGATGGATGCGCAGAAACGGCTTTAAGGTACAACGGCTGAGGAATGGCGGAGATGAATATTCATACATACGCGCTATGAAACATGCAGACAACGGAATTCTGAAAAACAGAAACTGCATGACATTCCGCGTGCTCACACAACATGGCGGAGGAGTCACAGCTACTCCGTTTGCAGGTTATGTAGGGATGCAACGGTGATAGGGGTGTAAACCATTGCGGCATCAATCCCGGATAGGCGTTGTTATCTTAAGCAGAAAGAGAAGCCAAAGGGTGTAGTTACAGATTTTCAGTATCCTGCGGTTTTCCCGCTTGAGTTTTCAGTTCTACCCCAAAAAATAAGAGAGAATTTGTGCGCGGACTCTCCCTCGGACGCAAATACGCGAGAAATAAGAGCCTTACGCAAAATCTTGAATATCAAAGACTTGTGTCAAGAACAGATTTTCCGACCGTGCGAAATGCACCATTTCAGCACGTGATATGGCCCATATCAGGGCCTGAAACAAACGATATCACACCCTGAAACAGACGTAAACGGAGGCTGATATGGGCAAAATCGGAACGCAGAACCAGCCGCCCGGCACTCCACAACAGGATATACGACAAGACGCTACGGGCCGGAACAGGCTTTATCGCATCATGTTCGGCAAATTCTTACATCTCTTTTGCGATTTTATTTTGTCAAAAAAAAGTCAAGAAAAACTGTAAGTTCGTCGTCCGAGTTTTCTTGAAAAACGCCCATATGACGTAAGGAAACACACGTGAGACAGGACCCTTCTTGCGGTGAAGATTCGTCAATGGCGGCAACGTGAATTTATTGTTATGTGAGCCGCAGTGCCGCCTCAACTCACAGCAAACGCACTACGGCAGGCAGGAAAACAAAAGTCCGCCTGCCACCGCACATGGCGGAGCAGACGGACACAGAATTTTTCATCATGCGACAACGTCATAGCCAGTCGGCCAATTCGTATCTCACAAGCACGGTGTATGTCTTTTTTATGGTGCGGTAAGTATCTGCCGGCGATGCGCCCGAAGCCATTACGTTGGTCTGAGTCAAGGGCATCGGCATTCCGGCACCACTCCCTTCCACAATGCGCATCACACGGCCGAGTCTGCATCCTGCGGCCGAAGCCATATATTCGGCCTTGTTGCGTGCGGCCTTGAGGGCTTCGGTGCGTCCTTTCTCATGCCATTCTGCCATGTTCTGGTTCTTCAGCTCACCTATATACATGGCGTTGATGCCGCGCGTGTCGAGCCCCTTGCGTATGCGTTCGATGGTCTCGAAGTCACTGAGCGTTATGTCCAGACGCTTCGACACGAGAAAGTCCATGCCGCGCTCGCGCCATGTGTTGCCTATCTCCTCGGTGCGCACAGCGTCCGCAGGCACTCCGGCGTCTTTTATGACACGCCTCACCTGCTGCTCGATGACATCGAGCGGCACCTTGGTGGCGAAATCTTCCGGCTTCGACTTGCCGTCGAATTCCTCCTCGAAGTATTCTTTCATCTCGATGATGTAGTGTATCTCGTCCGGCACGATTTCCACTTCGGCCGTACCGCTCACCTCAATGTAGCGGCCCTCGTCGCCGGCAAAGGCCTGTAGCGACAGCAGCATCATGGCTGCGATGAACAACAATCGTCTCATATCTGTTTTATATTCATTAATTGTTCGCTATTCCGTCAGCCGCACACGTCATCCCTCACACGAGAGCATCTCCACAAGTTCGTCCTGAGTGGAGGCCACGAGCAGCTGGTCCTCAAAACCTGGGCGTATCACTCCCGACTGCTTCATGCTGTCGAGCATGGTGAGGAGCGGATTCCAGAAGCCCTTCATGTTGTAGAGAATGACACGCTTGCGATGATAGCCTATCGACGCAGAGGCCACCACGGTGAATATCTCGTCGAGCGTGCCCACGCCTCCGGGCAGTGCCACGAGCACATCACTCTTGGCGAGCATTATGTCCTTACGGTCGCTCAGGTTGTCGCACATTATCTTCACATCCACATGGTCGGACGTGCGTCCGCCCTTCTCCACTATGGTGGGCACGGCTCCTATGCACAGTCCGCCGGCTTCGTGCACCGCGCGGGCCACGCACTCCATGAGCCCCAGATTGCATCCGCCGAACACCAGCGTGTGGCCGTTGCGGCCCATCCACTCTCCGAACCGGCGGGTGAGTTCGAAGAAATCGGCATCAATGTCGGCGTTGGCCGAACAAAAAACTCCTATATGCATAAATCTGTCTTTTTTGAAATCATTGTCAATACGCCACCATTCAGGGGACGATAACACACAAAGATATTAATTATTTACTGATATACAATAAAATAGATGATTATATTTTGTATTGTCTGCCTTTTGCAGTAACTTTGCACCCGGATTCGGGATAAAGACCAAAACTATTGCGTGCGACATTATCGCACAGCACTCCATTTATTTCATTCACAAACAACACAGCATTGAAAACATTTGAAGAATTAGGCGTAAGCGAGGAAATACGCCGCGCCATCACAGAACTCGGATTTGAGCACCCGATGCCTGTACAGGAAGAAGTGATTCCTTTTTTGCTCGGCAATGGTAACGACGTGATTGCCCTGGCGCAGACGGGAACAGGCAAGACAGCCGCTTTCGGCATTCCGCTTCTGCAACGCATCAATCCCTCAGACCGCACAACACAGGCGCTCATACTGAGTCCGACACGTGAGCTGTGCCTTCAGATAGCAGACGACCTGAAGAGTTTCGCAAAATACATCAACGGAATAAACATCGTGGCCGTATATGGCGGCACATCAATCATAAACCAGATACATGCACTGAAACACGGTGCTCAGATCATCGTTGCAACCCCAGGACGACTCATCGACCTGATGAACCGCGGCGCGGCAAAGCTGGACAACGTGAGCAACGTGGTGCTCGACGAGGCCGACGAGATGCTCAACATGGGCTTCTCGGACAGCATAAACGAGATATTCGAGGGCGTACCGCAGGACCGCAACACGCTGCTCTTCTCGGCAACGATGAGCAAGGAGATTGAGAAAATAGCCCTTAACTACCTGCACGACCACAAGGAGATTGTGGTGGGCTCGCGCAACGAGGGTGCGGAGAACGTCAACCACATATATTATATGGTGAACGCCAAGGACAAGTATCT
>OLRN01001277.1_pt1 | contig 13987 bp, 12 predicted proteins | sample 1673001 | NCBI WGS metagenome assembly OLRN01 (sample SAMEA3136745, study PRJEB25190) | human gut metagenome | biome: human gut; feature: human-associated habitat; material: faeces | place: Austria | collected 2013 | reverse complement strand
CGGCCACTGTCTTGCGGACGGCCTTGGCCACGTTCAGGGCCACGTTCAGCGCGAAGGAGGTCTTGCCCATGCCGGGCCGGGCGGCCAGCAGGATCAGGTCCGACTTGTTCAGGCCCGTGATCTTCTGGTCCACCGCGGACATGCCTGTGGAGAGGCCCGGCAGGTGATTCTCGCTCTCGCTCATCTCTCCCAGCCGGTCCAGCACCTCCGGCAGCACCTGCCGCAGGGGCACCATGTCCTGGGCGCTCTGGCCCCGGCGGACGGCGTAAACCTTCTGCTCCGCCGCCTCTAGAATTTCGGAGGCCTCGCCCACGCCCTCCTGCACCATGGCGGTGATCTCGGCGGCGGCCTGGGCCACGCCCCGCAGCAACGCCTTGTCCCGGACGATGGCCGCGTACTCCATCACGTTGGCGCTGGTGGGGGTGATCTCCATCAGCTGGGCCAGATAGGAACGGGTGGTGTTCTCGTCGTAGGTGCCCGCCTTCTGCATCTCCTCACAGACGGTAATGCCGTCGATGGGCTTGGCATAGGTGAACATGGAGTAGATGGTCTCAAAAATCTCCCGGTTCTGCCGGAGGTAAAAATCTGACGGCCGGAGCTTGTCCATCACATCCTTGACGCAGTCCGCGTCGATGAGCATGGAGCCCAGGACGGCTTGCTCCCCCTCCAGAGAGTGGGGCATCTGCCGCAGGAGAAGGTCTTCGTTTGCCATCTTACTGTCACCTCGCCGTGAATAGGAGTCCACCTGTTTGGGTTAGGAAAGCGCGAAGGGCCATTGTACCAGAGCGCGCCAAGCGCCTTTTCTCTTCCACCGGGCGCGGCGCACTCTCTTTTTGGCACAGCCAAAAAAGAGAGCGGGGGCGCACCCCTGCGGGCGCAGGAGCCCCCGAGACTGCCGCAATGGCGGCCCATTCCTCTCCCCCAGAGCGTGCCCCCAAACAGAGGAACTCCCTTTATTTTTCCTCAAACACGGAGACGTACACCGTCCCGTTGACCTCAAACCCCAGCTTGGCCTTCACCTGATAGGATCCGAACGCCTTGATGGGCTCGTCCAGCACCAGCTTCTGCTTGGGGATGTCGATGCCGAACTGCTGTCTAAGCCCGTCGGAGATCTCCTTGGTGGTGACGGCGCCGAACAGCCGCCCGCCGTTGCCGGCCTTGGCGGTGAGCTTCACCATGCACTCCTTCAGCTTCTCGGCGGTGGCCTCCGCCTCCGCCTTCTGCCGGGCCTCCTCAGCCTTGCGGGCCTTCTCCTTCAGGTTCATGGTGTTGATGGCGTCCGCCGTGGCGGCGATAGCCAGCTTCCGGGGCAGGAGGAAGTTCCGGGCATAGCCCTCGGACACCTCCACCATCTGGCCCTTTTTTCCCTGGCCCTTCACATCCTGCTGTAAAATCACTTTCATGATAACGTCTCCTTTTAGTCGTTCTGTTTCTGAATTTGTTCCTCCAGCTGCCGGGTCCGTTTTTCCAGCGCCTCCAGCCGGTCATTCTGATGAACCAGAATGCACACCAGCACCGCCAGAACCAGGGCGATGGACGCGCCTGCCAAATACCAGCGCCGGCTGAAATCAAAGAGCTGGTATCCTCCGAAAAAGAGGAATGCCTCCACCAGCGCCAAGCAGATGCCAAATGTGGAAAGAAACCGCTTCATGGCCGCGCTCCTCCTCACTTTTCAAAATACGCGTCGATGGCCTCCAGCAGACGGGTCTTCACCGTCTCCACGTCCGTGTTCTCCACACGGCCGCCGGCGGTGGTGGAGTTGCCGCCGCCGCCCAGGGCCTCCAGGATCACCTGGACGTTCACCTCTCCCAGAGAACGGGCGGACATCTGCACGTTCTCCCCACTGGGGAATACCACAAAGGACGCCTTCACGCCCTTGAGGCTCAGCAGCTCGTCCGCCGCCTGGGCCGCCGTCACCCGGTCCACGCCCTCCTGGTCGATGGCCGCCACGGCGATGTCCTCCCGGTACAGCTCCGCCCGGCGGATGATGTCGTAGCGGGACACCATCTCGCTCAGATCGCTCTGGAACAACCGCTGGACGTCGGTGGTGTCGGCCCCCGCCCGGCGGAGGAAGGCCGCCGCCTCAAAAGTCCGGCCGCCGGTGCGCAGGGTGAAGTGCTTCGTGTCCAGCACGATGCCGGCCAGCAGCGCCTCCGCCTCCTCCCGCAGCAGATCGGCGGGCTCCACCAGATACTGCAAGAGCTCCGTCACCAGCTCACTGGCGGAGGAGGCATAGGGTTCGTGGAAGCTGAAGGCGGCGTTTTCGATGTAGCTGGCCGCCCGGCGGTGGTGGTCGATCACCGCCACCCGGTTGCTGGACTCCAGCAGCTGGGGGCTCTCCACCATGTCGGGGCGGTTGGTGTCCACCACGATCAGCAGCGCGCCGGGGCGCATCTTCAAAAACGCCTCATTGGGCGCCGTAAAGACCCCGGCATACTCCGGCAGCCCCCGGAGCCGGTCCAGCACCGGCCCGGCGGCGTTGTGCTCCAGATCAATGACCATCTGGGCCCGCTTGCCGTGCTTGCGGGCAATGCAGTAGAGCCCCGCCTCGGCGCCTACGGCATCCATGTCCGCAAAGCTGTGGCCCATGATATAGATCTCGGACGCGTCGGCCATCAGCTCGTTCAGGGCGCTGGCCATGACCCGGGACTTCACCTTGGTGCGCTTTTCCGTGGACTTGCTGCGGCCGCCGTAGAACTGGAAGTCCACCTTTCCCCGGACCACCGCCTGGTCTCCGCCCCGGCTGAGGGCCATCTCCAGGCTGAGACGGGCGTTGCGGTACAGCTCCGCCATAGCGTCGGCATCCTTGCCAATGCCGATGGAGAGGGTAGGGCACACATCCCCCACCTTGATCTCCCGAATGGCATCCAGGATGGAGAACTTCTCCTCCACAAAGTGGTCGTAGTGGCATTCCTCAAAGATGAAGAGGTAGTGGTCCCGCTCCGTCTTCAGCAGCAGGCCGTCGGCGCAGGCGGCCCAGTTGTTCAGCTTCTCGTCGATCTGGGCCAGCACGGCGCTGCGCTGGGTATCGGCACATGCCTTCATCAGGTCCTCGTAGTTGTCTACCATCAAAATGGCCAGCACCGGCCGGGTGGCGGTGTACCGCTCCCGCAGGTCGTCGGCCTCTGTGGTATCCACCCAGTAGGTAGTGGCCACCAGGTTCTGCTCGGCCCCCCGGCCCTTGGCCCGCACCAGGCTGCCGTACACCCGGAACCGCCGACTGTTCATCACCACCCGGTCCGGGCACTCCTGCTTTCCCTCCAGCATCCACTGAACGGGGAAATCCGGTACTGCATCCTCCACCTTCATCTCGAACAGGTGCTCCCGCACGCCGGCCAGCTGCAGGAAGTTCTCATTGCTCCAGATCACCTCGCCGGTGTCCGGCCGGAACACCATGATGGGCAGCGGAGAGTTGATGAGGGTGGATTTGCTGGCGGTATCCACGCTGCCGGTGACATTATCAATGTACTGGAGGATGTTCTGCCGCCGCTTCTGGTTACGGTTGGTGAAATAGGCATACAGGCCCACGGTACAGGCGATCTCCACCAGTCCCAGAGGCAGGCTCACCGTGGCGGTGGCCGCCGCGAAGACGATCATGCAGAGGAAGTAGAGCTTGAGATTGGGCTCCAGCAGGCGGGAGAGCTTCTTGTTGTTCATCTCGATCAGGTCTCCTTTTGAAAGGAACGCATACATACCCATATTGAAGAATAGTATAGCAGTTTTTCCCACAAGAAGCAACTGTTAAAACAGGCCCGGGCTGATCCGGCCCGAGCCTGTTTTGATGGTCCTCAGGATGCCGCCGCGGCCGTCCGGCGGCCGTTGGCGCGCAGAAGCAGCAGGTTCAGCCCCAGTGCCGCCAGGGCGAACATTGCCGCCGGCAGGCCCAGGGGGCGGAATCCCCACCCCTCCTGCACGGCGCTGCCGATGAAGGAGCCGATAGCAATGCCGAAGTTGTAGGATACCGGCTGCACGGAGGCGCACAGGCTGGAAGCGAAGGGGTAATCCTGCTCTGCCAGGGACAGCGCGTGCATCTGGGCCGGGGTGTTCAGCAGGTACATGAGCAGCCCCATGGCAAAGACCCCCGCAAGGCCCGCCCACCGGTTTCCCAGCAGCAGCGGCAGCAGGGCAAACAGCACCGCCTGGGCGGCGAAGGCCATGGGCAGGGTCCGGAGGCCGCCCCGCTCCCCCAGCCGGCCGGAGAGGAGATTGCTGGCGGCGCTGCACGCTCCCATCACCAGCAGCAGCGGACTCACCGCCCCCGCTGGAACCCCCAGTGTCTCCGTCAGGATCGGCGAGAGATAGGTGTACACGATATAGGTGGCGGAGGCGCTGCACAGGATCATCCCCACACACAGGGAGCATCGGGGGTCCCACAGGATGGAAAAGGACTTCAGAAGCCCGCTGTCCGCCTGTGCCGGCACCGCGGGCAGGGAGCGCAGCAGCAGCGGCAGCAGCGCTGCGCCCATAGCCAGGATCACGGCGAAGGTCCACCGCCAGCCCAGGATCTGGCACACGGCAGTGCCCAGGGGCACTCCCAGCACCGCTGCCACGGAAAAGCCACCGTATACCAGCGAGATGGCCCGGGCGGTCTGCTCCGGGGCGGCGACCTCCTTGGCATAGAGCATGGCCACCGCCGTCAGCGTACCGGACACCAGCGCCGCCACTACCCGGGTGGCATACAGCACCGCCACATTAGGAGCGGCAAAGCTTGCCGCGCTGGTGAGGAGGAACACCCCCATCAGCACCGCCAGCAGCTTCCGGCGGGAGATTCCGCCGGTAGCTGCAGTGATCACAGGCGTCCCCACCGCGTAGCAGGCGGCGAACACCGATACCAGCTTTCCCACTGCCGCCAGAGAGGTGTTCAGCCCCTCCGCGATCTCCGGCAGAATGCCCACAATCACAAATTCGCAGGTCCCCAGCACAAATCCCAGGGCCGCCAGCAGCAGTACCGCCCCAGGCAGCGGCTTTTTCGTCTGTTCCATGACACGGTTCTCCTTCTGTTTGCGTACACAGCTTTTCCCAAAAACAGCTTCCCCCAGAGTCGGCCTCCGCGGGAAGCCGGCGCCGGAGAAAGTCTTTCAGCAGTTCTCCGCCGTGAGGATAGGGCTCTCCGGATAGAAACAGTCCCGCTCCGGCGTCCGGTGCTCCACCACCGCATCAAACAGCAGCGACAGGGCCTTGCGGCTCTGGTAGGTCAGGTTCTGGTCAATGATGAAGTCCAGCAGTCCCTCCCGCAGGAAGGTCCGCGTCTCCGGGCTGTTGTCGTGGGCCAGAACCCGCACCTGTCCCATCCGGCCGGCCCCGCGCAGGGCTTCCATGCACGCAGGCACGGAGCGGTTGGCCATATAGATATACTTCAGGTCCGGCTCTTCCGCCAAAGCGGCGGTCACCGCTGCCAGTGTCTCATCATAGTTGTCGTGGGTCTCTGCCACCCGGCAGTCCTCCTGCCGGAGCCCCCGCTCCGCAAGCCGCTCCAGAAAGCCGTCTGCCCGGCCCTTGTGTCCGGCGTAGCCGTGGTCGGCGTACACCAGCAGGATCCGGTCTCCGGGCCTGAGGAACTTGGCGGCGATGTCCCCGGCCACCCGGCCGGCGTGGTGGGCGTCCTCCCCCACGTAGCACAGCCGCCGGGCGCCTGCAATGTCGGAGTTGAAGGTCACCACCGGCATCCGCCGCTCCGCCAGGAGCTCCAGCTTCTGGCGCACCTGGGGGCAGTCCGCGGCGCACAGGGCGATCCCCTGGACCTCCTCCGCCAGCGTGTCCAGCAGGTGCAGGCAGTCCTCCATCCGCCCCTGGCGGTACGGGTGGATGGTGACGCTCACATTGTAGTCCTGACGGTCCTGCCGGAACTTCGCCACGCCAGCGGCCATGGCCTCGCCCACATAGCTCTCCCACGTGGGCTGGATGATAGCGAAATGCCGGGCCATGCCGCTGGTGGCCAGGGCGCTGGCCACCCGGTTTGGCTGGTAATCCAGCTCCTCCATCACCTCCAGCACCCGCCGCCGGACCTCCTCCTTCACATACGGCCGGTCGTGGAGCACCCGGTCCACCGTGCCGATGGAGACGCCCGCCCGTTCTGCGATCATCTTGATCGTTGCCCGCATGTCCCTTCACTCCCTTTCTCCGGCCCTTCCGCCGGTCATCTTGGTTTTCTTGAAAAAAATGTATACAAAACGCTTGACCTGTGCTATACTAGGGGCAGAATGGTGCGGCCTTCCGTGTCCGCCGGCGGCAGGCCGCCGGCTGTCGGAGCGCCGCGAGGCGTGCCTCTGCCGGGGCCGCGCCTTCGTTTCAGTATAACAAAGTGCGCGTCGAGAAGCAACTGCTTTTCCGCCCTTTTTTACACAGTTCCACAGTATTTCACTGGTGCGGAGCGCCGCTCCGCCTCAGTCAAATAAAACCCCATACGGTTTCAACGGAATGACGTGACCGAACCCCTGCCGGCGAAACGGGGCCGCGCAGGCTACGGGCGTCTCTTGTTTGCGTGCGCTCATTTTGCGCCATTTCCGCTGTTATGGGGGTATTTTACATATTTTTTCAAAGGAGTATCATCGATCTATGGCAGAAAAATTGAAAATCATCCCCCTGGGCGGTCTCAATGAGATCGGCAAGAACATGACCGCCTATGAGTACGGCGGCGAGATCATCGTGGTGGACTGCGGCATGGCTTTCCCCGGGGACGACATGTACGGCATCGACCTCATCATTCCCGACGTCAGCTACCTCATCAAGAACCGGGCCCGCATCCGGGGTCTGTTCATCACCCACGGGCACGAGGATCACGTGGGTGCCATTCCCTATGTGCTCAAGCAGTTGAACATGCCCATCTACTGCACCCGGTTCACCGCGGGGCTCATCAAGCTGAAGCTGGAGGAGCATGGGCTGGTGAAAAGCACCAAGCTCATCACGGTGGAGCCGGGCAAGAGCGTCCGGGCCGGCAAGTTCACTGTGGAGTTCATCCATGTGAACCACTCCATCGCCGACTCCGTGGCCTTTGCCATCCACACCCACATGGGCACCATCGTCCACACCGGCGACTTCAAGATCGACTCCACCCCCATCGACGGGGAGGTCATCGACCTTGCCCGCTTCGGCGAGCTGGGGAAGGAGGGCGTCCTGGCACTGCTGGCGGACTCCACCAATGTGGAGCGTCCGGGCTTTACCCCCTCTGAAAAGACGGTGGGCGCCACCTTCAAGCGCCAGTTCCAGGGATGCGAGGACCGGATCATCGTCACCACCTTCGCCTCCAACGTCCACCGGATCCAGCAGGTGCTGGATGCCGCCGCGGCCTTCGGCCGGAAGGTGGCCGTCACGGGCCGGTCCATGGAAAATATCATGAAGGTCTCCACAGAGCTGGGCTATATGAAGGTGCCCAAGAACACCCTGGTGGACATCAACCGGATCAAGGGCCTGCCCAAGAACAAGCAGGTCATCGTCACCACCGGTTCCCAGGGCGAGGAGATGAGCGCCTTGTACCGCATGGCCTTCTCTCAGCACAAGCAGGTGGAGATCGGCGCCGGGGACAAGGTCATCATCTCCGCCAGCGCCATCCCCGGCAACGAGGTGACGGTGTCCCGGGTCATCAACGAGCTGTTCCGCAAGGGCGTCAAGGTGGTCTATGATCGGGCCGACATGCTTCACGTGTCCGGCCACGCCTGCCAGGAGGAGCTGAAGATCATCCACGCCCTGACGAAGCCCCGGTTCTTCATCCCCCTCCACGGCGAGCAGCGGATGCTCCAGATCCACTCCCAGCTGGCCCAGGACATGGGCATGGACCGCAACCATATCGCCATTGCCGACAACGGCTCCGTCATCGAGATCACGGCCAAGACCATTAAGTTGGGCGGCACCGTTCCCTCCGGTGAGGTATATGTGGACGGCTCCGGCGTGGGCGACGTGGGCGCCGTGGTCATGCGGGACCGCAAGCGCCTGGCAGAAGACGGCATGGTGGTGGTGGTCCTGCCCATCTCCGCCCATGACGGCAACCTCCTCAGCGAGCCGGAGATCATCACCCGGGGCTTCATCTACGTGAAGGAGTCCGGGGACTTGATGAAGGAACTGCAGAGCGTGGCCCGGGACGCGGCGGAGAACGTCTCCCGCAAGCGGGGCCGGGATGACGGGGAACTGAAGGGTTCCGTCAAGTCCGCCGTCAGCAGCTACCTGTTCAAAACCACCAAGCGCAATCCCATGGTTATCCCCGTGGTCACCAGACTGTGACATACCAGATAACGGGTGTGCAGATAAGAGAGCCGCAGGGAAAGCGGCATCTCTTATCTGTTCGCTCTGATTCTTGATTTTCAGGGAGGTCTACATAACAATGGCACTGCAAGCCGCATTTCTCTTTCTTATCGGCGATGCCGATGAGACCACCCGCACCGTGGTATCCACCCCTAGCATCCATTTGAACGTGGTGGGCTGCAAGACCTACGCTGAGGCGGAGGCTGCCGCGAAGGAGCTGGCCGCCGGAGGCGTCACCGCTATGGAGCTGTGCGCCGGCTTCGGCAACGAGGGCATCGCCCGCATCCAGCGGGCCGTGGGTCCCGACGTGGCCGTGGGCGCGGTGAAGTTCGACTTCCACCCCGGCCTGGGCTTCAAGAGCGGCGATGCCCTGTTCGGCTGAGACGCATGAAAGCGGAAGGACTTTCGTCCTTCCGCTTTTTCTTTTTCCCGCACGGTCCGCAGGGAATGCAGAACTGCGGCACGCCGCGTCCTGGCACCGGCGGAACCGGACAGTCTCATCCGCCGTCCGGCGGGTCCCGCCAGCTCATGCCTCATCTGCGGCGCGCCGGTACTTCTCCACCATCGTCCCATACTCCGGCATCTCCCGGAGGAAGGCGCAGTCCGGGTCTGCCTCCACCTGGTCCAGAAGGGGCTCCAGCAGCACCGACTGGGCCTCTCCGGCGGCCTCTTTGGTGGCCAGATGCCGGTACAGGGGCGAGGCACTCAGATCCCAAGGCACTGTCAGGCTATGCAGCAGCCGGTCCAGCAGGTCCAGCGCCGCCGGGCCGTCCTGCTCCGCCGCCGCCAGCTGGAAGGGGGCAGACAGCACTGCGTAATCGCTCAGGTCCAGGGCCTCTCCCGCCCGCCGGGCGGCGTCGCAAAAGCCCTGGGCCCGCTGCCGGTCTCCCTCTGCCTGGGCCATCTCGATCAGGGACAGCAGCGTGGTCTGGATGCCGTGGGCCCGGTCGAACAGCTCCCGCTCCAGCAGGGTCCAGGCCTCCTCGGTCCGCCCCTGCTTCCGCCGCAGGGCGGACAGCAGTTCCCGCTTGTCCCGGTGGGTGTTGGAGATCTGGTCCAGCAGCGCCTCCGCCCGGTCCAGATCCCCCCGGGCGATGCAGCGGCTCGCCACGGTATAGGTCGCCCACTCCCGGATTTTGGGGTCCGCGCTCTGGGCGGCCTGCTCGTACAGGCCCGCGACAAAGTCCTCCCGGCCGGGCCGGGCTGTCTCATCGGTGCCGGGGAACAGGGTCAGAAGACCCTCCAGCAGCCCCGCAGCGCTGTATGCCAGCGCGTCGCTGTTGGGGAACTGGCGCAGCTTCTCCTCTGCCAGGGAAAAGGCCGCGCCGCACCCCTCGGTCCGGGACACCTCGTACAGCCGGTTCAAAAACTCCGCGATCTCCGTCTCCGTCAAGTCCTCCAGAAAGGACAACAGTGTGTTCAGGTCCACCCGCAGCGTCCGGGCCAGCACCGGCAGCAGGGTGATGTCCGGGTAGGAGTTTCCCCTTTCCCATTTGTTCACCGCCGGGGCTGATACCCCCAGCTTCCCCGCCAGCTGCTCCTGTGTCAGCCCCAGTGCCGTCCGCCGGGTGCGGATAATCTCGTGGATCTGCATGGCAAAGCCCCCTCTTGTGATCTGTCCCCAGAATACCATCTCCGGCGGTGCGCTGCAATCGACAGGTGTTCAATTTTTCTGCCGATCTTTTAACCGGCGGTTAATGGGTAAAAATCGCTGTAATCACTGTGCCCCAAACCGGGCTTCCGGAGCGCGCATCTCATTGGGCGAACCTCCCCGCGTAGACAGGGCAGAACTCCAGACCGCCGCGGGCAATTCAGCAGGATGCAGACTGCACCTGACCCTCCCGGCCGCAGCAGGTCCCGACCGAAGCCCTTACGGCGCGGGTCTGTATGGGATCATGGGAATACGCTCTTCCGGCACCGGTTCCCATCGTCCCGGCAATGGACATGAAGGGCTGCGCCCTCTGCCCCAATTTGCAAAATACAGGCGCACAGCTTTTGCTGTGCGCCTGTACTGCTTTTCCCTCACTCCCCCTTGGGGTCCTCTGTGTCGAACACCGTCTTGGCGCTGGCAGCGAGTCCTGCCAGCCCCTGGAGCTCACTGGGAATGATGATCTTGGTGGCCTTGCCGTCCGCCACCTTCTCCATGGCCTCCAGGGCCTTCAGCTTCACCACCTGGGCGTTGGGAGCCGCCTCGTTCAGCAGCTTCAGGGAGTCCGCCAGGGCGGTCTGCACCTGCAGGATGGCCTGGGCCTCCGCCTCGGCGGCCATGATGCGGGCCTCCTTCTCGCCCTCGGCCTTCAGGATGGCGGCCTGCTTGGCGGCATCCGCCTTGAGAATCAGGGACTGCTTCTCGCCCTCCGCCACCAGGATCTGGGACTGCTTCTGCCCCTCCGCCTGGAGGATGGACTCCCGGCGCTCCCGCTCCGCCTTCATCTGCTTCTCCATGGCGTTCTGGATCTCCTTGGGCGGGATAATGTTTTTCAGCTCCACCCGGTTGACCTTGATGCCCCAGGGGTCCGTGGCCTCGTCCAGAATGGCGCGCATCTTGGCGTTGATGGTGTCCCGGCTTGTCAGGGACTGGTCCAGTTCCATCTCGCCGATGATGTTCCGCAGGGTGGTGGCGGTCAGGTTCTCAATGGCGTTCATGGGCCGTTCCACGCCGTAGGTATACAGCTTCGGGTCCGTGATCTGGAAGTAGATCACCGTATCGATCTGCATGGTGACATTGTCCTTGGTGATGACGGGTTGGGGCGCGAAATCCGCCACCTGCTCCTTCAGGGACACCTTCTTGGCCACCCGCTCCACAAAGGGCACCTTCAGGTGCAGTCCCACGCCCCACACGGTCCGGAACGCTCCCAGCCGCTCCACCACATAGGCCTTGGACTGCTGGACGATGACGATGTTCCCGATCAGCAGGATCAGGATCAGCACCACCAGGATCAACAGCGGAACCCACTTGAGCACATCCATCATATTCACACAACCTCCTCTTTTTTATCAGGCGCTTTCTGCGCCGCTTCCACAATGAGCTTCACACCCTCCATCCGCCGGATCTCCACCCGGCTGCCCGCCGGGAGCACCGATCCGTCGGCGCTGCGGGCGGTCCAGGTCTTGCCGTCCACATAGACGGCGCCGGAGGCGCTGTCGTTGTCGATGGTCTCCGTGACTCTGGCGGTGCGGCCCAGCACCCGGTCCGCGTTGGTAGGCACCGCCCGCCCGGCGGAGAGCTTTTTCACCAGGGGCCGGGTGGCCGCCAGGGCCGCCGCCGACACCGCCAGGAACAGCACCAGCTGGATCAGGAGCCCCGCCCCCGCCATGGCGGCGATCAGACCCGCCACGGCGCCGGGCACGAACCAGATGGAGACCAGCCCGGCGGTCACCGCCTCCACCACGCCAAAGACCACGATGGCCGCAATCCACAATGCCGTCATTTCGCTGTCTCCGCCTCCTTTCAAATACAGCATACACAGGGCCACCAGGGCGGTCACTGCCGCCAGCCCCCCCACTCCGGCCCATTTGTTGGCCGGGGACAGGTTGCTCACAAAATCTCCCAGCGCCGTTTTCAGTGTCCGGGACTCCATCCGCTCCGGCGCCGCCGGCGTCTCTTGGCCGCCCAGGGGGACCTCCTCGCAGAACAGGTCATTCATGGTGACGCCGTAGCGGTTGCAGATATAGATGATCTTCTCAAGCTCCGGGTATCCCCGGCAGGACTCCCACTTGCTCACCGCCTGCCGGGAGACCTTCAGCTGGGCCGCAAAGTCCTCCTGGGTCATGCCCCGGGCCCGGCGGAGCTCCTGCAACCGCTCTCCAAATGCCATACGCCTCTCCTCTCTGTCTGTCATTTTAGCAGAACCGCCCCGCCGTTTCCACCAACTCTGCTTTGCATCCGGCAAAATCCCGTGCAACTTCAGGTTTCCGTCCGGGAAGTGCGGCTCCGGCGGCGTTTATCGTTATTGTATCATGCCCATTTTGCAAATACCATTTCATTTTGGTTACAAAACCTCCCGGCCCGCCGGCTGCAGTTGCGGCAAGAGCCGGCGGGCATCTCGACATTTTCCGCAGTCTGCATTATAATAGGAAAAACGCCCCGCTGAGGCGGAGGCAGCAAGGAGGATGTTCCATGCGTCAGCCAAGAAGTGCGAAGGCCAATCCCTTTCCATACAGAGGCAGCCTGGTCTGCTACCTGTCTCTGGATGCTGCGGGCAGTCTCACGCAGGTGGGCCACGATTTCTCCTCTGCCGCAGAGGCCTACCGCCGGGCCGCTGCCGGAGAGAGCCGGCTCTATGCCGTCTGGCCCGGGGAATACAGCAGCGACCTCTTCGAGATTGACGATCTGAATGCATTTGCAGACGCTTTTGGCGTGGAGCGGCCGGACCCCCATGTCCACGATCTGGCGTGGACGCTCAGCCCGATGGATGACGGAACATCCCGCTATGCGAATGTGAATGTTGTCTTCCGCTGCGGCTGTACGCTGAGCAAGCAGAACATCAAAAAGTTCGCCAACGACATGCGCCGCCAGATGGGTTGGAATGTGGCGACTTCCACGGTACCGGGATGCCATGGCAGCGCCGACGGGCCGGAGGTCTACACCATTCGCGTGGAGCGCAGAACGCTGGGCCACGCCGCCCCCTGAGAGCCTCTCTTCCACCGGCCCCAATGAAAATCCACGGGCATCTGTATGCCCCGCCAAGGAGGAACCCCCATGAAATACACCATTCCCTGCCTCTTCGGGCTGGAGGCCCTGGTGGCCGACGAGCTGCGGCGGCTGGACCTGAAAAACGTCCGGGCGGAAAACGGCCGGGTCCACTGCGACGGCGGCCCGGCGGACATCCCCCGGCTGAACATCAACCTGCGCTGCGGCGCAAGAGTCCTGCTGGAGCTGGCCAGCTTCCCGGCGCCGGACTTCGAGGCGCTGTTCCAGGGCGTGGCCGCCATCCCCTGGGAGGATTGTATCCCCCGGGACGGGGAGTTCCCGGTGAAGGGCTACTCCATCTCCTCCCAGCTCCACTCCGTCCCCGCCTGCCAGGCCATTGTGAAAAAGGCCGAGGAGCGCGCCCGTGTGCTGGTGAGCGAGGCCGAGATCGTCAAGGCGGCCCAGCAGCGCGCCGGAGAGATCGTTTCTGCCGCCCAGACCGAGGCCCGCACTGTCCGCCAGACCGTGACCGACTACTGTGATAATATGCTCAAGACCACGGAAGAGACGATGGCGGAAAACGCCGCACAGGTCAAAAATGTCCGTGCAAACCTGCGCCAGAGCCCCCGGAAACAGCTCTGATGCGGGAATGTGAAATTTCCCGGTGAGAGCTTCCGGCCCCTGCAAGCAAAAACGACGGCTTGCAGGGGCTTTTTTTGGTACATTTTGAGAGAAAAAACAAAAGGGAAACTCTTGCAATCAGGGGCCTGTTTTGTTACAATAAAATTGTATCCTCAAGGCTGACCGGGCCACAAACTCCCGGCAGGCCGCAGGCCGCTTTCCCGGGCAGCAGATCCGGGCAGAAAAGGGCGGCAGATGCAGGATCTTATCTGAGTTTTGAAAGGAGGCTGGGAACATGGACACAGAAAAAACAGCACAGCCCTTTGACCCGGCCTCGTTTGAGCATGTCCCGGTGCTGCTGAACGAGTGCCTGGACGGCCTGAAGATCGACCCGGCGGGCACCTATCTGGACGGCACGGCGGGCGGCGCGGGGCACTCCCGCCAGATCGCCCTGCGGCTGAACGGCGAACAGGGCGGCAGGCTCATCTCGCTGGATCA
>OLRN01001258.1_pt1 | contig 14200 bp, 17 predicted proteins | sample 1673001 | NCBI WGS metagenome assembly OLRN01 (sample SAMEA3136745, study PRJEB25190) | human gut metagenome | biome: human gut; feature: human-associated habitat; material: faeces | place: Austria | collected 2013 | reverse complement strand
ATGTTTTTGCTTCATACAAAGTCTGATTCGGATAGTTTGTATGAAGCGGCGTTTTATATCCGAACGTGACTTTGCCCTCAAAAATTAAAAATTATAGGAGGTGTGAAGTTATGAAATATTATCTGAATAATAGTTATGCGTTATTACAGGCAGATGCTGGCTGTGGAGACTGTGTGTTATGTCCTCAAAAGATCTATTTAGATATTACGGAAAATTGTAAGTTGCCTATCCTATCCTCTGAAAACCATTGATTTTTCAAGGCTTCACGCCTGTTTTTCATTCAAACCTTATCTGTTTGCCCTCGTTTTTGCCCTTACGAGCCGAAACAAGGGCAATTTTTTATTCCCCGCCGACCACCTTATCCAGCAGCCTTGCGGAAGTACGCTTTGCTTCCCTTGTAGAGTGGGCGTAGATGTTCATTGTGGTACTGACATCAGCGTGTCCGAGAAGTTCCTGCACATCTTTCGGCTTTGCGCCGCCGGACAACAGATTGCTTGTGTAGGTGTGGCGGAGCGTGTGGAAATGAAAATCCTCAAGCCCTTTCACTTTCTTCTTTGCCGCCCTGCACATAATCCCTACCGTACTCGGCGCTTCATACGCCCCGTCTGCTCTCAGGCAGACAAAGGAGATTTCCTTGTAGTCCTCCGGGACTTCCTCTGTCCTTTGCAGGCTGTAAACCTCATAATAGGTGCGCCCTTTTTCCTTTACTTCTTTGTAGTAGTTCAGGTGATAAAGCTCCCCGTAGCGGAAACGGTTTTTGCGCTGTTCGGTTCTTGCCGCCCGCAGGATTGCCGCCAGCGTGTCGCAGAAATCAACGGTGCGGACTTTGCTCCGCTTTGTCGTTCCCACTTCGGTTGTGTGCCTTGTTCCGTTATAGCGCATACTGCGGCGTACCGTAAGATATTGTTCCTCAAGGTTAATATCCTGCCAAGTCAAGCCGCATACCTCCCCGATACGAAGCCCCGTGTAGTAGGCTATCTGCACAGGCAGCAATGCGGGATTATCCTTTGCCTTGAGAAATTCCTCCAGCTTTTGGAACTGTTCATGGGTGATAGTAGGAATACTGGCGGTATCTTCCTCACTGTCCGAGAAAATATCCGTTTCCTGCTTCCTGCCCCTTAGCTTCACATACTGCATAGGGTTAAAGGTAATCAGTTTTTTCGGGAATACCGCAAAGCGGAAGGAATTTTGCAGCACCGCCGAGAACAGGAGCATATATCCTTTGCTCATGGGCTTTGAAGTTGTCCCGTCCGGGTTTGTCCCACCGTAGCTCAGAAAATCAATGAACGCCTGCAAATGGTCGGCGGTCACGGTTTTCAGCTTGCGTTTGCCAATGGGATATTGCTTGATACGGTTGACCGTTCCCTGATAGGACATGACCGTCCCGTTGCTTAAGTTGCCGGGTTTCAGTTCTTCCTCTACCCACATATCCAGCATATCGCCTACCGTGATGTTTTCCGCTTTCCCGACAAACTGCTTTTCCTCGTAGTCCGCTATCGCTTTGCGGAGCATGGCTTCTGTTTCCGCCTTGCTCTCTGTGCCTGCAAACTCTTTCTGCACTTTCCTGCCGCTTTCATCTTCGATGTAAAAGCGACCGTACCACTTTTTGCCTTTCTTTCTTACAGAACCTTTTGCCATAGATAAAAAACTCCTTTCCTATCCGTGGCAACCGGAACTGTGACGTATGGTGTGCGTAAAGTAATAGTGTCACTCATCGACTCTTATGAAGCCGATTTTTTAATGTCAAGGTGCCACGTTATTGTTTCTGTCAGCAAGTCTTTCTTCTGCTGACATCTTAATCTGCGACATCTTCCCAAAAATGTTTTTGGAATTCAAATCGTAGATATGTAAGAAACAATCCACCATCTGTTTCATATCTTCGACTGGCTCACTCAGTTCGTTGTGGTAAGCCTTTTCGGTAATCTCTCCAGCACCTATGGCATATTTCATCAGGGACTGCTTTAACCCCTCATCTTCTGCGATACGGTCTGCTTCTGCCATTGCTCTTGCAAAGTGTCCGCAGAGGACAGCGTACATATCCATATACTGTCCGAGTATGTTGGTCAGCATTTCCTGTCTCGGCTCTCCCTGTACCGTTGATGTAAGAACATCAAGGAATTTCTTTGTGTGTTCCTCCATCGTCTTTTCACAGACAGTACGGGTAGAGTATTCCTTTTCTTCGGAAAGTCCTGTCAGCCATTCGGGTGTTGTGAGCAGTGCTTCTGCAAGACCGTTGATAATCATAGTTCTTGTCGGGTCAACTCCGCCTGCTTCATATCTTTGGATTGTGGATTTGTTCACGCCGATACGCTTGCCCAGCTCAGGCATTGTGAGATTTAACTCTGTTCGGCGTTCCTTCACTCGTTCACCGACCTGTTTTGCGGTGAATGTAATTTCATTCTTCAAGGTTTTCACCTCCTGACGAGTATTAGTATAGCATAGAGAAATGCAATTTGCAACCCTTATCCCTGATAAATATTAAAAATAATTAATAACAGGTTGCAGAATGGGTTGACAGCAGGTAGCAGAATAAGTATAATTAACATTGCAGAGTTGCAAAATGAGCATTTTGCAAAGGAGGAAGATAGTATGAGTACAGTTAAAATGGGATTAACCATCGAAGAAGCCGCCGAATGTACGGGTATCGGCAGAAACACAATGCGAAAGCTGGTCGAATGGGGTAAGCTGCCTGTCCTTAAAGTTGGACGAAAAGCGATTATCCGCAGCGATACGCTGGAGCATTTTATGACGGTCAATCAGGGCAGAAACCTTCTTGTCAGAGAAGATGTACGCAAGGTTGACTAACCGTTCTCTCAAGCCCTCGGCGTTTGAGAGCGAAATACACCCCTCGCACAAATCTGGCGATTTGTACTCTGGGTATTTCGCCCTTGCAGGGAGCTAAGTATCATCGCAGCACTCCCATTTCTGCATTGATACTTATAGAAAATTGCACTGCAATTTTCTTCGCTGTCCCGCCGACAATAACCGCCGAAACAGCGGCAACCGTTCTAACGGTTGCAAAACGAGAACGCCCGTCAAGGGAGAAAGGATACTATGGCAAGACACAGCTTCATACAGATGACGAAGCTGCCAAATGTCAAAGGACGCATTTCGTATATCACAAGCAAATCAAGGCAGGAGAACCTTTACGCCACCTACCGTACCGCTGATAATGCCTTTTGGAGCAACCTTGCAAGGGAAAGCCAGCAGGAATTTAAGCGAAGCGGAACAAAGGGAAAGTGTATCGAAGCAAGGGAACTGGTTATCGCTCTGCCTGAAACGTTCACACAGTACGAGCCACAGGAGCTGCTGGAACGGTTCACGGACGAGTTCCGTAAAAGGTATGGCGTAGAATGTGTATCGGCACTGCACCACAACAAACGCAAGACCAATTACCATATTCATCTGATATTCAGTGAAAGGACATTACTTCCCGAAGCTGACATCAAGATTGCCAGCCGAAGCGTATTTTATGATGAAACAGGTAAAAGGGTACGCACCAAGAAAGAGATAACCGGCGAAGACGGAAAAATCCGTCAAGGCTGTACCGTCATCAAGAAAGGCGAGGTTTATGAAAGTCATCTGTTTTCGGTAAAAGATGACCGCTACAAAAGCGAAGCATTTCTTGAGGGAGAAAAGGAGTTTTACACCGCCCTTATCAACAGCTATATTTCCGATCCCGAACAGCACCTGAAAGTATTTGATAACAACAGCGTGTATCTGCCTACCAAGAAAATCGGCAAGAACAATCCGAAAGAAGCGGAAATCAAAGCCGATAATGAAGCAAGGCAGGAATGGAACAGAACAGCGGATATGGCTCTTGTTACGGGAATTGCAGAAGCAAAGATTATGGAAATCAAGCAGACCGAGATACAGGACAAGGCAAGCAAGTCCATTCGCACAAGCGGTTGGCTGCCCGATATGTTCCGCAGTATCATCGGCAAAGCGAAAGATTTTCTGCAAAATCTTATCCGTGAACAGGATATGCCGCCGAAACCTACGCTTAATATCAATATGACGGAGTTCCGCATTATGCAGCAGCTTATGATACGAGTGCAGGACAGTGCAAAGGAAATCAAGCATTTGCAGAACCGAGTATTGCCGAAGCTGAAACAGGAGCTGAAAGACACCGCAGGGCTTTTCAAGGGCAAGGAACGAAAGGCACTTGCCGAGAAGATACAGCAGACAGAGGACGAAATCTCCGTAAAGTTGGACAAGCTCCCCGATATTCTGAAAGAGGACGGTTATCCCGATGTTCAGGCATTTATGGCAACCTACCGTGAAATGGAGGGTGTTGTGGAACGCTATGAGCGTGAGGTATGGGAATACAATCTGAAACTCAAGCAGAAAGAGAAGCCAGCCAAGAAACCGCCCGAAAAGCAGAGCGTCAGAGAACATCTCCGACAGCTTCAGGAACAGGGCAAACAACAGTCTCACAAGAAAAAATCCTTTGACAGAGAAAGGTAACTTTGGCAAAGAAAAACCGCCGCTATGGCTTTACCCATACACGGCGGAGTACATAGTGACATCGGTCTATTTTAGTATGCAAACAAGATTATTCTGCTTATTATTTGTATTTTTTGAATATATGTTTGAAAATTATATGACCACTTATAATTTGAAACATCATATATGCACACAGATAAAAAACAAATATTTTTCCGTTCTCCAGAATTTCTAACATGTCAAGTATAGCAAACAAAACAATCGATGCAGATATAATGCAAAGTCCAAAAACATATACATATCGTGCTGTCATGCCACGAACTTCGTTCTTTAGCTCATCGTGCAATTCAATGTTTTCGGCTTCTAATTTTTCTTTATAGCGTTCTACATTGTTTGGAGAGTTCCAGTAAAAATATTTATAAATCATTACCATCCCAGGAATAATTCCGGCTCCGGCAAAGCCGAACATTAAACTGTCTAATTTAGTATCAGTAAATATCCCGATAAGTAAAAATATAATGCCTGCAACTACATACGCTATCCCGCATAACCAATTACTCTTTTTCATTCTTGTTACCCCTTTCGTGGATAAAAATTTCATCAATTCTCTTTCCAAAAAAATCAGCGATTTCAAATGCCAAATCCAAAGATGGGTTATATTTTCCCGTTTCAATGGAGCTTACAGTTTGTCTCGAAACCCTTATTGCTTTTGCAAAATCTTCTTGGTTCAATCCTAAGTGTTTTCTTAATTCTTCAACTCTGTTTTCCAAATAGCACCGCCTCCGTTGACAAGGTTCCTTTACATTTATATAATAGCATCGTTTCGAAAAGTTGTCAAGTCTCCTTTACAAAAAAATCTGATGTTCAAGATAAAAAACGACAGAGAATCAATTCCCTGCCGCTTTTACTTATGCGTAAATAATTTCGCTGTTTATGACTTCCTCTGCACGATTGTGAATGTTATTCATTAACTGTACCCATAACATAGGTTGCTCAGCTTTGAGCTGTTCCGTCACATTCTCTTTCGCAGTCATTTCCTTAACCAGTCGATAAAGCATACTCTCAGCTTGTTCGTTGATGTCAGCAAGATAGCTGTTAAGTTTATCGCTTATTAGAAGCGTTTTGTAAGTTGCGTTCTTATACTCTTTCAGATAGCATTTGTGTCGCTGCCCCCAAATGCCAATAGGTCTTTCTTCTTCGGCTGATAAGATAAGACAAGGGATATAATAATCTCCTTGCAGTTCGTACCAAAGCCCGTTGCTTTCATCATAGATATACTTGTCCATTCAATAAATCCTCCAGTATAATATATTCGCACATACATCACAGTTCTCCGATTGCCACACTTTGTTATATCTTGTTATCAGATTTTCTTGCCCTTGCGTTTTCCCTTATGAGGGAACAGGACAAGGGTAAAACAGTATGAAATCATATAAAGGGATAAGGTGAACACATTGCGATAAATCCTTTGTTTTCAAGGCTTTTGGAGGATTTTATTAAAGCTCTGTGAGCTTCAATAACCACTTATAAAATCGTGGTTTTCAAATTCCAGTTTATCAAATAAGAACTTCCGTCAATTTTTCTCTTGATGTGGCTCGCTTCTAAGAGTAGGAACGAACTGTTCTGTTGCCGGAGACGGACCATTCGGGTCGGTCTCCGGCAGTATTTTTGTTATCGCCTATTAAAAAACAGCCGGAACGACTTTCTGCTGCGCTACATCGATGATGCCGTATGTATTCAGTCTGAGTTTGGGAATGACCGGAAGGCTGACGAAGGCGAGGGTCATAAAGATGCCGATGTCTTCCGCTACACCATGTGCCTTGAGGGCATCGTTCAGCGCCTGCATTTTCGCCGCAACGCTCTCTGCGCTTTCGGTGCTCATCAATCCGGCCACCGGAAGCGCAAGTTCTGCCACGACCTGTCCATCTGCCACAAACGCAAGTCCGCCTTTGTTTTTCCGCACAGTGTTGCCGGCCAGCATCATATCGGTATCGTTGTCCCCTGCCACAATCAGGTTATGGGAATCATGTGCGATGCTCGATGCAACGGCTCCGCATTTCAGGCTGAAGTTTCCTAAAAAGCCAATGCCCACATGGCCGGAGTGATGATGCCGCTCAAAAACGGCCAGTTTTACGATGTTGTGTTCCGGGTCCACACCGGGAGCTTTGCCCGGATGCCGTTGGAACGGGATGATTTTTTCCTCCGTAAGCAGCTCGCCCCGGTTCAGGCAGATGACACGCTCCTGCTCCCCGCTTTCCCGAAGTTCCAGGTCCTGCAGTGTGATCTCATCCAGATCAAAGGAATCCATAACGTGGGAAAATCTCACACGGTCGATGTCAAGCGGTGCGGGTTTCAGCGTTTTTCCGTGCTCGGCCACCAGCGTGCCATTCTTGTAAACCTGTTCGACCGTAAAGGATTCCAGATCAGGAACCACAACCAGATCTGCCCGGTACCCCGGTGCTACGGCACCGCGCTGCTTGAACCCAAAATACTGTGCCGGGACCAGCGTTGCCATTTTGACGGCCACTGCTGGGTCTGCGCCCAGCCGGATCGCTTTACGGATGTTGGAATCGATGTGTCCGCTGTCCAGCAGGTCACCGGGGTGCTTATCATCCGTCACCAGCATACAGCGGCTGCAATAGGGCTCCCGGAACAGCGGCATCAGGGCCTCCATATTTTTGGCAGCCGTTCCTTCCCGGATCATGATGTATTGTCCGCGCCGGAGTTTTTCCATGGCTTCCTCGATGTTGGAGCACTCGTGATCGGACTGAACGCCTGCCGCAATATAAGCATTCAGGTCCTTAGCGCTCAAAAGCGGCGCATGGCCATCCACGATCTTTCCCGCTTCGGTGCAGTCGCGGATCTTCTGCAGGATCTTCGGGTCACAGCGCACCGTCCCATAGGCATTCATCAGCTCTGCAAGCCCCAGCACACGGGGATCGCCGTAGTAAGGCCGGAGCTGTTCTGCGTTCAGCACCGCACCGGATTCATCCAGATCCGTGGCCGGAACACAGGAGGGCAGCATGAAATAAACCGAAAGGGTCAGATTTTTTGTCGTTTCCAGCATAAAATCCAAGCCTTCCAGCCCCGCAACGTTCGAGATCTCGTGTGGGTCTGTGACCACCGCAGTGGTACCGTGGGGCAGCACTGCCTGCTCGAAAGCCGGACCACAGAGCATGGAGCTTTCGATGTGGATATGCCCATCGATCAGGCCCGGGCAGACATATTTGCCGTGCAGATCAACTTCTTTCCGGCCATGATACGTGCCCACGCCCACGATCGAATTTCCGCTGATGGCAATATCAGCGGTGTCGATCTCATCGGTAAACACATTGACAATTCTGGCATTTTTCAAAACCAGATCAGCCAAAGCATCTCCTCTGCCTGCCGAGATCCGGCGTTTCAGCTCATCAGACTGCATAGAAACATCTCCTCTCTCTGAAGTTCGATTTTCTCACCTGTGGATTGGTTCTGCCCTTATTCTACCACGCCTTGCCGCTGCGGAAAAGATGTCGGGAAACAAAAATGGCCCCGGAGGGCTTGTTACAGCTCTCCGGGGCCACTTTATGTGCGTTGTGTCTTGGCGCAGACCGTCAGCACTCCACTGCCACCTTGATCACGCCGTCCCGTTTCTTTTCAAACAGCTCGTAGCCCTCTGCGATCCGGCGCAGGGGGTAGGTGTGGGTGATGAGCGGTTCGGTATCGATCTTGCCTTCTGCGATGAGACGCAGCGTTTCTTCACAATCGCAGCCGTCCACGCCGCCGGTCTTAAAGGTGAGGTTTTTGCCGTACATTTCCGGCAGCGGCAGGGTCTGTGCCTTATCGTACAGCGCCACCACCGTCACAATGGCGTTGGGCCGTGCACACTCCCATGCCAGCCGGAAGGTGGAGTCTGCCCCTGCCACCTCCAGCACCACATCGGCCCCGCCGTGGTCGCTGTGGGCACGCACAAAGGCGGCGCAGTCCTCCGGCTGCACGGTGAGCACCTGCGGGTAGTGCCGACGGATGAACTGCAGGCGGCTTGCGTCCTTTTCACAGACGATGATGCGCTTGGGGCTGTGCAGCATGACGCACAGCAGCGTGCAGATGCCGGTCGGCCCTGCACCGAGGATCAGCACGGTATCCTCGGGGGTGATTTCCGAGATGCGTGCCGCCCAAAAGCCGGTGGCCAGCACATCGCCCACCAGCAGCGCCTGCCGATCGGTAACGCCGTCCGGGATCTTGTTCAGTCCCTGATCCGCAAAGGGCACCCGGACATACTCGGCCTGCCCGCCGTCGATGCGGCAGCCCAGCGCCCAGCCGCCGTTTTGATCGGTGCAGTTGTTCACAAAGCCTTTTTTGCAGAAAAAGCACTCTCCGCAGAAGGTCTCCACGTTCACCGTCACCCGGTCGCCGGGTTTCACATTGGTCACCGCACTGCCCACTTCTTCTACGATGCCCACCATCTCGTGCCCTACGGTGATGCCGGGCACCGCCCGGGGCACGCTGCCGTGCTTGATGTGCAGATCGCTGGAGCAGATGCTGGCAAGGGTCACCTTTACAATGGCATCCCGCTCGTGCTGCAGCACCGGCTTTGGTTTTTCCATCAGTTCAAATTTGCCCTCGGAAACATAGGTATAGGTCAGCATACTTTTTACCTCCATGCGCTTTGATCTTTCCGGACTTGAGTATACCACGCAGCTATGGCAAAGAGCAAGCCGCAAAAGGCCCGCCCTTTGCGGCAGCTCTCCGCCGATCAGATCTTGGGCTGATACTGCATGCTGGACACATTGTAAATGGTAACAAAAGCCTTGGGGTCTTCCCGGTTGATAAAGTTCATCAGCTTCTGATATTCGCTCTTGTCCACGATGGTAATGATCTCGTTGTGTTTTTCCAGATTGTATGCACCGATGGCCTCGTACATGGTCGCACCGCTGTGCAGGTCATGGAGGATGAACTGACGCAGCGCCTCCTCTTTTTCGGTGATGATGCAGACGCGGCGTTTGATGCTGTTATCAAAGATGAAATGGTCCAGCACGATGCCGTTGAAGTAAGTACCGAGGATACTCAGCACCACGGTCTTTTTATCGTAGACCAGGGCCGCGGAAAGCGCCACACACATTCCCGACAGAGACATGGCTTTTCCCAATTCCATGTGCAGGTACTTGTTCATGATCTTTGCCACGATATCCAGCCCGCCGGAGGATGCATTGCGGTTGAACAAAATACTCAGCCCGATGCTGACCACCAGAATATAGCACAGCACGTCCAGCTCCTGACTGCCGGTCATCGAGCCGAACTCCGGGAACAGCTTTTCAAACAGCCCCAGAAACACCGGCAGCAGCACACTGGTGTATACGGTCTTTGCGCCAAATTCTCTGCCACAGGTAAAGAACCCGATGATGAGAAGCACGACGTTCAGGATCATCGTAATGACCGACAAGGGCAGCGGCACAAAATTGGACAGCACGATGCCAAGGCCGGAAATGCTGCTGACGGATGTATGGCTCGGCACCAGAAAAAAGAAAACGCCCGCCGCAATGATCGCCACCGCCCCGGTCAGGACTGCCGTCTCCCTCAGGACTGCGCCGGTCTTTCCTTTTACATCACACATCTTTGTCCCCCTAAAATCAAATTTGTTTCACCGATCTCCTCATCTTTGTCGATGCGGACAAGGAGCTTACCGCCAAAGCGTTTGTATTCCATAGTGAAGTACCTCCATAAATTCCGAGTTGCTGTTCTCAGTATACCATGATTTTCCCTTGCGGAAAAGATAGCGAAACAAAAATGCCCCCGGAGGGCTTGTTGCGGCTCTCCGGGGGCATCTTATGTGCGTTGTGCCTTGGCGCACACGACCGGCGTTTTACTCGATTGCAATCAGATTCGGGTTCTCAGGCAAAGCCTTCGTCTGCTGAGGAGCAGGCAGCTCGACGTGCAGGACGCCATCCTCGAACTTTGCGTGGATGTCTTCCTTCTTCACATCGCCCACGTAGAAACTGCGTGCGCAGGTGCCGGAGAAGGATTCGTGCCGCAGATAGCGGCCCTTCTTATCCTTTTCGTCATTACTGTGGCTGCGCACTGCCTGAATGGTCAGGTAGCCGTCGTTCAGATCCATCTGAACGTCTTCCTTCTTGCAGCCCGGCAGGTCAACAGCTACTTCGTAGCCATTGTCCGTCTGTTTGACATCGGTCTTCATCATGTTTGCACCACGCTTACCAAAGGCGCCACGAGCCTCACGGTTCATAGCACGTTCCAGTGCAGCGTCATTCCAGAACGGATCGAAGAAATCATCGAACAGGTTTTCATGGAAAACAGTCGGCATAAGCATAAATCATTCCTCCAATCCCGGCGTTCGGGTCGGGGCAAAAAATCTGAAGCGTCCATTCAGAAGGGCTTTCCGGGGAGCCTAGCGGCTCTCCTTTTGCCCTTCCTCCTGAGCACGCCACTGTTATAGCACCGTTCATTAGCAGTGTCAATAGAAGAGTGCTAAAATTCATGAAAGAATAATACTTTTATAAAATCCTATGCAATCTTTTCAAAATTCAGTCGTATCATCGTGTTTTTATCATTTCTGCCGGTACATCGGCGTAGACAGATATTTCATGCCGTTGTCCGGGACGATGACCACGATGTTCTTTCCCTGATTCTCCGGTCTGCGGCCCACCTGCACCGCTGCGTGCAAAGCCGCTGCTGCCGATGTGCCCAGAAACAGTCCTTCCGCCCGCAGCACCTCATGGGCCGTTTCGTAGGCTTCCTCGGTGCGGACATTGATGCACGCATCGCTCCAGTCTGGCCGCAGATAGTCGGAAAGTGCGCTTTCCGGCACATCATACGCCGGCAAAACGCCATCATGGAAAGCGCAGCCCGGTCTTTCACACTGCCGGTTGGGTTGAAGAACTCCAGCTTTGCCAGCAGGTGCGCCCCGCACTGCTGCTGCCGCTCAAAGCGGTCCAGCTCCATCAGCGGGGTGCGCCCCACCAGTTCCTCGATGGAATGCACCAGTCCTGCCATTGCTCTCCCCTCCCGATTTTCGGCTCAAACCAGCTTGTCCGGCGTCACATCCAGAATGTCGTTAAAGTAGTTGTTGGCGATCATCATCACGCCCATCGCCGTGATGACCACGATCTCTTCCTCCGTAAAGTTTGCCTTCAGCTTTGCAAACAGCTCTTCCGGCACATGCTTGGGGTCCTCTGCAATGGCCTGACCGTATTCGATCAGGATCTCCTCTTTGGGAGTGAATGCAAAATTCTCAAAGTCGATGCCGTTTTTCTTGAGCAGATTCTGGAAGTAAATGCTGCACACAAGGCAGCCGTTTTTCTGGGAAATAGCATATTCGTAAAAATCGGCTGCACGCTTGCCGATGAGCCGCTGCAGTTCATCATCCAGCGCATAAGAACCGGCCTCCACAGCATTGAATGCCGCTGCATTGTGGAGCAATGTGCGCTTTTCTGCGGTCAGAGCGTGGCCGTCCGCCAGATGGTCTGCAATGATTTTCTGGATCGCTTCCGGTGCAGTTTCCGGGTTGATTTCGCTGATTCTGGGCATAACAAAACCCTTCCTTTCACTTTTTTGTTCGACGAATTGCCTGTATCATATATCCATTTACATACCATGTCAATAGGTATATTACTTTTCGCAGCAATTTTTCAGCAAATAGTGATCAGAAGGGTTGTTTTCTGCACGCCTGTTTCATATTTTCGACTGCTCATCCAGCACCCAAGGCCAGCACTGCATTGCGGACGCACTCCGGGCAGAGGCACAGCACCGTATCGGCCTTGATGCCCTTCAGGTCTTTGCAGATGGTCGCACCGCGTTTTTCCTTGACTGCCTGTACCAGCTACGGGGCGTTCCTCTGCCGTCCGTAGCGATGCCCGGAAATTTTGATCGATGGCTTTCAATATCTTTTTTACTCCATTCTCTGAATCACCGCACCCAGCCATCGGCACAGGGTATCGCCTGCCTGATTTGCGATCTCCAGCACGCGGGCGTGGCTATGCTTGACCGTCTGGATGCCGGTGGCCATGTTGGTGATGCAGCTGACGGCCAGTACCTTCATGCCCATGTAGTTGCAGACCATGGTTTCCGGCACGGTGCTCATGCCCACGGCATCGGCTCCCATCCCCGCAAAGGCGCGAATTTCAGCCGCCGTTTCATAGCAAGGGCCCATAAAGCCCATGTAAACGCCCTCCTTGTAGGCAATGCCCAGTTCATCGGCGGTCTGCTTGGCAAGGTTCCGCAGTTCCAGACTGTAAGGTTCGGTCATGTCCGGGAAGCGGGGGCCGAAGCGCTCATCGTTGGGGCCAATGAGGGGGTTCGTGCCCATCATGTTGATGAAGTCGGTAATGAGCATCAGGGTGCCCGGCGCAAACTCCCGGTTGATGCCGCCGCAGGCGTTGGTCAACACCACCTTTTCCACGCCCAACAGCTTGAACACATAGAACGGGTAGCAGACTTCCTTCATGGAGTAGCCCTCATAGAAATGGAAGCGGCCTTCCATGGCGTAGACTTCCGTGTCCCCCAGCTTGCCAGCCAACAATGCGCCTTTGTGTCCTGCCACCGTGGATACCGGGAAGTTGGGGATATCCTTGTAGGACAGTTCTTCCGTGTCCGTAAAGTCCGCGGTCAGCTTGCCAAGGCCGGAGCCCAGCACCACCGCGATCTTCGGGCGCTTTTTCGTGTGCGTCTTGATATATTCCGCACTTTCCAGTGCCTTTTCATAAAGATGTTCCATACCGTTCTCTCCTTTTCCCAAAAAATTCGATATACTCTCTGGGTTCAGTATATCGGATTTTTCAGGCCGATGCAAGACGCCCTCCATCGAGTCTTATTAAAAACCAAGGAGCAGATACTTCACATCACGAGTGTGTTGTATCTGCTCCTTGGTTCTCCGAATGTCTTATCTCTGGCCGATGTTCCACCGAAACAGCTCATATCCTTCCCGGATATCCTCCGGCAGACGTTTCAAAGTCTCGTCCCGCAGTTCCTGCGGCATCCCGTAAAAAGCTTCGGCAATGCCGCCGGTGATGCAGGCAAGGGTGTCGCTGTCGCCGCCCAGAGAGACCGCATTGCGAAGTGCATCCTCAAAACTGACGCTTTCCAGAAAAGCAATGATTGCTTCCGGCACAGTTTCCTGACAGGTCTCCACATGATGATAGGTCGGCCGAATTTCATCGCAGGTACGGTTCAGGTCATAACCGAAGGTCTGCTCCACATATTGTTTGATTTCCGGCTTGCTGTGGCCGGTACGGGCCAGAAAAATCACTGCCGCCGTGGCCTGCGCGCCTTTGATGCCCTCCGGGTGGTTGTGGGTGACTTCAGCGGTCACTTTTGCCATTTCCAACGTTTTGTCCAGCGTATCGAACAGCCAGCCCGCTGCCGACACCCGCATAGCCGAGCCGTTACCGAAACTGCCATAGGGATTCGGATTTTCTGCGTGCAGCCACCGGCGGAACATCCCGCCGTAACCGGCATGAGGGTATGTTTCTCCCCAAATGCGCATCTCGCTCTTTGTTTCTTCAAATGTTCTCTCCGGGATGCCTTTACCCACAATCAATCCCCGTGCCACCGCAACGGTCATGACCGTATCATCGGTGAAGTGCGATTTCTCGCTCAGCAGCGGAAAATCCTTGTGCTTGTAATTGTTGTGGTCAAATTCATAGGGACTGCCCACGATGTCACCCAAGATTGCTCCTAACATGGCTGTTTCCTCCCTTACCTATGATCGCTTTCGTTGGCAAAAGGATACCACAAACCGGAGGGCAAAAGGTCAACGGGC
>OLRN01001257.1_pt1 | contig 14220 bp, 12 predicted proteins | sample 1673001 | NCBI WGS metagenome assembly OLRN01 (sample SAMEA3136745, study PRJEB25190) | human gut metagenome | biome: human gut; feature: human-associated habitat; material: faeces | place: Austria | collected 2013 | reverse complement strand
TACGGCCCGGCAATGACCGTTGTCACCGCCGAAGGCCTGCGGGCGCTGGCCTATGCGCAGATCGAATATCTGGAGTGCACCCACCATGTGGTGCACTTCCATCTGCTCAGCGGCGAGGATGTGGTGTCCCTTTCGCTGCGGGTGTCCTTTGCCGAGGTAGCAAAGCCGCTGCTGGAAGACGGGCGTTTTTTGCAGCCGCACCGCTCCTATGTGGTCAATCTGGCGGCGGCACAGCTGCTGACGGCGGGCGAGCTGCAGATGTGCAGCGGTGCGCGCATTCCCATCCCGCGCGGACGGGAGGGTGCAGTGCGCGAAGCCTTCCGCAGCTGGATCGACCGGTAAAATGGCAAACAAAAAAGAGCCGCTTTCACGGCTCTTTTTTTCGTGCCCGGAGGTCAGGCATCGGGTTCGGTTTTGTGTTTCTTTTCCTTGTCGGAAGCATCCAGAACACCAAAGCCCCAGTGGTTGGCCATGTCCATGATGATCTTCTGGGGAGAACCGGAGGGATAGGCGTTCTCGGAGAACGCGGTCAGGAATTTATACAGCTGCGGCTGCACCTGATCGTACAGGCCCAGCTTTGTGTACAGCTCCTTGTAATAGCGGAACACCTGCAGTTTGTTCTGCACGATGGAAGCCAGATTGATCTGGGTGTGGCAGATGCTCTGGGGGTTCTGCACATAGTGGTAGCCCGCTTTGGAAATGGATACGAAAACATTGGCGTACAAAATGTATTCCAGGTTGAAAACCAGGTCTTCGGCCCAGCGCACCTCGCTGGTGAACTGCAGATGATGGTCTGCCAGAATATCCCGGCGGTAGAGCTTGTTCCACAGCACGCTGTAGAAGAAGGATGCGGGCTTCTCCATCAGGCGCAGGGCAAAGGTATCGCGGTCGTAGATGCCCTCGGGCAGGAAGCCGTATTCACGGATATCATCGGGCTTTTTCTCGGCATCGATGCCAAGGTTCTCCTGCAGGTTTTCCAGTGCCTGCGTGGCCTTGGAAGAGTTGGCGGGAATCACCATCCAGTAAGGTGCAATGACCAGATCGGCGTTGTTCGCTTCGGCGGCAGTCACCAGCCGCTCGGTAAAATCAGGGTCGAGATAATCGTCGCTGTCCACAAACTGCACATACTTGCCCCTTGCAAGGGACATGCCGCAGTTGCGGGTTTCCGACACGCCGGAATTGGATTTGTCCACCAGAACGATGCGGGGGTCCTTTTCACGGAATTGCTCACAGATGGAAAAGCTTTCGTCCCGGGACCCGTCGTTGACCAGAATGACCTCGATATCCTTCCATGTCTGGGCACAAATGCTCTCCAGACAGCGGGCAACACTATTCTGCACGTTGTACACAGGCACGATAATGCTGACGAGTGGGTTGTTCATGACGGAAGGTCTCCTCTTTACGGATATTATACCTTTATATTAAAAATCACAGAATGTATTCTCACAAATGAGGACACTTCCCCCTTGGGGCAGTCCTATTTATAATATCATACTCTTCTTGCGCACAAAATGCAAGAGCAAAGAAGGATCAGATAAAGAAAAGAACCGCACGCTGCGGCCCTTTTTTCTTACACACATGTCCAGTCCAGCGCATCCCACCGGGGCACGAACTGGCTGCAGATGCGGCGCATCTCCGGCTCGTCGGCGGCAGAGGTGCGGTCTGCGATGCCAATGACGTAATACCCGGCCTTGTGGGCGGTGGCGGCGGCGTATACGGCATCCTCGCACACGGCGCAGGCGGCGGGGTCTGCACCGCCCAGACGGCTCATGCACTCAAAGAACACCTCCGGGCGGCTTTTGTGCAGCACGCCCCGCGCTTCCACGATGAAGGAGAAATACTGCGCGATGCCAAGCCGGGTAAGCACGGTGCGGCACTGTTCGGCCCAGGTGTTGGAGCAGATGCACATGCGTGCGCCCTCGGCCTGCAGCTTTGCCAGCATCGTGCGCACGCCGGGTTTCAGCTCCACGGTCTCGTACAATTCGGCAATCACCTCGCGCATCACGGAAAAATAGCTTTCCTCGGTCAGCGGCAGGCCGTACTCCCGGATCAGATACTGTGCGCCCTCCTGCATTCCCATGTTCAGCAGTGTGGCGCGCAGATCCCCCCGCGGGGTGCGGCCATAGCGGCGCAGCAGTGCGTCGGGGGCACCCTCCCACACCACGGTCATGCTGTCGGTCAGGGTGCCGTCCATATCAAAAATCCATTGCTTGCAGTGCATGAGAATGCCTCCTTTTGAAATCCTGACAAGTATACCATGTTTCTTTGCCGGGAGAAAGGCATCAATTTACAAAAAACGGAAGAAATTTCTCTGGAAATATGCTATAATCTGAACAAAACCGGAAACGATCAAAGGAGGCGGATGCAATGGATGAACGCAGTGCTCCGTGCAAAGCTCTGGTGCTGGCGGGCGGCGGAGCCAGGGGCAGCTATCAGGTGGGTGTGTGGCGCGCGCTGATGGAGCTGGACTGGCACCCGCAGATCATTACCGGCACCAGCGTTGGCAGCCTGAACGGTGCCATGTTCGTGCTGGACCAGTACGAGACGGCCCGCGATATGTGGCTGGCCATCCGCAGCAAGGATGTGATGGAGCTGCCGGAGGAGGATGCCGACCTTTCGGCCCTGCACCAGTTCCTGCGCAGCGTGGTGAAAGCCGGCGGCATGGATGTGACCCCGCTGGAAGAGATCGTGGAGCGGGTGCTGGACGAGGATGCCCTGCGCGCGGCTCCCATCCGCTTCGGCCTTGTCACGGTGGAGCAGCGGGGCTTAAAGCCCCGGGAGCTGACGCTGGACGAGATCCCGGCAGGAAAGGTCAAGGACTACCTGATGGCCTCCGCTGCCTGCTTCCCGGCGCTGCGTGCGCGGGAGATCGACGGGGTCAAGTTTCTGGATGGCGGCTACAGCGACAACATGCCCACCGGTCTTGCCAAACGCATGGGCGCGGATGAACTGGTGTGCGTCGATCTGGAAGGCGTGGGCATCACCCGCCCCAACCTCACCGGCCTGCCCACCGTGATGGTGCGCAGCTACTGGGAGCTGGGCGATATCCTGCACTTTGACCCCGACACCGCCCGCCGCAATATCGAGCTGGGCTACTATGATACCCGCCGCGCTATGGGATATCTGCGGGGGTGTGCCTATGCTGTCTCCTGTGATGCCCAGAGCTGCGCGGACGCTGCTGCGTTCCACGCAAAATTTGAGCGGGTGCAAAAGGCCGTGCGGGAGAAATACCCGGTCACCCTGACGGCGGATGCGGCCCTGCTGCTGGCCAAGATGAAGGATGCCGACCTTGCCCCGCTGGAAGCCGCCGCGGAAGATGCCGGTGTGGACCCGGCCCATTACTACACCACCCATACTTTGTGCGATGCATTCCTTGCAAAGTGCGATCAGGCACGGATGCAGAGCTTTGCACCGCTGTTTGAGGGCAGTGCCGATGCGGCGCGGGCCGCACTGGCCGCGCTGCTGCCCAATACCTTTTTGCAGGCGCTGGTCTGGCGCACCCTGACCACGCCGGAAGCCGAGCTTTTGCCGGAGGTGACCGAACATGAAAGTGTATAAAGGTTCCTGCGCTTCTCCCGGCCTTGTGCTGGGGCAGGTGAGCCGTCTGGAGCACCATGTGGAGACCACGACCGTGGGCCCCTTTAAACCGTCCCGGGAGCTGCAGCTGCTCACCGATGCCATCCGCACCGCACAGGACGAGCTGGAATCCATGGCAGACCGTGCCGCACCCAGCGAGCAGGCCATCTTCCAGTTCCAGAGCATGATGCTGGACGACGAGGGCATGATGAACGAGGTGCGCTTCTGCATCAATGCAGGCATCGGCGCGGCAGCGGCCATGAATCAGGTGGGCCAGCGCTACGCCGACCAGCTGGCCAACATGAAGGACAACCCTTACATGCAGCTGCGCAGTGTGGATATCCTCGACGCAAGCCGCCGGGTCATCAACATCATCACCAACCGCCCCCGCATGTGGCTGGCGCTGGATCACCCGGTGATCCTTGCCGCAGAGCGGCTGATGCCCACCGACCTGTTCAGCGTGCCCTCCGGCATGATTTTAGGCATCATCACGGCAGAGGGCAGCGGCCAGAGCCACGCGGCCATCATTGCCCGGGCAATGAATATCCCGGGCATCGTGCAGGTGGGCCGGGATTTTCTGGACGACTGCGACGGCCGCACCGTGATTCTGGATGCCACCGGGGGCCAGTGCACGCTGGACCCGGACGCTGCCGCCCGCCAGCAGGCCGAGACCCGCATCTGCGAGCTGCAGCGGGAGAACGAAGAGATGGGGCAGCTGCATGCTCTGCCCAGCAGGACAAAGGACGGCCAGCCCTTTGAGCTGCTGGCCAACTGCTTTGGGCCGGAGGACATCGACACGGCCATGCAGTCCGGTGCACAGGGCGTGGGCCTGCTGCGCACCGGCTACATGATGCTGCCGGGCCGCATTCTGGACGAGCAGGAACAGTATTTCTTCTACTGCTCCTGTCTTGCTGCCGCCAAGGGCTGCCCGGTAACGGTGCGCACCTTCGACTTTGGCTCAGACCGCACCATTTCCGACGCCTATCAGGGCCTGCAGTCTTCCAAGCTTGGCCTGCGGGGCATCCGCAACAGTCTGCGCCAGCCCCACCAGTTCGAGACGCAGCTCTGTGCACTGCTGCGCGCCGCCGCCCGCGGCCCACTGCGGGTGATGTTCCCCATGGTGACGAATGTGGAGGACTGGGACGCAGCCATGCGTGTGGTGGAGCGCTGCCGCGAGCACCTGCGGGAGCGCGGCGTGGCGTTCAACGAAGATACAAAGTTCGGCGTGATGCTCAGCGTACCCGCTGCCTGCCTGACCGCTGAGGAATTTGTAGAGCACGGGGTCGATTTTCTTGTGGTCGGCACCAACGACCTGACCCAGTACACCCACGCGGCAGACCGGGAGCTTGCCAGCGCCGAGCACTACTACCGCCCGGCCAGCAAGGCCATGAAAAAGCTCATCACTATGGTGATGGATGCCGCAAAGGTGCGCAATGTGCCGGTGACTATCTGCGGCCTTGCGGTGGGCAACCCGGCCAACACGGTGCAGTATTTGCAGCTGGGCCTGCGCAGCTTCTCGGTGAGCCCGCAGAACCTTTTGAATGTGAAGAAAGCTCTGCTGGAAGCAGAGTCGTGAATATAACGGATATAAAAATTAGGAGAGAGTAAAATGCGGTGTTTCAGAGATTTTAAACCGGAAGAACGACGGAATTATATAACACTTTCTACAGGTGAATATTATCCGGATATTCTAGAAGATGCATGTCGATTGTACACGCCGGTACTTGAGACATTTTCAAGACTTATAAAACAGTCTGAGAGTTCAAAGGCGCTACTTATAAATGTTGCTCAGACACCAAGTTCATGGATGAGAATACAGCTTTGCAGAGTGTTCAGAAAGTACGTTTCACCGGAAACACCAGTGGAAATGTTGAAGAAAAAGTCACAGGCAAGCAAAATTTGCAGAGAGTTCGGAGACGAATTTCGGCCAATTCATGAAGTGCAGGCGAAATTCGATGCACGTCCTATGCCGGATGAAGCACTGTGCGCGTTGTTATGGGAATATAAAGATCGAGGAAGAAAGGGATATGATTTGACAGATAAATTCTTCGATATGATGCAATTGAAGTTTCCGGATTTGTGTGTTTGGGGGCCGCGAGGAGCAGGGGCAGATGTGCAAGCATCAAAAATATGGAAAGATTACCCGAACACAAGCCGCCCGTTGGACTTTGTGATATCCTCCAAAGATAAAAAGGAAATTTATGCTGTGGGCCTTGCACGCTACGATGGTGATAGAGGAGGTGCGCAAGAAGATGACCGCACAGGCGGATATAAAAATTGTGCAGATGAGGTGCTGCAGTATGTCCATGAGCATGGACTTCATACGAAGGTGATATTTTTAAATGACGGGCCGGGTTTGCTTTTAGGCTCTATGTGGGAGGATTACTCTAAAATAGAGGAACGTCACAATGGTGAAGTTAAAGTTGTTACGCTAAGAATGATAGATGAACGTTTGACGGAAGAGTGGATAAAGGGAGAGTGATAAAATGGCGACCGGAGTTCCCTCGAAGGAAACTGCGAGACGAAAAAAAGAGACGATTAAAGTCCAGATTGTGTATGATGGAAAGGAAAAGGAAGAAAATATATTAAGCAAATCCTATAAGACTTTTAAAAAAATAGAAACAGCAAATGAGAGTGGGGAGAATAAACTCTTTTTTGGGGACAATATGGATGCGCTGCTATTTATGATGAATAATGGGCTGAAAGGTAAGATAGCACTTATTTATATTGACCCACCTTTTGCAACAAGTTTTAATTTTGTGAACCGTGAACAGATACATGCATACAGTGATTCATTGTGTGGCGGCGAATATGTTGAATTCCTACGACAAAGATTGATTGTCATGAGAGAATTATTAAAGCCAAACGGGAGTATTTACCTTCATTTGGATGGTAATATGGCGTTCACAATGAAATTGATTATGGATGAAGTGTTTGGTGAGAAAAATTGCAGAGCGTTTATAACCAGAAAAAAATGTAGCACCAAAAATTACACGAAAAATACATACGGAAATGTATCGGATTATATCTTGTTCTATTCTAAAACGTCTGACTATGTATGGAACAGACCTTATGAACCATGGCAATATGAAAAAATGATAGAACAGTATCCATGCATTGATGAAAAAACTGGGCGGCGATATAAAAAGGTTCCGATTCATGCACCGGGCATTAGGAACGGAGAAACGGGAAAGGAATGGAGAGGAAAACTCCCGCCAAAGGGAAAACACTGGCAGTATACGCCAGAAAAATTAGACGAACTTGATAAAGCCGGAGAAATATACTGGAGTCCAACAGGAAATCCAAGAAGAATGGTGTATTGTGATCCGCAAAAAGGCATACCAGTTCAAGACATATGGCTTGACTATAGAGATAGCATAAATCAGTCACAAAGAACAACGGGGTATCCGACAGAAAAAAATTATGAAATGTTAAGGATGATAATTGGAGCATCCTCTAATAAAGGTGATCTTGTGATGGATTGCTTTGCAGGGAGTGGAACGACATTGGAGGCAGCCTTTGACATGGAAAGGGGATGGATTGGAGTAGATAACAGCACAGAAAGTATAAAAGCTATTTTTAAAAGATTCAATGGAGAAATGGAAGTATATGGGGATTATGTTAATCCTAAAAATGCAATTCAACTATCCTTTGACAAAATAGAAAAAGGTGGATTTGAATTGTGGACAACTCCTGAAAGAAAAGATATATATCAAAAAATCCTGCAAATAAAAGATTAAAAAGAGAGGGGCTGCTGCACATCGTTTTAGCCGAAAGTGCAGCAGCCATTTTTAAAATCAAACGTATAATCGAAAAATTCAAAAAGCATGTGCATCACAAATCCATCGAAAATTCCTGATTTTTGAGAAAATTTATTGCATATGCTTTTGTTTTGGGCATTGATGCTGCTTGATTCTTACGCCTATTCGTACAAAAATAGAGGCTGTCGTATGTGCAACAGCCCCTTGGCTTTTATAATAGCAGATAGGGTTACTCCAGATTCCCCGTCAGGGTCATGACGGACGCAAGCACGGCCAGCGGGGCGGTCTCGCACCGCAGGATGCGGGGGCCAAGGCCCACCGTTCTGGCACCGGCCTTTGCGGCCATCTCGGCTTCCTCGGCGGCAAAGCCGCCCTCGGCTCCGGTCACGATGGCGATTTTCAGTTTTTCACCATCGGCGGGCTTTGCTGCGGCCAGCAGGTCGCGCAGGGGCGCGCCGCCGCACTCGTAGCAGAACAGCACAAGGTCGTACTGTGCAAAGGTGCGGCACACGGCCCCGAAGTTTGCCAGCGGCAGGGCCACATCCGGCAGAATGCCCCGGCCGCACTGCTTGGCGGCTTCCACCGCAATACGGTTGTAGCGCTCGTTCTTCTGCTCCTCTTTTTTGGGCGCGGCCACGCAATACCGGCTGAAGAAGGGCACGATGTGGGCTGCGCCCAGCTCCACGCCGTGCTTGATGATCTGCTCCAGCTTGTCCTGCTTGGGGTAGCCGGCCAGCAGAGTGACCTCCACGCTGGGTTCGGCGGCGCTGGGATAGCCCGGCTCCACCCGGAACTCCACACACTCATCGCCAAAGCCGGTGATGGTGGCGGTGTATTCCACGGCGTTGCCGTCGCATAGAATGACAGTATCGCCCAGCCTTGCGCGCATCACACGGGCAAGATGGTGGGCATCGGCCCCGCGCAGGGTGGCGGTGCCGTCAGAGATCTCGGTGGTAAAATAACGGTGCGGCATAAAATCTCCTTACGCTTTCTTGCAGACGATGCACTCCCAGCCGCGCTTCTCCTTCACTTCCACAACGGCAAGGCCGGCCTTTTCCAGCCCGGCGATCACTTCATCCTTGCGGCTGTCGATGATGCCGCTGGCAATAAAGGTGGCACCCTCTGCCATCAGGCCGGGCACAGCCGGTGCCAGACTGAGAATGGCGTTGGCCACGATGTTGGCGGTGATGATGTCGTATTTGCCGCTGGCCTTATCGGAAAGGTCGCCCACCAGCACGGTCAGCTTGTCCTGCACACCGTTCAACGCGGCGTTCTCGCCTGCGGTGCGCACGGCCACAGGGTCGATGTCCACGCCCTCGGCCACAGCAGCGCCCAGCTTCAGCGCCGCAATGGCAAGGATGCCGCTGCCGGTGCCGATGTCCAGCACCCGCTCGCCGCCGGTCACCCGCTCGTCCAGCGCTTCCATGCACAGGCTGGTGGTCTCGTGGCCGCCGGTGCCGAAGGCAAGGCCCGGGTCAAGGATCAGCTTCACCCGGTCAGTGTCGTACTGCTGCCACGAGGGCACCACGGCCAGCCGTTTGCCGATCTCCAGGGGGTGGTAATACTTGCGCCAGCCGTTCTGCCAGTCCTCCTGCTCCACGCCCTCGGTCTCGGAGGTGTAGGGGATGCCTGCGGCCTCCATCCGGGCCGCGATGAGGGCCAGCGTCTCCACCGGCGAAGCGCCCGGCTCGAGGTACATGTGGATGATGACGGTGTCCCGGGGCTTGTCCAGCAGCTCCTGCTCGATGAGGTCCACGTGGGCGATCTGCTCCACCTGTTCCTCGATGTCGCTGTAGTCTTCGATATAAATGCCGCCCTCCGCGATCATGGTGGCCACGGCCTCAGCGGCCTCGGCGTCGGCTTTGGATACGGTCAGGCGAATATCAGTCCATTCCATAAGGATGCTCCTTCCGTGTATTGGGGATATACTGTCTTTATAGTACCCGATTCCGGCCCGGGATGCAAGCTCTCGGGCCGAAAGATACCCGAAAAGGCTTTCTTTTTTCCCGGCAGTATGTTAATATGGTGTTGTACCCGGACTGGGCCCGGGCGGCTTCCTGCCGGAAGCGCCCGCCGCATCGTTCCCCAAAGGAGGAATTATCGTATGTTTTTGGGAATGGATATTTACAGCTGGATCGCTGCTATCGTCATCGCGCTCATCGTCACATTCCTTCCGATCACGCTGCCGTTCAAGATCGTTCTCGCCATGGTGGCCATGGCCTGCTTCTACTTTGGACGCAAGTATTATCACAACCATAAGAACGGCGGGGCCGAGACGCCCAGCATGAGCTCTGCCGAGAGCGAGGCACTGGCCTCCGGCATCCTGAAAGCCCTCGGCGGCAAGAATAATATCGTCAAGGTGGACTACTGCGCCACCCGCCTCCGCTTTGAGGTACACAGCTACGCCTCCGTGGACGAGGCCGCTGCCAAGGCCGCAGGCGCAGAGGGCGTCATCCGCCCGGCCAAGAACGCCTGCCAGGTGGTCATCAAGGGCGATGTGCAGGCTGTGTACGATGCCCTGCGCAAGCAGCTGTAACTAAGAAGCCGTTTCCTTACGCAAACAGCTTCTCGAACACCGCCGGGAACGGGCCGCTGCGCCCGGCCCGGCGGTATTTTTATCGGAAAGGAATTTTGATATGAAGCCCCAGACCTTTACGTGGAAGAAACTCACCGCCGACGAGTTGACGCGGGTGTATCTGGACGAGATGCGCCGCGACTTCCCGCCCAGCGAGCTGAAACCCCTGAGCATGATTCTCAACAGTGAAGCCGTCGGCATGGCCCACACCTGGGGCGTGTTCGAGGGTGAGACGCTGGTGTCCTACCTGCTGATGGTGCGGCCTATGGGCTGTGAAGTGAGCCAGCTGGACTATTTCTCCGTCCTGCCCGCCTACCGCAGCACCGGCATTGGCGCAAAGCTGCTGGCCGCTCTGCCCGCCCACGAGGAGGGCGCAAAGGCCATCCTCATCGAGGCCGAGTGTCCCGAGAAGGCCGACGACGAGGCCATGGCCGTCCGGCGTCTGGGCTTTTATGCCCGCTGCGGGGCCGTTGACACCGGCTGGACGGAGCATCTTTTCGACGCGTGGTTCCGGGTGCTGGTCCTGCCCGCTAAGGGTGAGACGCTGGATGCAGAGACGGCCAACAAAGAGCTGGCCGACTGCTACAGCCGGGTGATGGGCGCGGACAAGTGGCGCAGATATGTCCAGCTCTACCGCCCGGACGGCACGGAAGAGAAATTCTGATTCGATCATAGGGTCTGAAAGGCTGCTTTACGTTCTGTGAAGCAGCCTTTTTTGCACCCTTCAGCGGGCGGGATGCACAAACGAAAGTGCGGATTTTTGACAGTTTGACCGGGAATGTAAAATCAAGTGTCCTATTTTTCACACCGGCTTTACCAGAGGATGACAGCAGCGCAAAAACACCACACAAAGCTTTACCTGCATTTTGCGCCGCCATGGTCGCAGCTGGATGGGCGGTGCGCTACAATAAAGGCGTCCCAAGAGAGATACAACAAGGAAAAGGAAAACAGCCCGGCCAGAACAAAAGGGCCGGCCCAGTTGAAGGAGATATTATTATGAAAAAGATCACTCGTCGTTCGTTTCTGTCCATCTGCGGCGCTGCTGCCGCTGCTGCTGCCCTGACCGCCTGCGGCGGTGCAGCTTCTTCCACTGCTGCCTCTTCTGCCGCCGCATCCAGCACCGCAGCTTCCGCTTCTTCTACGGCTGCGCTGTCCGGCAATGTCGCCACCGGCGGTTCCACCTCTATGAAGAACGTCATCGCCGCCCTGACCGAGGGCTTCGCTGAGATCGAGCCGGATGTCACCATCAGCTATGACCCCACCGGTTCCGGCGCAGGCATCACCGGCGCTACCGATAAGACTCTGGACATCGGTCTTTCTTCCCGCGCCCTGAAGGATGACGAGACCGGCGTCACCGGCACGATCGTAGCTCTGGACGGCATCGCCATCATCGTCAACAAGGACAGCAAGGTCGAGGACCTGACCGTTGACCAGCTCAAGCAGATGTTCACCGGCGAGATCACCAACTGGTCCGAGGTCGGCGGCGACGACGGCGAGATCGTTCTGGTGGGCCGCGAGGCTGGCTCCGGCACCCGCGATGGCTTCGAGAGCATCGTGGACGTCAAGGATTCCTGCAAGTATGCGCAGGAGCTGACGGCTACCGGCGCTGTCATCAGCGCTGTGGAGGCCAATCCTCTGGCCATTGGTTACGCTTCTCTGTCTGCTGTGGGCGACACCGTCAAGGCTGTGACCGTCGGCGGCGTGGAGTGCAGCGAGGAGACCGTCAAGGACGGCAGCTATGAGGTGCAGCGTCCCTTCGTGTTCGTCACCAACGACTCCGTCACCCTCTCCGCTCAGGCTCAGGCGTTCTTCGACTTTGCTACCAGCACCGACGCTGCCGACCTCATCCGCACCGCAGGCGCTGTGCCGGTGAACGAGTAATTTTGTGAGGGATCCCTCAGGTGTTTTTATGAAAAAATTCGAGCTGCCCCGCACCCCGGCCCAATGGCTGGAAGCTGTCATGAACGCCATCTTCTTTCTCTGCGGCATCCTCGCTGTAGGCTGCGTGGCTGTCATTACCATCTATATGTTCCTGTCGGGCCTGCCCGCCATCGGAAAGATCGGCCCGCTGAAATTCTTACTCGGAACAGTCTGGAAACCATCCAATGACAAATTTGGAATTTTCCCGATGATCATTGCCAGTATTTATGTAACAGGCGGCGCAATTCTGGTGGGTGTACCGATTGCCTTACTTACATCTGTATTTATGGCACGCTACTGTCCGCAGAAAATTTATCGTCCGCTGAAATCCGGAATTGAGCTGATGGCAGGAGTTCCTTCCATAGTTTATGGTTTCTTTGGTCTGGTACTGATGGTACCGCTTATTCGAAACACCTTCGGAGGAACCGGTACAAGTTGGCTGGCAGCATCCCTTCTTCTGGGAATCATGATTCTGCCGACAATTATCGGACCGACAGAATCCGCTCTTCGAAGTGTACCGGAAAGCTATTATGAAGGTTCACTTGCACTGGGGGCAACAAAAGAAAGAAGTATTTTCAGAGTTCCCCCACCACGACCATAACTGATGTTTGTTCTGATGATTCGTCAGTCGATGGATGATAGGTCGAATTGCTTTATCTACTTTCACCTTTTCCCCCTTACTCTGCATATACTGTTGGTAAGCCAACAAACCGATTAACTTGGATGCCAGCTGCTCATTGCACAAATATTTGTATCCTGTCAAGTAATTCACTGATTCTTTATAGATGTCCAACTGATTGTCAGTGATACTCACCATCACTTCTTCATCCTCGCCGGATTGCACTTTGACCGTCTTTGCATCGGACAGAATACCCAATGTGCCCTCCGCCAATTCAGTTCCCTGTGGCAGTATCGGAATCGTATATTCCTCTCCATCCTGATAGCCATCGTCGCGAGTGAAAAGATAGCTGATGGTCACGCTATCGGCATGAACTGCCTGCATCGGCACTGTTTCATGAAATCCCTCCATGAAACTCACTTCCTGCCGTTTCAACGTATCCGTTCCGACGCAGAACTGTGTCTTTCCGGCTATGTGCTGCCCATCCAGATAATTGCGGATAGTCCCGACCACCGTACTCTGATCCCCCTCCACCAAGAAGCGGGGAGTTTTCAACTCCGCCATCAACGGTTTGTAAGAGCGGACGAAACGTCGGAAAGTACCCGTCTGCAAACGACGGTTCATGCCATAAACGACAGTTTCCCATTTCGTCACATTATCGGGGAAAGTTGTTTCAAACTGTACCGTTCCGGTTTTATCCGTAAACAAACGAGGCTGCCAGAAAGCCACATCCGAAAAATTCCTACGTAAGCCATTCAATTGCATCAGTTCATTATACAACTGTTCGTTATCCGCTTCTTCTTTCGCTTTCTGATCTTGCTCTTCCAGTTTCTCCAAAGGTGCGGTTGCAGCAGCAGAAGAAGAACCTACCATTAATCCGGCAACAGACCCCGTCAACGAAGATCTTGAACGCATGCCGTATCCTACAACGACCACTTCCTCCAGCGCCTGACTATCTTCTTCCAAAGTAACCAACAGATTGGCTCCGGGAGTTGCTCTCATCTCCTGCTGTTTAAAGCCGACATAACTAAACAAAAGCTGATCCCCTCCCCTGTCACAATCCATTTCGAAATATCCGTCCATGTCAGTGATCGTTCCCTCCGTCGTTCCTTTCACCACCACGCTGCACCCGATTAAAGGCTCTCCGGTAGCATCCGTTACATAACCGGAGACTTTACCGCCGTAATTGCGTACATACTGCCTGATCCTCATTTCCCTGTGACCAGGAAAGTTTGTACCGATCCTGCCAATTCCTCTTCCCAGCAAGAGCCACCCTGCTGACAACGAATCGCGTTCGTGTAGAGGCAGAGATTCCATATCTACATCCAGATAGGTATATGATTGTATCGTCAGAGCATCCTGTTTCAGATACTTTCCATTGTTATAAAGCAAAATCGCATCATACGTTCCGGCAGGAAACTTGGAATATATTCTATTCATTTGCACCAAAGTATCCGGATAAACCAGTTCTCCGGTAGTGCAGTCTTTAAAGAGCAAGTTAGCCACTCCGGTAGAATCTTTTTCTTCCGGAAGCCGGAAATTCAACGTCTTATCCGGCAGGGAGAAATAAATCCGGGTGGGATGCCAACTCTTTCCCTTGCGAAGTTCGGCCACCAGACTACGGAATCTTTCCGGTGATAAATGGTAATCATTCAAAGTCGGAATCTTTGCCACAGACGAAAAATTCAGATAAGCCGGGCACAGTTCCTCATCCTTATATTTATAAACCACATTGCCCTCGAATTCATAAGAGAAACCTCCCTCGTGCC
>OLRN01001251.1_pt1 | contig 14283 bp, 32 predicted proteins | sample 1673001 | NCBI WGS metagenome assembly OLRN01 (sample SAMEA3136745, study PRJEB25190) | human gut metagenome | biome: human gut; feature: human-associated habitat; material: faeces | place: Austria | collected 2013 | reverse complement strand
CCCCATAATCTTTGATGTATTCCCACAGCGTTCCCCGTTCTACGCCCAGGGTCGCTGCCAGCCGTTCCAGCGTCATCGGTACCCCTTTGTTATCTGCGTATTCGCGCGCGCGTGCGATTGCATCGTTGATCTGTTCCGGAGTCATATTGCCCAAGACAGACGTAAATCCACCAGCCATAAAAAAATCACCCCTATATACAGCGTATAGGGGTGATTTGGTACTGTACAAGTGCATGTGCGGGTATCGCTACCCAAAAATATTTTTAAAAAAGGGGTTGACAAATGGGTGAACCCATGATATTTTAATAGCGTAGTCAAGAGGGCGGCGGGTTGTTCCCCATAAAGGGGGTGGTTGCCGTGGTTACATACGAGGGGATTTTCGCCCTGTGTGTGCTGATCGTTGCAATCATCGATTTGTGTTTAACGCACAAAAAGAAATAACCGCCACCTAAGTAGGCAGCGGCTTCTTTCTACAAGCTATAAACTTGAGTTAGGGAGAACGACCGCACCCACCAAGTGAGCCGCCCTCTTGGTCTACACTATACCACGATTCGGGGGTGATGTCAATAGCGGACACCGAGGCTAAAAAGCGCTGGGACAAGGAAAACACGGTATTTATCGCTGTAAAGCTCAACCGGAATACTGATTCCGACATTATCGAGGCAATCGGAAATCCCCCCAGCAAAGCCGGACGGATCAAGGAATTGATACGAGAGGCTATCAAAAAAACAACCTCTTGAAAGCTGGTCAACTTGGCGGAAGACAGCAATCAAGAGGCCCACAACAGATACCAGGGTATCGGCTGCCCTTGTATCGTACCACAAAGCCGGGAAAAATACAAGGAGAATGTAAAGATGAAAACCGAAAGCATTCGCTTCTATTACAACGGCATCCGCGTGAACGGAGAAAAGCAGCTTGTGAAGCTGTTTTACTCGCTGGACAACGACAGACGATTTCCCGGTGAGTGCGTAAGCCTGAGCGCTTACGACGGTGGCAGCCTTCCCTCCGACCTGTTTCCTGTCGAAAATGACACGGATTATTATACCGACTATTTCGACCACGACCGCGCGACGATCGGCCCGGATCATCCGCTTTACAAGTTTGCCAGGTATGCCGGGGAAGCGTGCAAGATAAAGCATCTTGAACACACCATAAAACGCGAATCCGAGCGCATTGCCGCGGGAAAATTCGGCTATACGGGCCGCGAACGTCTTGAAGAAGAGCTTGCACAGTGTCAGGAGCAGCTTGCCGCGCTGCGCAAGCATACTAACCCCGGGAATCCATCGTCCGATGATCTGGAAGCGTGCCGGGAGCTTAAGCTTGAGGAAGAAAACTCCCGCAGAGCCGCCGAGCTGGAAGAGGAGCAAAAAGAGCGTGAGCGCATGCTTTGCCTGGATTCCGAATGCCGTCATATTGTTGCGGATGCAATCGAACATTTTCCCGTTAATCCGGAATATCCCGTTGTGGTGATCGAATGGTCAGAAAACCCAGCCTTGCCGGAAGGGATGCGCCTTTCCCCCGCTGCGGCCGAAATCATCTTTTACAGGCTGGACGAAATAATCCACGCAGACAACACACGCGGCTATGATAAGACATCCTTTGTCGTGGAATATGACGGCGGGAAATACGCGGGGCGTTACGATCTGGGAGACAACGACGGCGGATTGATTGCCCACATTCGTGCCTTTGGAGAATGGCGACGCACGCATGATAATTACGGTCATGTGATTGATGGTGAAAAAATTATTGACCTGACTGCATATCGTGAATCAACGCAAATATTAGCCGTTGCTGAACTGCTGGAACGCTGTGTTTAAATTACAAAAATAAACAGGACGCCGCCCGAAAATGGGTAGCGTCCTGTTTTCATTTTCCGCACCTTGCAACCTTGTCTAAGGCCTGTCTGTGCTGCGTTAAAACATAACCTTTGGTTTTCTTTAGCGCCCTGTAAATGACCTTCCAAGGCATGCCTTTGATGTATCGCATAATCATAATCCTGTATTGCAGCGGCGACAGTCTGGCATCCTTGAGGCAATCATAAACCGCATTCCGCAGGCACACCATGCGCGACCACAGTTCGTCTTTGCTGGGCTGTACAATGTTCCGGGGGGTAATATCTCCATCGTCTGGCATTAGTTTACTGTCGATCGCGACGGATTCAAAATCGTTGTACTGCTTGCACGCTTCGACGCACTGTGCAAAAATGTCCCGAATTTCATTTTCTGAATACACTGCGCAACCCCCTCCACGATTCTTTTGCCCATTCCTGCCAATTAAAACATTTGTTAGAACACTGATCCCGGCTATCGTTGGGACATTTTGCGCACGGTGAATCTTTGATTTGCTGCAAAGCCATTAAATCCTGTGAATCTACCATTTTTGCATATGGGCAGGAATGAGAACACAGGTAGCCGTCCAACCATTCACACCCACCTTTTAGGCAGAATAACTTTTTCATCGGCTCCCCCTATCCCCATTCGTCGATATTAAAACTTTTATGTGCAAACCGGATTCGCGGGTTGTCACTTTGTTCCATCAAACGCAAAGTATCATAATTATCGTGAATAAGCAGCGCGATAGCCCGCAAACGGTCCTGCATCGCCTTGGTTTTCTTTTGGCTATATTCCCGCTTGAGCTTGTCCCGTCTTCGCTCCAGTTGCCGGATGGTCGAAAACAGCTGCTCTCGATCTGCTTCAAGGCTCATTTTTCTTCCCCCGTATCTGCGACACTGCCCGCTTAAGATCATAGTAGGCCTGCGTCGGATCGCGATTCAGAAATTCTTCATCCCATATTCGTTGCACCTCTTTTTCCAGCCGAGAGAGACGCCCATCACCGAATCCAAACAGGCGATTCAAGGCAATAGCCGTAATGTTCAGACCGGCTTCGATGCCGGTTATCACGGCATCGCCCTCCAGCTTATGGCGTTGTGCTTTCATCTTCTGATAATACTGATTCCTCATCTTTCCCTCCCAGATACGCCATAAACAGCGTCAGCACCCATACCGTCACGATCTGCGTGGATATGATCATGGCGTGTCCTCCTTTATCCCGCGCCATTCCCAATTGCACTCATCTCTGCACGTCCTGCATTTACAATCAAACGTGCAGGTGTCACAATCACGGACACAAGCCGTATGTGCGCATATGTCGCAGTTATCACCGTGCTTCAAATCCGCTATCGCTGCATCCCTTTCCAACTTCACGCGATCAAGCTCTTCCGTCAGATTATTGATCACGTCGTAAATCAAATCATAAAGAAAACTCATTCCTATTCCACCTTTTTTGCATCCTGTATAGCATACAATAATTCGCACCATCTAATGGCTGTCATGGTCAATGTTGGGTTTGTGAAAAACCATCTGTTTTTAGCAAGTCTGGCATGGACTCTCTGTTCAACGCAACATAGGTTTTCTTTTACGCAGTTCATTGAATTTCCATCAAGAAAAACCAGTATTTTCCCATCCGGGATGTCTCCAAAAATAATCTTTGTTTTTGGCACCCAATCTTTTTTTCTATCTCCGGTGTTTCCAACTTTAACATATACACTTCTGTTTTTTTGGATTCTTTCCGTTCCTACTGGCAGTGTATTTCCCGGTGTGTTTCCTAGCTTTGCTCCCCATTTGTCGCGCTTGTCCACACCTAATTTAACTCTGCAATATTCACACAATGTTTCCGGCCTGACCTTCCTTCCAAATACATCGCAAAGCATTTTTGCGAGTTTGGCGTATGAATATTCATTGACGTTTTCTAGCAGCCATTGTTTTTCAGCATTACTATACGGTTTCACTGACATCGTCCCCGATCATTTTTTTAATGCTTGCGCCTTTCAACTTGCCCTCGCTTACTAATTTTTCTGTACGCAAGACAACGTCCGCATTGTTAATCATTTGCTTTGCAAGACTTGATACAACCATGGCCGTTTCTGCGATATTCTTTTTAGCCATATGCGGTGTTTCTTTGTCTGTCAAAAGTTCAATCTGTTCACCTAATTTGTTCTGTAATTCGACTAATGTCATGGCTTTTTATCCTCCAGTTTATTCAATATCAGGCGCTACCGGCAGCGGCATCCAGTGGGTGACGGTATCGTCTATAGCGACGCATCCAAAATCGTCCCAGTTTTTAATCCGCTCATACCATCCCTCTTTCACAAGGTAATCATCCCGGTCTTCATCGTATTCTTCGCATAACTCAAAGTCCCACGTAAAATCTGAATCCTCCGTGTAAAGTCCATGCGGCACATAAAATCCCAGACAGCAATACGTATATCCGTTACGAGGCATTTTGCAACACAGCATAATTTCTTGCTCTGCCTCCGTCAGCCTGTCCCTGACACTGATCCACTCACTCATCGTGCCGATTCGCCTTCCTTCTCTTTATAGCAGTCCTTTAATTTGCGGTTTCTCCGGCAGCAGGAACATTTCTGATAACGATTTTTCCAGTAGCAATCATCACAACCGCCAATATCTACAACGTCAAATATACATGGATTGTACACGTCAAGTTCAAGCAATTGTTGGATATTAAGCAGCGCGTTATCCATGTACGGCGAAACGTTCATGCTTCTGTTCATTCTGAGAGCTTTTAGATATTCAATCAGGTCATCAAACTTCACATACTTTTTACCTCTCCGCATCCTCGTCCCCTCCGTCCATCCTCGCCCCGCATTTCCGGCAATATATATAATTGCCGCGTACAGTATAGTCTCCGGGATCTTCTCGAAATGCCGTGTAGTCAAAGCAATAGGGGCAAATGTATTTAACGGTATGTTCTTGCGTGTCATCGTACCGTATCCACCTCCCGTACCGCACCGGAACAGCGTCAACGGTCGGCGCTTGATTTACGCACAAATCACGCACGATTTCCAACGCTTCTTTTACCGCTAGTTCGTGGTGAAACATATACGGTTCCGTAGCCCATGGGCTGATTTTGAGTTCTTCAATTCCGGTTAAAATTTCGTCCGCGTCAATCAGTCTCATTTGCTGCCTTCTTTCTCCTACCAAGGCTACAATATCCATCCGCGCCAAAGTCACGTTTTAACAGCTTACATTCATGGGACGTAAAACTCTCCTGCCGGTATCTGTCCCAGTCTTCGTATGCACAATAATTCGCACACTCACTGCACCTCACGATATCCTGATTTCCTTGTCTCTTTTCCAGCAAAAAATCAATATACGCAGAAATCTCTTCCTTTTGCTCTTCCGAGATGTTGGAATCATGACCGGGCACACACCGCAATTCATGCCCTTTTTTGATCTGGCTATTTTCCGCCTCCTGTTCCAGATCGGCAATGATCTGCATGATCTGCGCCTGCTTGTCCTCCGGCAGCTCTTTGCGCAGCAGGCGGGAAAAATAGCTGTCTGTATAGCCGAGCTTGTCCGCTATCTGCCACAGCTTCACGCCCGCTTCTGCCGCTGCCTTCCGGATGTTCTGGTTTGTCTGAGTCATTTTTCGTCCTCCTTTGATGATGATCTCATAATATCCACTACACGGTTGATCCCTTCAATGTCATAATCCGTTAACCTCTTTGATGCTTCCATAAAACGGGCACATGCATCTAACCATCGTCTAATTTTTATCAGATGATCTACTTCATTCTCTTGCATTCCGATCGCTCCCATCTGTCGGTATTGAAGATTTATTTGGCATCCCCGCTGCAACATACTTGCCGTATGACATGCCGAATTCGGCGGCAATCCTGTTTAAGTCTGCTATGGTTGTCCTTTTAACCTGTTGCCCACGGCACTGCGTCATCGTATCTTTTTTATCCCTTTGCCGCTGACATGCCTGCTCCCGATGGACTATTTCCGCACACTCCGGGCAGCGTTTTCGGTGGGGATGTACTTGCACCATAAGCTTGCCGCAGCGTTCACAAAGTTTGTCAATGGTCATTTTCTTGTGTCTCCCACTCATAAACAGTCACCGTGATATGCGGACATCCGAATGATTTCACAATATGCAGATCAATCACCTGCGTATCGTCCACATAGGCGACGCCATTCAGCGCATCGCATACCACCTTGGCAATATTGTCCGCATCCGGCTTCTTCGTCGGCGCAAGCTCTCCACTCAAGGCACGCTCCCGCTTCTTTTTGCTGTATGATTTCGGAATACCGTAAACCGCCTCAATGCGCACCGCTACCGGTTGCGCTGTGCCATCCGACAGTATGGAAAACTTCCGGTTTCCGCATTGCCGGGCATATTCCGTCTTGATCAGGTTCTCATAAAGCACGGTCTTTTCTGGTGTATATGTATGCCCGCCACAGGTGCGCGCCCGTGCCTTCCCCTGTGGTTCCCCGGGCACGGTGAATATCACTTTCATCCCGCACCTCCGTCAGAATATCAAGGCTTCAAATGGCTGACACTCCTGCACCGTTACGCTTCTTCCGATTACCTGAGCAAGCGGGAAATACCCACTGCAGCCTTTTATAATCGCCTTCGCCGCTTCATCTTCTACGTAAAAGTTTTCCGTTGTGCAAATGGCTTCTTTCTGCCCATAAATTGTGTTCACAAAAACACGGTCTCCCGTATCCAGTGATACACTCATGCTGACTTCAAACAAATACTGCTTTTTGTTCCCTTCGTGCTTGCAAAATACTAAGTTCATCATTTCTTATCCCTCCATCAAAACTGTAAGTCATCATCGTTATCCGGGATTACCTCAAAATCATCCGCCGGCGGCGCGCAGTGCGGCACGCGATCGCTGTAATCCACCGTAGGCGCAACAGGCGCAGTGCCACCGTTCTTGAATTCTGCGAAAAACACATGCTCTGCCACCACTTCATAGGCCGTGCGCTTGTTTCCGTCCCGGTCGGTGTATGACCGGGTTTGCAGCGATCCGGTCAGCGCGATCCGCTGCCCCTTGCGGAAATACTTACACAAAAATTCGGCCGTATGTCGCCAAGCCTGCGCCGGGATAAAATCGGCCTGTTTCTCCTGCCCTTTCGGCGTGTACGAACGATCAACCGCGACGGTGAAGTTGGTTACAGAAATTCCGTTCTGGGTTGTGCGAAGCTCCGGGTCGGCCGTCAGTCGGCCAAGCAAACAAACACTATTCATCTATTGTCTCCTTTCGATATACAGGTATATAGCTTTCTAACCGTTGTTCGTAGTCGTCCAGATGCAGAGATGATGATCCGGAAGGTATGGCGCTTCTATACGCCTTCTTTGCAAACTTCCCGGCCGCCTCGTCCTCGGCCAGCCATTGCGCTGCACACAGCACAGCCTGTGCACCGGTCTTGCGGTATCGCTGCGCTTTGGCTATGTAGGCGTCAACTAACGCCTGCCCGTATCTCTTCACAAGATCGTCCTGTGATGGCCGTGGCGGCGAAGCCGAAGGTGGCTCTTCTCCTCTGCTTTCCTCTTCTTTACTTTTCTTTCCTTTACTTTCCTTTGTGTGATAAATCTCGGATTTACCGGGGTTTTTCTCGGATTTATCCGGGTTAATCCCAGAAAAACCCTCGTCATGGCGCACCTGAATAAACGGTTCGGTATCCTCGGCTTTTAAAAGCCAGTACCGACCATCTGCTGTTACGGCCTTCTTGGAAGCGCGGGACTTTATCGCCTCCTGATACCGTCGCTGTATTCCGGTGGACGTCAGGATCTTGTCCGCCCTGAAAAGTTTGCTGTCAAGCAGTGACCGTTCAAGGAAGAAGCTCAACATCTGTCCTATTTTCTCAATACTCATCTGCAAATCAGCGGAAGCTATCAGCATAAAATCTTCGTCTGCCGCTGTACAGTACCCGTCCCGATAGATTCTGGTCAGCAGATACATGTAAAACGTGAATCCATCCGCCCCGAATCTCGCCATGACAATGCGCATTTTTATGTCCGAGAATATATCCACATCGACCGGGAAGTAATCAAGCCCCGTCTTTTGTGGACGTGCCATTGTCTACCTCCTTTGCCCGTATGTGCCCATTTTTTCACAAATCGGGAAAGTCACAGTTCCACTCTGGTTTTCGGCTTCTCGGCAGGCGCAATATCTTCCGCCTCATCAGCTGTGCCAAATCCCATAAGCACATTTGGACAATATACTCGTGCGAAGAACGCAGCTGATCGATACATCATCATCTGCTCCGGCATGGTCAGCCATTTGCTTCCCGCCTTTTTTGACCACCCCTCATCTGCAGCCATCTTCATCGTGATTGTTGTCGATCGGATTTCACGCCCGTCCTTGTGCGTATACGCAAAGCATCCATGCGTAAGCGTACCGGGATCTCCGACAAAGGTAAATTGCAGATCATGGTCAAACTTCCCGCATCCGTTGATAAGCGCAATGCAGGCTTGTCCAGACCACGACGGGCGCCCTTGGACGATGTACAGGTTTTGCATAACCAACGTCGGGGATACATTCATTCGTGCCGCAAGCTCGCAGGCAACAAAACAGTTATCCGGTTTGTTGATATAGTCACGCGGCACCATTCCGCTGTTGGCATACCGGCCGGCAACCCGGCTGATAAGGTTCAACGCCTTTGTGTTCAGCATCAGGTTTTCGGCATTCATCGCCGCAGTGTTTTCAATTGCCGCAAGCTCGTTTCCCTGCGGCATCGCCATTTCCTCGGTCATTCGATTTCTCCCCTTTTCTGTTTTCTGGCCAGCGCAGTATGCAGCGCATAGCAGGCATCAAATTCTGTCATATCCACTGCGCACGGATACACCCGGTATGTACCGTCGCTTTTCAGCTGTAAGCAGCATAACCGTTCGGCCGGCGTCATTTCGTTTGCCTGGCGCATGTCTTCGTATCCGTTGAGCTGCGCCTTGACAAGCGGCTTTTTTATCGTTGCATTTGTCTTGATATCAACCAACGTATTGAAACCATCCACCACGCCGAACCGGTCAATTGTTCCAGCATAATGCTTAGCCGGATGGTACATCGGCTTTTCGATGTCCGACCAAATCACATCATGCTCGCGCAGGAAAGACACATATGCCTGCACATATCCGGCATATTCGTCGTCTATATCCGCGCTCCCATACCGGTCTATGTTCTCCGTCGCCTTATGCACGGATGTTCCGCGATCCGCTGCGTGATCAAGGGCATACTGGTTGGTATCGTCGTATATTTCCCGGCTGATAAAGCGCAGAATTTCGGATACGCTCGGATATTTCTCACCATCAACGGTATATTCATGTCTGGCATCATAAAAAATGAGACGCGCCATATCACCGTTCACCCTCCAGTTGGCTTTCAAAGTATCCAGCAAGCAGTTTGATGTTGGTCAGAAGATCATACGCCCGTTTGAGATCCTCCGGCGTATTGTCTTTCGGAACACCAAAATAATCAAGCGCCGATTTGGCTGCGGCTCCGATAGACCGGCAAAAGTCCATCGATTCATCCCACATCTTCTTTTTGTCCACAGCTTCCGTACACCTCTCTTTCGCATTCACTGCACAGCAGCGCGCCGCACAGCATATCTCTGTTGTCCTGTATGTCCGCGCCGCAGCCCTCGCATTTGCCATAAGCTGCCTGCGGCCAGTCCCAGCTATCTACCGGCTCCATCCGGCTGTCACCAACAAGCAGGTCACAGGGTCTTGACATTTTCAACGCCTCCCTGTATGATGTAGGTAGAGTGTTTTTCTCTGTTACCGCTGTCCGTATTCGCAGTACGGGCGGCGGCTTTCTTTTTCTCCCGCCGGATCGCGTCGGCTATGTACCCGTTTAGCCATTCCTGCATATTGCGCTTGCCTCTGCGCTGCACAATCGCCAGAAACGCCGTTGCAACATCGCGCGAGATGCGCAGGGTCAGCTTGTAGGGTGTGGATTCATCCGCAGCCTTAACCGCCTTTTTCGGGCATTTAAGGCCGTATTCTTCTGCGACTAGTCCCATCGCCTTGTCTTGCGGATAATCGTACAGCACACATAGACACTCAAGCTGTGCCAGCATCGGCATACAGTGACCACGCTCGATTTTCGACAGCATAGATTTATCCAGCCCGACGAGCTTTTCTGCCGCTCTTGGCTGCGTAAACCCGGCGTTTTCCCGCGCTGCAGCAAGCTGTTCTCCGAGCTTCATCTTTCGTTCCTCCCTTCATCCAAACTTTGTTCTGCATAGCTGATCCGATTCCCAGCAGGACAAGCCCCACGACGCACACGGGTATGTACACCCACGCGGGAGACCCTCCGTCTCCGCAGGCCGCTCCTGTCAGCACAACTACCAGCCCGGCCGCTATAAGGATTCCGCTCATGTTTTCACCTCATCGTTTTTACTCCGGGATTCTTCCCGTTCGCAGATAATACTCCGCCGGCTCGCGCGGTATGTGGTATGTATAGCTTCGGTTTTTCCCTTTTACAGCAAACCCAAGCGGAAATACCCGACGGCGCATCTGGTCCCGGATAGTATCTACATCAATACCGGAACGTGTGGCAAACTCCATGACACTCATGCGATGTTGATTTGAATCAGCCATTCTTTTGCACCTCCCCGCCCGCTCGAAGCGGGCTTTTTTCATGCCCGTTTTGTGAATAACTCTTGCTTTTTCATCCTCGTTTTGTCGATTTTGTGAATATTTTCGGAACCATTTTTATGGTAAAATCGACGAGAGGAGGGGGACTATGAAACGGATCGTCGCTTTTCTATGTATAATTGCTTGTTTCTTGCTTGGGTTTTCTTTAGTCGCCTATGCACATAGCGGAGGTACAGATAGCGCCGGAGGCCATTACAATCACTCAACCGGAGAGTACCATTATCATCATGGGCATTCAGCACATCAACATCCTGATGGGGTTTGTCCTTATGGCGATTATGGAAGAAACAACTCAACAAAATCAAAAACGACCTCAGAAAAAGACACCGTTTTAAGCAACGTGTTAGGAGTAGTTTTCTTGGCGGGATTTTCGCTTTTGTTAGGGTGGGCATTGTCCTTTGTTGCGTGTATCTTTTATAGCCAAATAAAGAAAATAGATTTTGAGACTCGTACGGGATATTCGTTGATACCATTCTTCCCATTCAATATATTAGCTGTGGTATTTGCTGTGATAATATTTTGTATACTAATGTCTACTTAGCTTTTCCCCCGCCCGCTCATCTGAGCGGGCTTTTTCATGCGCCTTTTTGAGGTGAATGCGAACCATGTAGGCGTATCGACCGAAAGGCCGCTCCCACTGCTTCAAATGTTTTTCGTGACGGACGATCCGGACAGACCAGCAAGCAGCCGCGGGAAGCGCATTATCTCAGCGCTCCTAGCCCCACAAGTAAATAGCTCTACCAGCCGAGCAGGATGTAGCCGCATCCTGCTCACAACTTTTTAGGAGAATCCTCGGCAAAAAGTTCCTGAATATCTATGTCGGGAAAAAATGTATATGTAATTTGAAGTGCTTCATTGAGCTTTATGTTCCCCGGCCTAGACAACTTTCTACCAATAACCTCTCCGCCTTTTCCTAAGCAAGCGGCAATGTCTTTGATAAAGATGTTTCGCCGAGCCATCTCCGCTCTCAGGTTGGCGTATGCAATTTTGTTTGTAGGCATATGTGTTCACCTCCTATGCGCCTTTCTGCTGGTCTTGTCCCATTGATCAAATTGTGGTAATATTCATTTTGAGAAAGGGAATAAATTTAAGTTTTATCAAGGGAGGGTATGTATGTGAGTTTCTGTCCGTTTATGTCCGCTTCTCAAGGGAAATCGGTTCCATGTCAAACTACTTGCGCATTAAGTAGCGGCATAGGAAAATGCGCAATAGCCTCGTTGAACGAACGATTAATAGAACTCGAGCAAACTACCCAGCAGATTAAGCAGGAACTAAAAAAGATTAGTAAGTAGGCTCCTCTTTAATGGCAATCACCGCATATTGGTCAATCAGCCCAAACACATATTCCCTTTCCGACAAAGTGACTTCATTCTCCGCCAAGAGTGAGGTCACTTTTTTTGCGATCTCGATCAGCTCATTTTCACTCCGCATGTTATCACCTCCTATCTTCCTTTCTGTTAGCCGTCTTGGCCGGTGTCTTCGGACTTAGCGTCGCATATCAGGCTAATCGCCTCGCCAAAGATCAGCATTCGTTCTTTTTCGCTCTCCGACATTTTGGGGATTGCCTTTTTGATGCGGTCAATAATGGTTTTCTCTTTTTTTGTCATGGTATCACCTCCCGATCAACCCGCCTGCACAGTAAGAGACTCTTCTAAATCTGCAATGGCAAGCCTGATTTTTTCATTTTCGTCGTTAAGCCTGTCAAGCTCTGCACGCGCAAATCGGATTTTATCGTCATTTTTTAAGAGCTTTCTTGTCAACCGAGCAAACTCATTTTTTGCCGATGCACTAACCTTTGCTGGAGTTCCAGACTTCGCTTCTGCTATTGCTATTGCCTGTTGTACGCATTGCCTTGACACTCCGAAAGCATCCGCTATCTGCCGATAAGTTAATCCGTTTTTTCGCAACTCAATATAAATTGAAGTTCGTTCGCTGATTCGGTCAAGGCATATGCTAGACATATCCTCTCTGATCTGTATCTTTTTCTCTATTTGGCGCGCCTCTTTCTTTAGTTCCATTTTGCAGCTGGTACAAAGGCCGTCTTTTGAGTTCGTAAGAAGTCCACACTTTTTACAAGGTGTCGCATGCAAGTAAGGATTAACTAGTCCAGTCCTATAAGCATGTGTAGCGTTTTCGCTTCTGGTACACCATTCCAAATTTTCCGCCCTGTTGTTCCAAGGGTTTCCATCCTTGTGATTTACTTCTGGTTTCCCATCAGGGTTCGGAATAAACGCTTCCGCGATCAACCTATGAACATAAAACCGCTTTTGCACGCCATTCACTTGTGCTGTAACGATCCTGTAGCGGCCACCCTTACCAGTTTTTATTTGCGTGGCTAGAACCCATTGATCTTTACGGCGTCTCCAGATCTCTCCAACTTCATTTACTTTGAACAGACCATTCTCAACAATTTCGGTTTTCATGTTATTCACCTCGTTCAAGCCGCACCGTGTTCTTCTATCAACAATAATAAGCTATAAAAGAACAAATGTCAAGCACTTTTTTGTTGACAAAAGAACATTTTTCGTTTATTATTGATTTCAGGGGTGGTGATTAAATGAAAAATCGTATTAGAGAATTGAGAAATACTCTTGGATATACGCAGCAGCAGTTAGCCGATAAACTAAAAATCAAAAGAAATACAATTGCGAAATATGAAACCGGGCGAGGGGAACCAATTGATGCCGTTATTGCGTTAATCTGTCGCGAGTTCAATGTATCAGAAAACTGGCTGCGAACCGGTGAAGGCGAAATGTTTATCCAGATGACACGGGACGAAGAAATTGCCGCTTTCATGGGTGATGTGCTGGCAGGCGAATCGGATAATTTCCGTCGTAGATTTATTGCCATGCTTTCCAAGCTGAACGAAGATCAATGGGAATTGCTGGAACAGATGGTGGATGAAATGGCGAAAGAAATAAAAAAAGACTGAGCATTTCTGCCCAGCCTTTCGCGATTACTTTTTTAGCAAATTTCGTATGAACCTATGTATGATGGATAACTCTCGTTCGCTTGCTTCCGATAGTAGATAGTTAATGCTTTTGACAAGATCAGCCTGCGCCGCGCCCACCCCCTCGTTTTCTTTCGTGCATTCTTTCTTTTTCGTGTCCACGCCGCAATCCCCTCTCTGATCGTTTTAGTTTGCTGTATTCAACATTGACATTATAGAACATCTGTTCGTTATTTGCAAGTGGAATAAATATACTGTGTGTTAAATTGCACATAGCGAAACGCGAATATTTCCGTTTGTTTGTCGTTTTTTCTATATTATACATACTTTTTGCAAACTGTGCGAAGGAACAATTTTCCATTTGCACTATTTGTATACTGGCACAATATTCCGACAAAAAAATCTACGTTTACCGTTGTCATATTTCGGCACGGATTACGTTATAGTCGCTCCCTGTTTGGGGAGCGTGGATTGAAAGGAATAAATCAATCATACATTCGCAAAATCGCCCCGTTTTTGCGAATGTGCCGGCAGTTAGATCAGTAACAGTGTCAAATATTATAAAAATAGCCGCCCAGAGCTGGAACCTCTGAGCGACTGCGTGAAAGAAAATTGCACTTCAGCAAGTAACTCTCACAATTCTATTATACTCGTTTGGCGCATTGTGTCAACGAGGGAATTGTATGGAGAGGAAAATATGGATTTCATCGCGATGGATTTTGAGACTGCAAACACCAGCGGATACCCATGCGCGTTGGGAGTGGCTGTGGCACGCAATAATAAGATTGTAATGTCTGATTTCTGGTTGATTAACCCACAGGCCCCTTTTTCCGATTCCTGCGTTGCGGTTCATAATATATTGCCTTCGG
>OLRN01001234.1_pt1 | contig 14446 bp, 10 predicted proteins | sample 1673001 | NCBI WGS metagenome assembly OLRN01 (sample SAMEA3136745, study PRJEB25190) | human gut metagenome | biome: human gut; feature: human-associated habitat; material: faeces | place: Austria | collected 2013 | reverse complement strand
ACTGCTCAAATGTACTATAATCTTTAATGAACACTGGTAAAAAAGGAATGATACAGAGACCAAGTAATAAAATTACCAATCCAATAATTCTGTACATTATCTTATAAAAATTCATCAGAATCTGAAGTCTTTTGACATTCTTTTCCTTTAATGGCTCATATAATCGATAATTTAATGCAATACCCAGCCCTAAATCTGTCAATGACAACAGTGCCAAAATATTAGTAAATAATCCTCCTATACCCAAGTACTGTTTTCCTAATGTTTGAATAAACACTGTTCTTGTGGCAAAACTGAAGATATTAATTAATATTTCTCCTCCAACTCCTGATATTAAATTTAAAACAGTATTTTGGGTTCTTGAGTTTCTATTTTTTGACATTAATTTCACCCCTATTTACGCACAAAACAATATATTTTTCGTAAAATATGTTTTTCAGTAGTTTCGGGATTCTCCGCACGACAAAAAAAGAAAAGAAAAATGAGGAGGATCTTATGTACAAGACATTTGAGATGGAACTTGCCGGCAGAACTCTGCGCGTGGATGTTGACAGAGTGGCAAAGCAGGCAAACGGTGCAGCGCTGATGCATTATGGTGACACAACTGTACTTTCCACAGCAACAGCATCCAAAGAGCCGAGAGAAGGAATCGATTTCTTTCCTTTGAGCGTTGAATACGAAGAAAAAATGTATGCAGTAGGCAAAATTCCGGGAGGATTCAATAAGAGAGAAGGAAAGGCAAGCGAGCATGCAATCCTGACATCCCGTGTTATTGACCGTCCGATGCGTCCTCTGTTCCCGAAAGACTACAGAAACGATGTTACTCTGGTAAACATGGTTATGTCTGTAGATCCGGAGTGCAATCCGGAGGTGGTGGCGATGCTGGGGTCTTCTATTGCCACAACGATTTCAGATATTCCTTTTGACGGACCCTGCGCGGCGACGCTGATCGGTATGATTGACGGTGAGCTGATTGTGAATCCTACGCTGGACCAGAATGCAGTTTCTGATCTGAAGCTGACCGTGGCATCCACAAGGGATAAAGTAATCATGATTGAGGCCGGAGCCAATGAGGTGCCGGAGCAGATTATGATTGACGCCATCTTTAGGGCTCATGAAGTAAACCAGGAAATTATCAAGTTCATCGACACCATCGTGGCTGAGTGCGGTAAGGAAAAGCACACTTACGAGAGCTGCGCAGTGCCGGAAGAGCTGTTTGCCGCCATCAGGGAAATCGTGACTCCTCAGGAAATGGAAGAGGCTGTGTTTACCGATGACAAGCAGACCCGCGAGAAGAATATAGCAGAGATCACAGCAAAGCTGGAAGAGGCATTTGCCGGCAACGAGGAATGGCTTGCCGTCCTGGGCGAGGCTGTTTACCAGTACCAGAAGAAGACGGTCCGCAAGATGATCTTAAAGGATCACAAGCGTCCTGACGGCCGCGCCATCACAGAAATCCGCCACCTGGCCGCAGAGGTTGACCTGCTTCCGAGAGTTCATGGTTCAGGTATGTTTACCCGCGGACAGACACAGATACTCAACGCCTGCACCCTGGCTCCTCTGTCCGAGGCTCAGAAATTAGACGGCCTGGATGAGAATGAGACCAGCAAGCGTTATATGCATCACTATAACTTCCCATCCTTCTCTGTAGGCGAGACAAAGCCAAGCAGAGGACCCGGCCGCCGCGAGATAGGCCATGGCGCCCTGGCGGAGAGGGCATTGATTCCGGTTCTGCCAAGCGCGGAGGAATTCCCATATGCAATCCGTACCGTATCTGAGACCATGGAATCCAACGGTTCCACCTCTCAGGCAAGCATCTGCGCGTCCACCCTTTCACTGATGGCTGCCGGTGTGCCTATTAAGGAAATGGTAGCTGGTATTTCCTGCGGTCTTGTGACCGGGGATACGGATGACGATTATCTGGTGCTTACAGACATCCAGGGCCTGGAAGATTTCTTTGGCGATATGGATTTTAAGGTGGGCGGAACCAAGAATGGTATTACTGCCATCCAGATGGATATTAAGATTCATGGACTGACACGGCCTATTATCGAGGAAGCTATTGCCAGGACCAGAGAAGCCAGAATGTATATTCTGGACAATGTAATGAGGCCTGTCATCTCAGAGCCAAGGAAGCATTTAAGCCCATATGCCCCGAAGATTAAGCAGATTACCATCGATCCGCAGAAGATTGGCGATGTGGTAGGAAAGCAGGGCAAGGTTATCAACAAGATTATTGAGGAGACCGGTGTTAAGATTGACATTACGGACGACGGTGCTGTAAATGTATGCGGCACGGACGAGGCTATGATTGATAAGGCCATCCAGATTATTACCGGAATCGTTACAGATATTGAGGCGGGCATGATATTTAACGGCAAAGTGGTGCGTATCATGAACTTCGGCGCATTTGTAGAGCTGGCCCCCAATAAGGATGGTATGATTCATATTTCCAAGCTGTCTGATAAGCGCGTTGGCAAGGTGGAGGATGTTGTGAATATCGGCGATGAGGTTACTGTAAAGGTAACTGAGGTCGATAAGATGGGCAGAATCAACCTGACCATGAGGCCAAGCGACTTGGCAGAGAAGAAGGCTGCTGCCAGGACAGAGGAAAAATAAATTGCCCGGTAGAGGGCAGAATTAAAGAGGAGATAAGTTTATGAGAAACATGAAGAGAAATTTTGCGGTATTGGCCGCAACCGTTATGGCTGTGTGCAGCATTGCACTGACAGGATGCCAGCAGAAGCTGGAACCGGCAGACCAGGTAGTGGGAGCACTGTATGAGCTGTCTGTTAAGGAAAATGCGACTCCTATGAAGGATTTGCTGGGATTTGCTTCTGAGGAAGATGTAAAGACCGCCCTGATGGATGATTCCGCTGAGACAGACCTGGTTTCCATGTTCAAGTCAGAATTTGAGGCTGCAGGCATTGAGTTCTCTGACGAAGAGGTAGAGGAAATGTCCAATGCCCTTCAGGGACTGATTGACAAGCTGGATTACAGCACCGAGATCACAGACCAGAGCAAGGACGAGACCACCGTACTTCTGAAGGTTAAGAGCTATTCCATGACCGATATGCAGAATATCATGGTAGACGTTATGACCGATATGCAGAACAACATCGACGAAGACACAGCAGCAGCTATCATGGCCGGTGATGAGGATGCCCTTCAGAAGCTGATGCAGGATGCTGTAAAGCAGTATATGACAAAGATTGGCGAGATGGAGCCATCAGAAGAGATGACTGAGCTGACCATCAAGTGCCAGAGAGTCAAGGTGGATGTAAGCGGCAAGGAAAAGATTGCCTGGATGCCTCAGGACTTAAGCAAGTTCTCTGATGAGGTAAACAACGCAACATTCAAATAGGTAAGAAGAAAGGGACAGTGCCTGTGAAAACAGGCATTGTCTTTTTTCAACCTTCGGTATATAATGGTTTTTGAGTTATCAGATTGAGAAGAATATAGGAGACTTTAACATGAGCAGAGTAAGGACAAGGTATGCACCCAGCCCCACAGGCAGGATGCATGTGGGAAATTTAAGGACGGCATTGTATGCCTATCTCATAGCAAAGCATGAGGGAGGGGATTTCCTTCTCCGTATTGAAGATACAGACCAGGAACGTTTCGTGGAAGGGGCAGTGGAGATCATATACCAGACCCTGAAGGACACGGGCCTGATTCATGACGAAGGACCTGACAAGGACGGCGGATGCGGCCCCTATGTCCAGAGTGAGCGCCAGGCATCCGGCATTTACCTGGAATACGCAAAAAAGCTGGTGGAAAAAGGAGAGGCTTATTACTGCTTCTGTACACCGGAGCGTCTGGCTTCCCTTAAGACAACTGTAAATGGAGAGGAAATCATGACATATGACAAGCACTGTCTCCGTTTATCCAAAGAAGAGGTGGAAGCCAACCTGGCAGCAGGTATGCCCTATGTCATCCGCCAGAACAATCCCGCCACGGGAACCACCACGTTCCAGGACGAGATTTACGGGGATATCACGGTGGACAACTCCGAGCTGGATGATATGGTCCTCATCAAGTCAGACGGATACCCCACCTATAATTTCGCAAATGTGGTGGACGACCACCTGATGGGAATTACCCATGTGGTAAGGGGAAATGAATATCTGTCCTCATCACCCAAGTACAACAGGCTTTATGCCGCCTTCGGGTGGGATGTGCCGGTCTATGTACACTGTCCGCTGATTACAGATGAGAGCCATCATAAGCTGAGCAAGAGAAGCGGACATTCCTCCTTTGAGGACCTTTTGGAGCAGGGCTTTATCTCCCAGGCCGTGGTGAACTACGTGGCTCTTTTGGGCTGGTCACCGGAGGACAATCGGGAAATATTCTCCCTGGAGGAGATGGTAAAGGAATTTGATTACCACCGCATGAGCAAATCCCCTGCTGTGTTTGATATGACAAAGCTTAAGTGGATGAACGGCGAATATATGAAGGCAATGGATTTTGATACCTTCTACGGGATGGCTGAGCCATATCTGAAGGCAGCTGTCAGCAGGGATTTGGATCTCAGGAAGATAGCTGCCATGGTCAAGACAAGGATTGAAGTGTTCCCCGACATTGCGGACCATGTGGATTTCTTTGAGGCCCTTCCGGAATACGATACGGCCATGTACACCCATAAGAAGATGAAAACCAACGCGGAGACTTCACTTAAGGTTTTAACGGATGTGCTGCCTCTTTTGGAAGCACAGAATGATTTTACCAACGATGCCCTTTACGGTGTCCTTTCAAAATATGTGGAGGACACTGGGGTTAAGACCGGCTTTGTGATGTGGCCCATCCGCACCGCTGTTTCAGGTAAGCAGATGACGCCGGCCGGAGCCACGGAAATCATGGAAGTTCTGGGCAAAGAAGAGTCCCTGGCCAGAATCCGCAAAGGGATACAGATGCTTGAGGCATAGGAATCTAGTAAATGGCATTTAACGACGCACAAAAAACGGCAATCCGGCACAGGGAAGGTCCTATGCTGGTTTTGGCAGGACCCGGTTCCGGCAAGACGACAGTCATCACCAACCGGGTCCGTTATCTTACGGAAAAAGCAGGCGTGGATCCCTCCCATATTCTGGTAATCACATTTACCAGGGCAGCGGCCAGGGAAATGAAGGAGCGCTATGAACAGATTGCACAGGCAGGATGCAGCCGGGTTTCCTTCGGGACCTTTCATTCTGTCTTTTTTCTGATTCTCAAACTGGCTTACCGGTATAAGGCCGCAGACATTGTAAGGGAAGAACAGCGCATTCAGTACATGAAGGAAATGCTGGTAAAATGCGATTTGGAAGTTGAGGATGAAGGGGAGTTCATATCCTCTGTGCTCAGTGAAATCAGCATGGTGAAGGGCGAACTCATGGACATGGACCATTATTATGCAAAAAACTGTTCTGAGGATATGTTCAGACAGCTGTACCGGGGCTATGAAGCACGGCTGAGACAGAACCGGCTGCTGGATTTTGACGACATGCTGGTGATGTGCTATGAGCTGTTTAAGGAAAGAAAAGATATACTGTCTGCATGGCAGGACAAATACAGGTACATATTAATTGATGAGTTCCAGGATATAAACCGGATTCAGTATGAGATTGTGAAAATGCTGGCTCTTCCCGGAAACAACCTGTTCATCGTCGGGGATGACGACCAGTCCATTTACCGGTTCCGCGGGGCAAAGCCGGAGCTGATGCTGGGCTTTGAGCGGGATTATCCCGATGCAAAAAAGATTCTCCTGGACACCAATTACCGGTGCAGCCGCCAGATTGTGGAGGCTGCGGGGCGGGTTATCTCACACAACAGGACCCGTTTTCCAAAGGAGATCAAGGCGGCAAGAGGGAACGGACATCCGGTCATCATAAAGGCATGGCAGGAACCTATGGACGAAACTCTGGGAATCGTCACGGAAATACGTGACTATGCCTCCATGGGTATCTCCTACAATGACATGGCGGTGCTCTACCGGACCAACGTGGGGCCGCGGCTGCTGATTTCCAAGCTCATGGAATACAACATACCTTTTTACATGAGGGATGCGGTGCCAAATCTGTATGAGCACTGGATAGCCGGAAATGTAATCTCCTATATCCGGGCCGCATTAGGAGATCTGAGCCGTTCCAATGTGCTTCAAATCATCAACCGTCCCAAGCGCTACGTCAGCCGGGATGCCCTGGAGGGCCAGCAGGTCAGCTGGGAGTCGGTGAAATCCTTTTACCAGGATAAGAACTGGATGATGGACCGGATTGAGCAGCTGGAATATGATTTGGCGATGTTAAGGAACATGGCTCCGGCTGCAGCTGTCAATTATATCCGGAAGGCAGTGGAGTACGATGAGTATATCCGGGAATATGCCCAGTCCAGAAGGATGAAGCCGGAGGAACTCTTTGAGGTACTGGACCAGCTTCAGGAGAGCGCAGCCGGCTTTAAGACGTATGAACACTGGTTTATCCATATGGAGGAATACAAGGAACAGCTTAAGAAACAGGCGGCAGACAGGGATGCGCAGCGTCAGGGCGTCAGCCTTATGACCATGCACAGCGCCAAGGGACTGGAATTCCGGGTGGTCTATATCCTGGATGCCAATGAAGGCGTCACGCCCCATCACAAGGCGGTTCTGGATCCGGATGTGGAGGAAGAACGCAGAATGTTCTATGTGGCTATGACAAGGGCAAAGGAGAGGCTCCATATTTACCATGTGAAGGAGCGGTACCGCAAGAAACAGGCAATATCAAGGTTTGCAGAGGAGGCAGAGGGATGATTGAAACGGGGCTGGTCCAGATCTATTGCGGAGATGGAAAGGGAAAGACCACGGCAGCTATAGGTGCGGCTGTGCGGGCTGCCGGACGGGGATACCGGGTACTGGTGGCCAGGCTGCTTAAGACGGATGATTCGGGGGAGGTCAATGGCCTGGTCCATATACCCGGCATTACAGTGCTGCCCTGCGACCAGAACTTCGGTTTTTCCTGGAACATGACCCAGTCCCAGCGGAAGGCAGCTGCACTGTATTATGACCACTGTCTACTGACGGCCTGGAACATGGCCCTGGGGGCGGGCGGGGAGGAACCATATGACATGCTGGTGCTGGATGAAGCCATTGGAGCCTGCAATCTGGGGTTTGTGGACGAGTCCGGGCTGATAAAGGCCCTTAAAGAAAAACCGGCTTCCCTGGAGGTCATCCTCACAGGGCGCTGTCCCTCAGAGGCCCTGCAGGAGCAGGCGGACTATATCACAGAGATGGTTATGAGGCGCCATCCCTACGAGAGGGGAATCGGAGCAAGGGAAGGAATCGAATATTAGAGAATATGTTCTTGCATTTTCAGGGTGAGTCTGATAGAGTGTAAGAGAAAAGAAACAAGCCTAAATTTAAGGAAATAAGAGAGGAATCAGGATATGGCAGATGAGAAAGAGCTGAATGAAGAAGAGCAGGAGATGACAGTGACCCTTACTCTGGATGATGATACAGAAGTGGAGTGCGTGGTGCTGACCGTTTTTAACGCGGGAGAGCACGAATACATTGCCCTTCTGCCTATGGAGGGCGCTGACTCAGAGGAAGGCGAGGTATATCTGTACCGCTATAGCGAGACTGAGGACGGAACCCCTAACCTGGACAATATCGAGGATGACGATGAGTACGAAATCGTGGCTGAAGCATTTGACGAACTTCTGGATGCCCAGGAATACGACGAGCTGGTTGGTGAGGACGAGGAAGAATAATCTGGATAATTAAGATACAGGTGAACGGCTCCGGGAGAAATCCCGGAGCTTTTCCTTTATTCTCCGGTGAAACGTTTCGACGGTGCTGTTTCTGCGAGAATTCTCCCGCCGTCTGAACAGCTGCCCCTTAGTTGTGAAACTTGTGTGAAATGATGGAAATATTCCTTGATTTTTGTTAAAATAATTTCTATAAAAGAATGAAAAAAGGCCAGATTATATGTAAGGAGGCAGTATCATGGATACACTTAAGATATTAGTAGTGGACGACGAAGCCAGAATGAGAAAGCTGGTAAAGGATTTTCTCACCAATAAAGGGTTTGCAGTCATAGAGGCAGGCGACGGCGAGGAGGCAGTGGACGTATTCTTTGCGCAAAAGGACATTGCACTGGTTCTTCTGGATGTAATGATGCCGAAAATGGACGGCTGGGAAGTTCTGAGGACCATCCGCAAATATTCCCAGGTACCGGTTATCATGCTGACAGCCAGAAGCGAGGAGCGTGACGAGCTCCAGGGCTTTTCCCTGGGAGTGGACGAGTATATATCAAAGCCCTTCAGCCCCAAGATTCTGGTGGCACGGGTGGAGGCCATTCTTAGGAGGACCAATGTGGCCTCTACGGACAGCGTGAATGTGGGAGGAATCTGCATTGATAAGGCGGCCCATCAGGTCACCATTGACGGACAGGAGATTGATCTGAGCTTTAAGGAGTTTGAGCTTCTCACCTACTTTGTGGAAAATCAGGGAATCGCCCTTTCCAGGGAAAAGATTCTGAATAATGTGTGGAATTATGACTACTTTGGAGATGCCCGTACCATAGACACCCATGTAAAGAAGCTGCGCAGCAAAATGGGGGAAAAAGGAGAATATATCAAGACCATATGGGGCATGGGCTATAAATTTGAGGTGAGCGAAGGATGAAGCATTCCATAAGAGTAAAATTCACCATGATATTCATTGGTCTGATGGCAGCAGTGCTGGTCAGCATGTGGGCGGTGAACAGCTTTTTTCTGGAGAGCTTCTATACCAAACAAAAGCTGCAGCTTTTGGAAAATGCCTATGAAAACCTGAATGCCATTGCTGTGGACAAGGAGTTCCTGGGCGAGAATATCACGGAAGATTTGCAGAGCCTGTACTCAAACGACGGGGAGCAGACAGAAGCCAGCCGTCTCTTGCGGCTCATGAACGACAAATATAATACGACCATCGTGATTCAGGACAGCATTACCGGAGAGCTGATTCCGCTGGCAAAGGACGGAAAATTCCTGGCAGATGCTCTCCACCGCTATATATTAGGAATCATCGACCCCAGGACGGAGACCCTGATATCCCAGGACGACCATCAGGTGCAGAAGATATATGACAGACGGTCACAGGGATATTACCTCCAGAGCTGGGGTTTTTTTGACGATAACAGAACCATGTTTATCATGTCCATGCCCCTGGCCAGCATTCACGACAGCGTAAGCATATCCAATGAGTTCCTGGCTTATGTGGGACTTGCTGCCCTTGTGCTGGGAAGCGCCCTCATGTACTATGCAACCAAAAAGGTGGTGTCGCCCATACGTTCCCTTGCAGCGCTGTCCGCCCGAATGTCGGAGCTGGATTTTGAGGCGCGCTACACAGGGGATTCGGAGGATGAGATTGGAGTTCTGGGCCACAGCATGAATACATTGTCGGAACGGCTTAAGGATACCATTGGTGAGCTTAAGACAGCCAATAACGAGCTGCAAAAGGACATTGAGGAAAAGATAAAAATTGATGAAACCCGCAAGGAGTTTATTGCCAATGTGTCCCATGAGCTTAAGACCCCCATTGCCCTGATACAGGGATATGCAGAGGGGCTGACTGAGGGCATGGCGGAGGATGAGGACAGCCGGAATTACTACTGTGAGGTCATCATGGACGAAGCCGGAAAGATGAATAAGATGGTGAAGCAGCTCCTGACCCTGACCGCCCTGGAATTCGGCAACGACATGCCTGTGATGGAACGGTTTGATATCACAGCCCTGATCCGCGGCATCCTGGCATCAGCCGGCATTCTGCTGCAGCAAAAGGAGGCCCGGGTTGTATTTGAACAGAAGGAGCCTGTATGGGTGTGGGCGGATGAGTTTAAGATAGAGGAGGTCATCACCAACTACCTGAACAATGCCATGAATCACCTGGACGGGGAGCGGCAAATTACTATCAGCATATTCAGGGAAGGGGACCAGGTACGCATCACGGTATTTAACACAGGGCAGCATATACCCGAGGAGGATCTGGATAATCTTTGGACCAAGTTCTACAAAGTGGATAAGGCAAGGACCAGGGAATACGGAGGCAGCGGCATCGGACTTTCCATTGTCAAGGCAATCATGGATTCACACAACAAATCCTGCGGTGTTGAAAATGTGGACGGGGGGGTGGAGTTCTGGTTTACAGTGGACAGCGGGGTATAAAAATGGCTTAAAATACAGTATTTTACAGTTCTTTTTGACAATTTGGAAATGTGCATAAATTTGGACCGCCGCCAAAATGGATTTTATAACTATTGACAAAATATGAGCATATGCTACAATTAAAAAGTAACTGTTGTCCCCTTGTAAAAAAAATTTTGGAGGTAAGTATGAGAAAAAAGTTAATAGGCGTTATGCTTGCAGCAGCCATGGTGACAGGGCTTGCTGGCTGTGGCAGTTCTTCTGGCACAGGTACGAGCGCAGCGGCAGCTGATACCCAGGCTACCGAGGCTCAGAAGGAAGAGGCAAAGGATGATGCCAAAAAAGAGAATGAAAAAGAGGATTCTGAGGCATCTGACACAGAGGGAGCCAGCGATTTCCACATTGGTATCGTAACCGGTTCCGTATCCCAGTCCGAGGATGACAGGCGTGGCGCTGAGGCGTTCCAGGCTATGTACGGCGAGGACATGGTTAAGCTGGCTATTTATCCGGACAACTTCACGGAGGAGTTAGAGACCACCATCCAGACCATTGTCAACCTTTCTGATGATCCTAAGATGAAAGCAATCATCATGAACCAGTCTGTTCCAGGCACAACCGAGGCTTTCCGTAAGATCAAAGAGACCCGCCCTGACATTCTCTGTATTGCCGGCGAGGGACATGAGGATCTTCCTGAGATTGGCAGCGCAGCTGACCTGGTCTGCAACAACGACTTCGTTGCCCGTGGCTACCTGATCATCCGTACCGCTCATGAACTGGGCTGTGATACGTTTGTACATATTTCCTTCCCGCGTCACATGGCTTATGAGACTATGAGCCGCCGTGTGGCTGTTATGAAGGAAGCCTGCAAGGAATTCGGCATGGAATTCGTACTTGAGACAGCTCCGGATCCAACCTCTGACGTAGGTGTTGCCGGTGCTCAGGCGTACATACTTGAGAAGGTTCCGGAGTGGGTTGAGAAGTACGGCGAGAACGCCGCTTACTTCTGTACAAATGACGCCCATACAGAGCCGCTGTTAAAGCAGCTTATGGAATACGGCGGCTACTTCATCGAAGCAGATCTTCCTTCACCGCTGATGGGTTATCCAGGCGCTCTTGGTATCGATCTGACTGCTGAAGCTGGTGATTTTGATAAGATTCTTGCAAAGGTTGAGTCCACTATCGTTGAAAAAGGCGGAGCTGACCACTTCGGTACATGGGCATATTCCTATGGATATACCACATCTGCCGGCCTTGCACAGCATGCACTGAACGTCCTCAATGGCGAGAGTGAGCTTGATGACATTGATGATATTGCAAAGGCATACCAGGTATTCTCTCCTAAGGCTGAGTGGAATGGTTCCAATTACACCAATGTGGAAACCGGCGTTAAGTTAGACAATGTGTTCCTGGTATATCAGGATACCTATATCATGGGCGATCCAGGACATTTCATGGGTTCTACTAAGATTGAGGTTCCAGAGAAATACTTCACCATCAAGTAAGACACTTACTAATAAAAATAAGTACGGAGAACAGTGGGGAGGGGTTTCTCTCCCCCCTGTTGTGTTAGGTGGGCATAATATGATGAATAACAACACTCCCTTATTGGAGATGCGCAATATCAAGAAGGATTTTTTTGGCAATCAGGTCTTGACTGATATTAACTTTACACTGAATGCCGGCGAGGTACTGGGTCTTGTCGGTGAAAATGGTGCCGGTAAAAGTACATTGATGAAACTCCTTTTTGGAATGGATGTGATTAGGGAAACCGGCGGATATGGCGGAGACGTCCTGATTAATGGCGAGAAGGTCAGCTTCTCAACACCCTTTGATGCATTGGAGGCCGGAATCGGCATGGTGCATCAGGAATTTTCATTAATACCGGGATTCACGGCAACAGATAATATACTGCTCAACCGTGAACCAAAGAAAAAGAATATAATCTCGGAAATTTTCGGTGACAGATTAGATACCCTTGATTATAAGGAGATGGCCGAACGTTCTGAGCAGGCTATTGATAAGATGGGCGTTAAGATTGACGCCAAAATGGTTATCAGCGATATGCCCGTGGGTCATAAGCAGTTTACTGAGATCGCGAGAGAGCTCAGCAAGGATAATCTGAAACTGCTGATACTGGATGAGCCGACGGCTGTTCTGACGGAAAAAGAGGCAGAGGCACTGCTGGATTCCATCCGCGGCATGGCTGCCAAAGGCATTGCCGTGATTTTCATTACACACCGGCTTCATGAGATTCTGACAGTCTGTGACAAGGTGGTTATCATGCGGGACGGCTACGTTGTAAAGGACGTGCCTGCAAAGGAAACGGATGTTGCGGATATTACAAAGTGGATGGTGGGAAGAAATATCCAGACCACGGCCAGGGCGGATATCCGGATTAATCCGGATGCAAAGAATATCATGTCTATCCGCAATCTCTGGGTGGATATGTCAGGTGAGACAGTGCGCAATGTAGATCTTGATATCAAGGAAGGCGAGATTCTTGGTATAGGCGGACTGGCCGGTCAGGGAAAGCTGGGCATTCCAAACGGAATCATGGGGCTGTGCGAGGCGGGCGGCAAAGTGGAATTTGACGGCAAGCCCATTCCTCTTAACAACCCAAGAAAATGTCTGGACGCCTCTCTGGCCTTTGTTTCTGAGGACAGAAGGGACGTGGGACTCCTTCTCGATGAAACCCTTGAGTGGAATATTGCATTTTCAGCCATGCAGATTCATGATAAATTCCTCAAGAAATACCTTGGAGGAATGATTACCTGGAGAGATGAAAAGGCAATCCACGAAGTGACCCAGAAATACATAGACGAGCTAAAGATAAAATGCACCAGCTCCAAGCAAAAGGCAAAGGAGCTTTCCGGTGGAAACCAGCAGAAAGTGTGTCTGGCAAAGGCCTTTGCACTTGAACCTAAATTCCTGTTTGTATCCGAGCCTACGAGAGGTATTGATGTGGGCGCGAAATCATTGGTACTGGATGCTCTTAAGCAGTTCAACAAGGAGCATGGAGTTACCGTTGTCATGATTTCCTCTGAGCTGGAGGAACTGAGGACCACGTGTGACCGTATTGCCATTGTTTCGGGCGGTAAGATTGCTGGAATCCTGCCGGCGACCGAATCTTCAGAAGAATTCGGTATGCTCATGGTCAGCCAGGTTAAATAAGGGGGGAGACAGCATGGGAAAAATACAAGATAGTACAATAAATCCTGGGAAGAAGACGAAAATCAGGGAATTGATTGACAACTTCGGTCTGCCGAGGCTGATCATTGCCGGATTTCTTTTGGCGCTTTTCATTCTGGCGCCAATCGTCGGAGCGGATCTTCCCACACAGATAACCAACACGATTAACCGTTTCAGCTGGAATGCCGTCCTGGTACTGGCAATGGTGCCCATGGTGCATTCGGGCTGCGGGCTTAATTTCGGCCTTCCGTTAGGCATTATCTCCGGTCTTCTGGGTGCGACCATGTCCATTCAGTTTGGCTTTACCGGACCTGTCAGCTTTTTCATGGCTATTCTGATAGCTACTCCGTTTGCGCTGATCTTTGGCGGCGGCTACGGCTGGCTGCTCAACAAGATTAAAGGCGGCGAGATGATGATTGCCACTTATGTGGGCTTTTCATCCGTATCCTTTATGTGTATGATGTGGCTTTTACTGCCATACAGCAGTCCCACCATGGTTTGGGGATTGTCAGGCAAAGGCCTTCGTACAACAATCTCACTGGAGGGTTTTTACGATAAGGCATTGGCCAATTTCCTGCAGATTAATATTGGTAAGATTTCCATACCTACAGGCAGCCTCCTGTTCTTTGCCTTTCTTGCCTTCCTTATGTGGGCGTTCCTTCACACCAAGACCGGTACTGCCATGACAGCAGTGGGCTCCAATCCCAATTTTGCCAGGGCATCCGGCATCAATATTGATAAGACGAGAATGCTTTCCGTTATCATGTCTACCTGGCTTGCCGCGGTGGGCATCCTGATGTATGAGCAGGGCTTCGGCTTTATCCAGCTTTACATGGCGCCCTTCTATATGGCGCTTCCGGCAGTGTCTGCAATCCTGATTGGAGGCGCTTCAGTCAATAAGGCATCCATTACCAATGTAATCATAGGTACGTTCCTGTTCCAGGGCATTGTTACCATGACCCCAACGGTAATGAATTCCATGATTCATATGGATATGAGCGAGGTTATCCGTATCGTTGTTTCCAACGGTATGATTCTCTATGCTTTGACCAGAAAGACGGAGGCATCAAAATGAAAGAAAAGAATAAAAAAATTGAAGGCAACCGCATACTGGAATTTGCCG
>OLRN01001233.1_pt1 | contig 14454 bp, 10 predicted proteins | sample 1673001 | NCBI WGS metagenome assembly OLRN01 (sample SAMEA3136745, study PRJEB25190) | human gut metagenome | biome: human gut; feature: human-associated habitat; material: faeces | place: Austria | collected 2013 | reverse complement strand
GTCTCCAACTCCTCATTGGCACATCCGGCCAACGCCAGAGCCAAAGCCGGAATTAAAAAACTCTTCATTTTCATTCTCATAAAACATTTACATTAAAAAATTAAACAAATAAATTTATATCACTATCTCGAAGGCCTCATGCCGCAGTCGCCAATTATTCTTCTCCACGCCACGGATAACGGGGACTTTCACGGCTATCCCGACTTACGTCGTCTACATAGTATCCCTTTTCCGATTCATCACCGTCTACCAACCCTCTCACCAGTGCACTTCTCTCTACTTCTTCCTTATAAAGCTCTTCATAATCGCGTGTATAATCGGCATGCGGCACCACGTTCACATCAAACACGAGCTTTACCATGCCATTCGGATGTATATTACCATATATCCGTATGACGTGTTGTACGTAACCGATATTCTTCGCACTCTCATACCTGAATCTCAGACGGGCTTTTCTCTCTGGCAAAACCATACGTTCACCTTGCTTTAAAAGCGGAACGATACACCCGCAAGAAGACTGTATGTCGCGTATGATAAGAGGCTGGTCGCCCGTATTCTCTATTTCGTATGACAAGTTAAGCACCTGTCCCGCAATCAACGGATAATAATGACGTACGGAATCCGCCACAGATACCGTCGTCAGACCTATATTCTTCTTACAGGCCGGTAATCCCGAGCAACAGAGAAGGACACACACTACATATATAATATTCACCTTCCTCATACCCATTCAATACACTTTTATTTCATCACACGCCACAGACGCACGAGCCACAGCAACTTGCATAAAACGAAGTTCCACAGGAATATCCGGATTTACCGTTTCGAGTTTACAGCTCACTCTTTGCTTGCTGAACACCTCTTTCTCTCCGACCGGAGGAAGGCCGAACGATGCCATTTTCCCCTCTCCCTGCCACACTTCTACAGAAGCAGGCAAAAAGATGTGCCAAGCCGGAGCATACAGAAGCGAAAGCTCCAGAACAGCTCCGTCGGAAATCTTTCCGGGCGGTACTTGCAGTACGAACCGGCGGGACGAAGCGATGAACCATCCCGTATGATAGTCGGAAGGCAAAGCATAAAGCCCGTCGGTAAGCACGGGAAGAGAGGCTGCGTTTTCATCTTCCGCAGGCTGGCATGAAAGCCGTATTCCTTTCAAGGGATTTTGAGATTCACGGTTTTCGGTTTTCAAAACATTCCATTCCTCTAAATAACTTTGTACGCTTCCAAATGCCTCACGATAATTTTTCATGTCGGAAAAAGCCGTATATCCATAAAGAGACTCCAAATACAGGTCGGCCTTGCGCTCATCATAAGCTCCGGCAGGCATACGCAACAGTTCGAGGCGGGTGAATTGCAGGGCTGTCAACAACTCATTCAACCTACGGCGTTCCATACCCTCCGTTCGCTTGGCACAGCCGTCCAGCCTGTCGCAAAATGCACCGAACTCTACCGGGTCAAGCCAGGCTGCGACCGCATCGGCAATTCCTCCATAAAAAGGTAACAAAGCCTCACGTTCTTTCACGATATGCTCCCACGAAAGGTAAGCCGGAAGCAAAATGTCAGACGCATGCGGATAGAAACGTTTCAGATAGCGTTCCGTATACGACTCCAAAGGCAGGTCGGGATTTATCAACATACAAGCCAATGCAGCCGTCTGCAAATCATCGAAAGAGGCATAGTCGTAGCCGCTGCCGTTATAAAACAGTCCCTTCACGCCAAGGCTGTGAAAGTAACGCAAACGCTCACTCAAAACTCCTAAACAGGGATACGGCGTGAAATAGTCATCGAAATTGCGCATGTAATCCCACACATATATCCTCGAAACGACCTTACGCCACTCTTTTACTTTTCGGGAAAAATTCTCTGCCGGTCGCTTTCCGGCAAAGTCCGGCCGCAAGGGCAAATCCATGGCGCTGATGATTACTCCGGCATTCTGAGGCAACGGTTCGGCCGGCGGTACTTCAGTCGTCTTGTAAGACGAAGTAAAAAACAAATGATGGGGGTAACGTTCGGCCAAACGACGGATGAAACGGCTCACGGACGGAGTAGCCATTTTCTGCGTATTGCCCGCCGCCATACAAGCCTTGCAGGCACAAACCGCACCGTTGTCGTTAGGCATAATGGCAAAACGTACCCCACCGGCCTCCCCGTAATTATCCGTAACATAAGCCTCTACGGCCTTGAAAAGCAGCTCCGAAGAAAAACAGAACTGGTTCTCGTCACGTTGCCCGTCTACCCAAGCCAAAGCCTCTTCAGGCACTTCGCCCGGAAAGACACGCCGAAGGTTATGCCCCCAAAGTCCCCAGTCGTAGTCCACATGATGGGAAGCCGTGACCGGCATCAGTTCGGGGTCTGCGTTGGAAGGAGAATATATTCCCCGGTATTCAAAAGCAAAATCGCCTTCGGCATGCGCTATGTCTATCATGGCCGGAGGTAAGTCCGAGGCTTCTATACGCGGGTCTTCTCCAGAGGACAGAAACTGGTATATCAGCCATAACATCTTATCTTCGTCGCAAGCGGTCAGACGCAATACATCGCCGTCAAGAACTGTCGAATAATCATGTTTCCCCTTCGCATCGACATGCACTACGATTTGCAGGAACGTACCTTGTGCAGGTTTTTGTCGCAAAGCCACACTACGGCTCCCCGTACGGCGATCGAGATGATTGAACAGATAATCTGCCCATTTCCGATCCGCTTCCACCCTTTCGTCGGCAGCTTTAACCCAATAATGGTCATAAGACGAAACACGGCGTGCCCCCGCCCGGGAACAGGCACAACACAGCGACAGTATCAGTCCGAAGAAGAATACTGCTTTTAGCTTAGAAGTGTATGAACAGTTGCAGATATACATTATATAAGTTTTTATACCGTGTGTCTATATTCTCCACATATTTCGTCCGGGTCCCCGTACGGTTGTTGAGCTGAGTATAGAACGTGTGCCACGTCCCCATGACTCCTCCGGACAAATGGCTGTTGAACATGTAAGTCCCACCCAGTCCTACCATGGTATTCAACCGGTCGAACGAGCTGGGCATGGCGTAATCTATCATATCGGCTTCGGGTGCCGTACCGACTGCTCCCGTCACGGTGATATTCGTACGCCCGTCCTCCAACGGATAATATTTGAGCTGGGCGGAAGCATTTACATAAAAACGTGAAGAGAGCAAATAGGCATCGGCTTTCCCGCCTACCAGAATCTGGTTCCATACCTTAGACAATCCCAGACCGGCACTGAACAAATTGTGATTGCTCCTATCCCAACCGTTGAATACCCATCCGCCTTCTCCATAGCTGTCGTCCCAACGGAACGTTTTGGAATAAGTACTGATACGCCTATACATGGCATGGATATCCAACGACAATCCGTTATCCGCTTCGTAAGCGGCCTGCAGACCCACCGTTATCTTCGGAAAATACTTGTTGGCCCAAGCTGCGGTCAGCGTTCCCGCCCATTTCCGCGAGAAACGGTGCTCCCAACCGCCTTGCAGTTGCAGGCCTACGCCGCCGGACACCTGGTCCTCCGGATCCCCGCCGCTCGTACTGCCATCCCGTCCGGCATAATTAATCCGCCCGGTGAACAGGTTGTAGGCATTCTTACGGATATACGAAGCCGAAGCCACAGAAGTAATCACATCCTCTTCCCCATAACGTCCTTGAAGGTATTCCAAGCTTATCTCGTTCCGGTAAGACCGACTGAGCAGCCCGTCGATATGCCGCTTGAAACTCTCGGCTTCTTCAATGCCCGGCTTATATTTCCGCTGATAAAAATAAGCGGAGTCATAACGGTGCATCGCTTCGTAAGCCGTCCCCTTGGCCAACAAGAGCGATTCGTTGTTTTCGTCGAACAACAGAGCCGTATCCGCAACGGCTATGGCAGAATCCGGTTCGTGCTCTTTAATCAACTGAAGCGCCATAAGCTCGCTATTTTCGGCAAAAGCCCCTACAAGACCGTCATTGTCGGGATAATCATCAAGCTGCGGCCGAAGCAAATCCACTGCCCGCCGATAATCTTCCGTACGGCTATAAGAAGCGGCTTGTTTTACAATAAAATCAATGTCCTCCGGATATATGGAACGAGCCTGAGACACATACGCATCATAATCCTCATGACGGTCGAGACGGTCGGACATTCCGATGGCATATTGCAAACCCTCGTATGAAGAAGGATTGACTTCGAGCAGGTGGACACTCTCCCCGAAAGCCCTGCCGCTGGCTCCCCGTTCGATAAGTTCTTTTATATAAGGAATGGCTATTTCCTCGTATGCGGCGGCATACATCGGATATAACTCGGTCTGCACCGTATCGCTCATGGCAAGGTTCAAAACATCAAGCGCCTCAGACGTCTGTCCTCTGCGGCTGAACACATCAGCTTTCTTCACGAAGTATCCTCCGTAATCAGGATACTCTTCGTGAATGGAATCGAGAACCGCCAGTGCATCGTCGTAGCGCCGCAATTCGTAATAACAAGCATAAGTCTTGTCCAAAGCCGCCAGTTTCGTTTCATCATCATAACCTCCGCGAACCGCTCCTTTCAAATACGGTAAAGCCTCGGCATAGAATCCATCGGAAACCAGTTCCGATGCCTGTTGCAACTGATTGCGTGCAAATTCATCCGCAAGGTCGGCGTCTTCGGGATTCATCTTTACCAGATTCGACAACAAAGTATAAGCCTTAGCCGTATTACCCATCCGCTTGTACACCAGATACTCTTTATACAGCAAAGATGTCTGCTCCCCCCTGCGTCGTTTGGCCTCGGCCAAATAGTAAAGGGCATCATCATTGTAACCGCGCGTAACGGCAGTGTTGAGCATGTAATCCAAGGCTTCATCGCTTTTGGACGTTTCATAAACCTTACCGTAAAGCACGTACGGATCGTTCATCCGTGCCGCATTGGCCGCCTCCGCAAGCAACAGATTATAGAAACGCACCAGATGACCGTCACGGTTGGTTCTCATCCTCGACTTGACAAAGGCCATGGCTTCCTGATAACGGGCTTCTTCGGCCAGGATAGAGGCCTTTTTAATGATAAGTGCCGAACTTCTCGGTATGCGGGACACACCGACACCGGCCGTCTGAATGGCTTCTTCCGTATTGCCCTGCTGCAACAGCAGGTTCACCAGATCCAGATAATACCCTTCGTTCTGTGGCGAGACTTCCACCAAGTCCCGGAGCAAAGCGACGGCCTTCTCTTTGTCGCCGCTTTTACGTCTTTCCTGATAACTTTCCTCCAGACGGTAAACATAATCCCGTTGCACGGTGGAATCATTAGGATAGATTTGCCTCAGCCTCCTGAGCAAGCGGTCGGCTTCTTCTACATTGCCCTGTTTCCGATAAAGTTCTATCTTCTTCCGCCAAAGTCCTTGCCAGTAAGGGTTAATCTCCAGAAGCTCATTGACATAACAAATGGCACTGGAATAGTTTCGGGTTTCATCCTCCACCTTAATAAGCAACTGTTTGGCTTCCACATTCTCCGGGTTGTCCCGCACCGCCCGTACAAGGAAATAACGGGCGGTATCATAATCCTTCTTCCTATAATGGTAACGACCGCATAGTTCATTCAAGCCATTGACATCCGGATAGATGCTCAAACCTTCATCCAACAGTTGTTTGCCGGCCTCCCACTGCTCTCGTCCGAACATCGAACGCACGTTCGATTCGTAATAATCAGGCGTATGTACATCATCTTTTTCAATAATGTTAAACGCATATACCCCCACAATACTGACAAAACAAATCAAACCGATCAACAAACAACCGAACTTCCTCATGACTCACCTCCTTTCTCCCTCTCTCCGGACTTCTCTTTTTTCTTACTCCCGGCAAAACCCTTACGGCTCATTTCGCCCCATACGGCTTTCTTATTGAGCAGGAAATTACAATACCCCTTAATGGAAAAAACCACAATGAGAGGGTGATAAAGAAAAGGTTCCAAAATAGCCGCTCCTATAATCCAAAGGTAGGACTTGACTTTACGGAACGAACCCCCAAGCGAATAATCGTAGAACAGAACGACCAACGAAAGACTTATACAGAAAGCGTAAAGTCCGAAAAATATGACGACAGCCGTCTTCCAGTTTACGACACCAGTAAGAGCCTGATACAGGAAGGTGAGAAGACCGAAGAATTCAATAACCGGAGCAAGACATTCGAAAATAAGCACATAAGGCAAAGTCACCATCCCCAATTGCCTGTATTTCCAATTAAAAAGGAACCGACGATGACGCACAAAAGTCTGTATCAACCCATGCCCCCAACGTACCCTTTGACGGTAGAGCACTTTCAATGTGGGAGGAACTTCCGTCCAACAACAGTTAGCCGGAATCTGTACGGCACGGTATTTTCGTCCGAAATCGCAGCAATAACCGACCATACGTATCAACATGTCCATGTCTTCGGCAAAAGAGTCTCCACTATATCCCCCCGCAGCCATCACCACATTCTTGTCGAACATACCGTAACCTCCCGAAACATTAGGCATGGCATTGATAGTAGACCACCCCATCTTTCCGATAAAAAACGAACGCATGTATTCCAGGGTCTGAAACAATGGACACGGAGTATGCGGTGGTCTGAGTTCCACCATCTGCCCCTTTTCTATCCGACAGCCGTTCGAAGCTGCCATGACTCCACTGACGGCTATCACGTCCTCAGATTCCAAAAACGGCATGATACAACGCGAAATAGCGTCTTTGGAAAGAATGCAATCCACATCGGTATTGATGAAATACGGATAGGAGGAAGCATTAAGCCCGGCATTGACGGCATCGGCTTTCGTTCCTCCGTTTTCCTTATCCACCACAATCAGCCGTTTATATTCGGTCCGGGTTGACTTGAACAACCGACGATAAGGTTTCGTATGTATATATTCCACGTAGGCAAACGGCACCTCTACTAACGAGAAATGTTCGATGAGCAGTTCCAATGTCTTATCACGACTACCGTCGTTGACAATCACCACTTCAAATATCGGATATTCTTGTGCCAGCAGCGAATTCACATTGTTAACGATGGTCTTTTCTTCATTATAAGCCGGAGCGATAATAGACACTCCCGGAGTATAAGGACTGTTATCCATGATATATTTGGGATACACCGAAAGATGGGAATTTTTGCTACGGAGTATGCCTATTTCTGCAAGCCACATCAGAATCACGTATGAAACCATGAGTCCCAAGCTATAAAAGAAGACCACATAGCCGTAAAAATAGAAAATGATATCTTTCATAGGCTCTCATTGTTAATTATGGGGTTCTCTACATGCTCGAACAATATCTGGTTCTCACTACTTGCCTTGACTTTAAGTCGGAGAAAAATATTACGCCCCTCGTCGTTGTACAGCCACAAACAACGCAAAGCCGTACGTTTGGTGTAATTAGACACAGAGTTTTCATACACGTCGGCAAAAAAATGTACACGGATACCCGAACCTATGGCCAACAAAGCATTGAGTATAGACCGACGCAAAATCTCGGTCTGTTTATAGAAAAGCCCCAACATGACTTCTTCCGCTTCATCAAACCGACGGATACCCATACAAGCGAATGCAGCATTTCTACAAAGAAAATTGGGAGAATCAAAATAAGAGAAAAGGTATTTCACCTCTTGGTCCGTCCCCCAATAGGCAATCTCGTGCATGAAAAAGACAACTTTACTGGTTGCCTCCGTTTTCTGCAATAAAGGAACAAACAAAGGAACCGGCCTACCACCTTCACGTATCTTTCTAAATATCTCATGAAGTTCCATCTTATCCCAAATAGAGAAGGCTGTATTCTGAATACCACTCTCCTCCAGAAACATATAAGGTTCCTCTTTGCTCGTGCACATATAATACAAACGGGTTGCCTTACGTAACCGTATATCTTTATCGTTCACCAAACTCGCCACAATACTATCCGGCAACTGCATGTTGGTCAATCTCACGGCTTGCATCAAAGCCACTTTATCTTTACGTTTACCTAATATGAGTTGTCTTTCCACGTAATCCGTAAGGCCGATAAGTTTCATGACACGTTGTATGTTCGTCAAGTTCGGATTTTGCACATTCGTATAAAGACTCAATTCCACCAGCACTTCCGACCACAGACGCATCTCCCACGTCTTCCATTTACGTGGTTTATATTCCATACGTCGGCTAATCTCCTCAGTAGAAAGGTTCTCCACCTCTTCATGGACGATGGCTTTCAACTTATCAAAATATCTGTCTTTAATCCAAGCTTTCCTCTTTGCATTGCGGCGCCGAAGATAGACATGAACTCCCATAATGCAAAAAATGACGGCAAATCCCAAACAACTTACAAGAATCACTCCGTATGCCACTCTCACCACCCACGGATAATCTACAAAAAGATGTCTATACAGATAATAATAATATCTCACTATATTCCATCCCCAAAGTTGATAGACATCATCCGCCCCCGAATATCCTGTATGACTGGCCTGCAGAACTCCTATATTTGATTCTGCCAGGCAAAAGACGGTATATACCATCTGTAAAAACATTCCTACAAGAATTCGTTTCATACTTTTCTTATATTACAGCTCTCACAAAAGGTACACAAAAGACTATCTACTCCCCCTCATTACCAACTTTCACCCAATATTATAGACATTCCATAATGCACATCTCTTACTAAGAGATAAACAATAAATGTTAAGACATTGATAAACAGATTATTGCCTACCTTTCGAAGACTCGTTCGTAAAACACATCATTAAAAAAGTTATGAAATATCGCTGATTTTTCTTAGAAATATTATATTATAAATAGCTTATTTCCAGATTATTTTATTATCTTTGCCGCCAACAAGATCGCTCTCTTAGTAAGAGAAAAGACAAAAGACGGCACAACAGAAAGTAGAGCTTTTTACAACACAAAAAACACTCTACCTACAAATAAAAGACAGATTTTCTATCGAATAAAAACCTTAATGCTCTACACTACTCATAAATTTTGTAACGGTTGGCAAGCATCTTCTTGTATTGAATCACGCAAAACAAGAAGTGATTCGGGTCCCATATTGAACAAAAGATCGACGACACTCAAATTGGGCAAGAAACCATGTTTTTCCCGAAAGACTTGATAATATCCACGAGGAATAAAAGTAACATCAGCCTCAACTGATATTTTAGGACTTATCAAATTACGGAAATCGGCAACACAAACATCCGACCTGCCTCCAAAATCCATAAATCCATAAGAAGCCGTCTGCGCAACTTTGGGGTGCAAGTCTATAAGTTCGCACACCTTGGCACGTATCGCTTCGTTAAAATCAAAAAGAAAGTCCCACTTCTGCGTATAAAACGGTAGGAAGTCATCGGCATAATACTCAAAGAAGGGACTGTTGCGATAAGCCGTCTCCAAAGCATTCCAATGCAGGTGGCGCCAATTCCCATGGTCTGAGATACGGATATCCTTCATGGGACACTTATCTGAGGCAGGCTTCACCACAGGAATGGTCAACACCTGCACGCCGGAGGGCGAAGCAATGAGGCAACGGTTACGGTAAGTTTGTTTCACATAATGCTCGTATGCCTCGATGTACGCTTCAGCATAAGCATAAAGTTTGGTATAATATTGTACCGGTGCCAGATAAGCGGAAGAAAGCAAACAAATACGACTCATCATCAAGGATTTTGGTTTTGAACGGACACGGCTACGCCTAAGGAGCGGCCGGACGGACTTTGTCCTCCTCTCGGTTTGTACGTGTTTTCGCGCCCGACCTTCATCATCGTACGATGGGCACGAAGGCGGGCATACCATGGTGCTTCAGTATCCCAAGAATAAAGAATACGGCTCAAACGGCCAATGATATAAGTGTCGGGCACAAACCCGAAAGTACGTGAATCGGCGTGGTTACGCTCATTAGCCGACGACATCCAATAATAGTCGTGGCTGAAACGGAAACTCGACACGAAATGCCCTGACACACAAAGCGAATCGGCAATGACTGCGGCACGCACTCCTTCGTGAAGATTGATCATACGGCAATACCATTGCATATTATCGGGAGTAAGTGTCACGTAAGCGTTCCGGCGGGGAAGTTCCACCACCCTGCAAGGACGATGGTCACGGGGACGAGTCCGATACACTTTCCCCAACGAATCTATCCACAGGCTATCTCCCGGAACAGCATAACAGAACCCCACAAAGACATCTCGCTCGTCTATGTACCGCTCGTCCTGCCCGCCGGCAGAAGGGTCGTTAAAAGCTACCCATTCGCCCCGCGGCACAGGACTTGCGCCCCAACGCATATAGCCCCACCAACGCATGGGCGAAAGACGCAGCCCGTATGCCGTACGGTCTACCGCCACACGGTCACCCGCCATAAAAACAGGACGTTCGCCATCTTCGGGTATCTCGATGAGAAACACCCAACACCCTCTGACCAAGACAACCACGATGGCAGCGGCCAGCAACACGGCACACAATCGTCCAGCCTTCTTCAATATCCTTTATCTATTTGATGTGGTCCACCAGACGGAACAGGCGGTTCCAACGCACATGACCGTCGAACCATCCGCGATCTTTATCCAACGAAAGCCAAATGAGTATCGGCTTACCCACAATGTGATCCTCGGGAACAAAACCCCAATAACGTGAATCGGCCGAATTATGGCGGTTATCACCCTGCATCCAATAGTAGTCCATCTTGAATGTATAGCTGTCCGCCTGTTTCCCGTTAATGAAAATCTTTCCATCCTTCACTTCAAGGTCGTTGTGTTCGTACACTCGGATAGGACGTTCATACACGGCTATATTGTCCATAGTCGGTTTGACGGACTTTCCTTTGGCCGGAATCCATACAGGACCGTAATTGTCACGTGTCCACCCCGTCCAGGCATTGAGCGGATACAAACCATCGGGTACGGAATTTACATGATCGTAAGCGATACTGTCCACAATGTCCGTACAGGCCTTCAGACGCTCGTAAGCGTACTGTGTCAGCGGCATGGTTCCTGTTTCGGACAATGAAGCCAAATCTTCCCCACTGATGCCCAGTTCCCGCACTAATTCGTCCGGTATGGCCTGTTTCAGGCGTACGAAATAATCGTACTGCACATTGTCCGGTTCCTTGTTGGGCTTGCCGTCCAGATAGACCACATGGTCCTTAATCTGAAGCGTCTGTCCGGGCAGTCCCACACAACGTTTCACATAATTCTCCCGCCGGTCTACCGGACGCGACATCACACCTCCGAACATTTGGGGATTCTGGTCGATATATTGACGTCCCATAGCATAAAGTCCGGCAAAAAAGTCGCGCTGCTGCTGCCGTGTGAGCGAATCCAAAAGCGGATAACCGCCATGCAGTTGCATATATTGCTGGCCGCCGATACCATACGCGATGGCATAAAAATCCATGTTCTGGTATTCCGGATTCACAGTCACCGTATCGCCCGCCGGATAATTGAACACCACAATATCGTTCAACTGTACCCGTCCGCCCGGAACACGCTCGTAATCCCACTGCGGCCATTCGATATACGACTTACACCCCACAAGAGGCATCGTGTGCTGCGTAAGCGGCATGGACAAAGGCGTCTGCGGCTTGCGCGGCCCGTAGCTCATCTTGCTCACGAACAGGTAATCGCCCACCAAAAGCGACTTTTCGAGCGAAGACGATGGTATCGTATAGTTTTGGAAAAAATAGATATTGACGAAATACACAGCCACTAAAGCAAACACGATGGCATCCACCCAACTCATCACCGTGCGCGTCACGGGACTTTCTGCTTCTTTCCACCATGTCCAAGGGATGCGTTTCGTAATGTACGCGTCATAGATGAACGGTACGACCAACAATCCCCACCAACTCTTGATCCATACAAGGAAAACAAGATAGAGGACTGTTACGACACCCATCTTTATCCATTGTGCCCGTGTGGGCTTCTGCCTGAGCTTCTTCATGTCTTTCTTTCAAATGTCGTTTAAAATTGGAATAAATCATCCATCGTGAGCAATCCCTCGTGTGTGGCCGTATATTCGGCTGCCAATACGGCACCCAATGCAAAACCTTTCCGGTTGTGCGCATCATGGGTAATCGTAATGCTGTCCGCCTCGCTGTCATACACCACGGAATGGATGCCCGGTACCTCGCCACGACGTACGCTGTCGATACGCAATTCATTAGCCGCACACGCCTTCGTACCGCTCACGGTTCCGTCCGGTGCCGTAAACGTACCTTTCACCCATTTGTCTTTACGACCGATGGCATGGATAAGGTCTTCGGCCAACGTAATAGCCGTCCCGCTCGGTGCATCCAACTTATGCACATGGTGCACTTCCTCCATCTTCACATCGTAGGCCGGGAAACCGGACATGATGCGTGCCAGATAACGGTTCACGGCCCCGAAGATAGCCACGCCGAGGCTGAAGTTGCTGCTCCAGAAAAGCGTATGTCCCTCTTCGCGACACAGGCGGCGTACTTCTTCGCCATGTTCGGGTATCCATCCCGTACTGCCCGACACCACTTTTACCCCGGCGGCAAAAGCCTGAAGATAATTGTCGTACGCTGTTTGCGGTGTAGTAAACTCAATAGCCACGTCCGCACTCCGGAAAGCTTCCGAAGCAAAATCTTCGCGGTTGTCGATGTCGATGATACTCACTATTTCATGGCCACGTCCCAAAGCGATTTGCTCTATCATGTGACCCATCTTGCCATAGCCGATTAATGCGATTTTCATATTTTTCAAGTAATATGCTGATATTTTCTCTCGCAAAGATAGGGATTTGACTTGAATTTCATTACTTTTGTTAGTAAAAATAAACTTTTCAGCCCCAGCATTATGGAAAAGCTGTTGCACTACATCTGGAAATACAAACTGTTTCCGCTCAAACCGTTGCAAACCACAGACGGCCTGACGCTGGAGGTCATCGACCCGGGAACACTAAACCGAGACGCAGGCCCTGACTTTTTCAACGCCAAAATCAAACTGGACGGTACGACATGGGTGGGCAACATCGAGATTCACGGACGGGCCGCCGACTGGTACGCCCACGGGCATCACGAAGACACCCACTACAACAACGTCATCCTGCACGTGACGGAAACAGCCGACCGCCCCGTCGTCACACAAGACGGGAAGACGCTTCCGCAACTCATCGTGGAAGTGCCCGGCTACCTGCGCGAAAACTACGAAGAATTGTGCCGGACAACGGATTATCCGCGATGCCATCGCATCATTCCCCAAATCGACCCGTTCACGGTGCACAGTTGGATGAACGCCCTGCTTTACGAACGGTTGGAACAACGTGCACGGACTGTGGCCGCCCGTGTGGAAAAACTGCAAGGCGATTGGGAACGGGCTTACTTCATCACCCTGTCCCGCAATTTCGGTTTCGGCATCAACGGGGACGCTTTCGAAACGTGGGCACAACATATCCCGTTGCAAGCCGTGGCACACCATCGCGACAACCTGTTCCAGATAGAAGCCATATTCATGGGACAGGCCGGACTGTTGGACTTCGATACCATTCCGAAGAAATACCGCGACGAAGCCATTGACGATGATTATTATCCCCGGTTGAAACGGGAATATGACTATCTGGCACATAAATTCGCGCTTACGGCCATGGATGCGGTAGCATGGAAATTCCTGCGCCTGAGGCCGCAGAACTTTCCCCATGTGCGCATCGCGCAGCTCACTCAACTGTATTATAACCAAACGGCCGGCTTCTCCCGATTATTGGAAGCCCGGACATTGGAAGAACTGCACGGCATGCTCTCCACACACGCCACCCCCTATTGGGAGTCGCATTATACTTTCGGATGTCCAAGCCACAAAAACGCCAAGACCTTGACAGCAGGCTCATTGAACCTTATCACCATCAACACCGTCGTCCCGCTGCTGTATGCCTACGGACAAACCCATGGTAATGACAAATATTGCGAACGGGCTTTGCAATTCTTAGAACCAATCAAGGCGGAAAACAACTATATCACGCGCCAATGGGCCGAATGCGGCATCAAAGTGGACAGCGCGTCGGATTCGCAAGCGCTCATCCAACTGAAAAAAGAGTATTGCGACCGGAAATACTGCCTGCATTGCCGCTTTGGCTATGAATTCCTGAAACGAAAAAATACTTCTGAATAAAATGAAAACGGATTATATCTTTGAACTGGAGATGAAGGTACGCGACTATGAATGCGACCTGCAAGGCATCGTAAACAATGCCAACTACCAACATTATATCGAACACACCCGGCACGAGTTCCTGCTCGCACAAGGCATCAGTTTTGCCGACTTGCACGCGCAAGGAATAGATGCGGTAGTGGCACGACTGAACATGGCTTTCAAAACGCCCCTGAAAAGCGGAGACCGCTTTGTCAGCAAGCTGCGCGTGGAGAAAGAAGGCATCAAATACGTGTTTTATCAGGACATATTCCGCCTGCCGGACATGAAATGTTGCCTGAAAAGCCAGGTGTTCTTACAAAGGAAACAGTGGCATGGCGA
>OLRN01001232.1_pt1 | contig 14456 bp, 8 predicted proteins | sample 1673001 | NCBI WGS metagenome assembly OLRN01 (sample SAMEA3136745, study PRJEB25190) | human gut metagenome | biome: human gut; feature: human-associated habitat; material: faeces | place: Austria | collected 2013 | reverse complement strand
ATTGAAAATGAAAAAAGAATTAGCAGGGGAAATTCTGCGAGTTGCGGATGATATGTATTGTTATAAACATTATTTCTTGCCAATTAGACATTTTGAACCAAGTGTATTTTATTATCGACATGGAATTGATTGTATTGAAAATCGCAGTCAATGTAAAAGAGGTGGATGGGAACAATGCCCCCCAATTTGATGCGGACAGCTATACCATACTCACCGGGCAGGGCGGTGAAGTAGTCGCGTGGACACTCTATGGGGACACTCTAAAAACAGAAGAAATCCAACAGGTTTATCCTGGTGGTAAAGCAGAAGGATATGTGGCCTTTCAGGTTCCAAAGGGGATTGAACGCTTTGTGCTGACCTATGGCAACGCATTCACCGGCATTGTCGATAATGCGTGGATTTCTTTGGATTTTTCAGATCATATACCGGAGGATGTTGCAGGGGAGCTTGAAAAAAGCGGACGGATTTCGTATGGAATAATTCCAAAGATTTGTAAGTAATCAGATAAAAAATCTGAGGCAGACACCGCTTTCGTGTCTGCCTATTTTTCATCTGCCTGCAGTCTGTTAATAAAGCCAATCAGCATAATCATGTCATCAGCATTTAACTTTCTCATACCATCCATCGCTTTATGGATAAGCTGTGGGTTGACGATTTCAGAGTCAAAAAATTGCATCGGTGAGATCTCAAAATAATCACAGATTTTCAAAAAATGTCCCATTGAAGGGAGGGCCCGACCAGAAGAAATTGCTTGAATATAACTTCTATTCTGCCCCAAGTCCAGGCTCATTTGATATTCGGACACATTCCTTTTTAAGCGTAGCTCCGTAATCCGGTTGCGAATAAATTCTTCATCCATATAATAATACCTCTTTCTGAATAGAATAACAAAATCAAAGCCTGGACTATACATATTTAATGTGTTATAATTCTAATAAAAAATAAATATAGCATTATTATTTGCGTTGTTTCGTTTTTTAATGCGTTATTACTATACATGGCATGGGGCTATGAGGGCTGTAGACTTCTTCAAAAAGCAAAATGACGAATAAGGATACAGATTCGGGGATAACGTGCTTGCTGCGGTTGCTGATAATACCGTTGAAAAAGCGGGGAGAGATAAAATGAAAGAAAACTATTATCTAATGAAAGTCCAAAGCTATGTTAATTTCCCTGGGTTGTATTTCAAAAAAGCAACTTCTCACTGTCTTTGTTTTATAATACTGGCATGCATGTTGGCGGGATGTGCACAGGAGCCGGAAGATATAAAGACAGTCATTAGCATTCTGTATTTTAATGAGTGCGGTAATTTAGAGAAGCTGGTAGAAGATACATATTCTGACATTGATCTGCAATTTGAAAGGCTCTCCTATCCAAGCGAACAAATGCGAAGACTGGAAAAAGGCATGGGACCGGAACTGGTGGTTTTCACCCAGCCTTCTGATGAGATTTCGGAAAAATATTTGCTGGACATCAGTGATACACAAGCCAGCACAGCTTATGACGGCACTGTAATGCAGCAGCTGCAGGTCGACGGAATCACCTATTTCCTGCCGCTGCCCGGTCAGTACAGTGGATATATTGTCAACGAAACCTTTTTCCGGAAGGCCGGAATACCGCTTCCCATCAGTAATCAGGAATTGTTGGAAGCGGTGGGAAAAATGAAGGAACTGGGGATTGGTGTTGGAGAGGATGGAATCAATTTCTCCATTTCGAGTGCTACCAACGCGGAGCTTGGCACATATTATGCCGGCTATATGGTGCCGGACTTCTTAGGTACAGTGGATGGCGTTGACTGGCTGGCGGCCTTCCGGAGAAAGGAAGCAACGTTCACCGGAACATGGGAGAGCATGCTTACCCTGACCGATCAAATGGTTGAAGCCGGATTGCTGGATACAGCCGCTATGGGAAGAAAGCGGAACTTAATCAGGGATGCACAGCGTATGGCAGATGGAACGCTTGCAGTTTCATTTGGTAATTCATCGCTGTATCAGGAATGCAGGGAATTAAATCAAACCTATGTACAGGATGGAATCGCACCTGAGTATTCCTACCGGATGCTGCCTTTATTAAGCGATGAGGGAAATGAAAACTGGCTCCTCCTTGCACCGTCAGCATATGTTGCGGTCAACGCCGCTGTAAATGAGGAGAAGCAGGAGGCAGCAAAGCGGGTTCTGGAGCTGATTTCTACATCGGAGGGACAGGAAGCGGTTATGAAAGATCTTCAGATGGGTGTTTCCTACCTGCATAATTACCAGCCGGATACCGCATTTATCCCTGAGGGGCTGGAAGAATATATTCAGTCAGGCTATATCTATAACATTCAATTTCCTGACAGAGTCATAGAATACCTGGGCAGCCAGGTGCGGCAGACATTGGTTGGTAAAATGACTTTACAGGAGGCCTTGGAGGCCGTGGACCGATATTATTACGAAGGATCTGAAACTGTGGACTACGACCTGTCCGTGATAGGAACCGTAGGGCATGATATGCTTCTCCAAAACTATAATGTCCGCCTGGGTGAAACAGAGATTGGCAATCTCCTGGCCGACAGTGTTGCTGAAGCATCGGGAGCGCCAATTGCGGTCGTCAACGGCGGCGGGATTCGAAGCAGCCTGTACCAGGGCGAGGTGTATGGAGAGGAGCTGTCGGCGGTATGTCCCTATGATAACGTAGTTATTATTTTAGAAATGAAGGGAAAGACATTATGGGAGATGATGGAAAACAGTCTGACTACAATAACAGATGATTTACCCGGCGGCAGGTTTCTCCATGTGTCCGGGTTCAGCTATATCTTTGACAGCAGGAAGCCGGCGGGACAGAGAGTATCAGAGATTAGACTGGCAGATGGAACAGAGCTGGATCAAAACAGTACGTATCAGGTAGCGGTCAACGATTATATGGCAGGACGCCAGGGGTATGCAGAAGGTAATGGGGATGGATATAAGATGCTTAATTGCTACGACGGACAGACAACCAGGGGAAATGTCAATCTTATTCTGGAAACTAATATGACTTATCGGGATGCTTTGGCACAGTATTTTGAAAATCATCGAGATACAATGATTGATAAAAAAACGACTGGCCGGATTACTGATTTAGCGAAAAAAGGATATTAATGAGGAGGGAGGGTGCCATGCTGAAAGAGAGAGTAAGGCGGAGGATCATCTTCCTTCTGTTTGGGATAAGCATTGTATGTGTGCTTCTATTTGGCGGTATTACAGTTAAGAATATTTACAGCAGTAAATCTTCCGATACAGTAACTAAGATTAGCCAGATTTACCTGCAGGAAATGACGGAGCAGTTGAATAGCCACTTTTCTACTAATATGGACGGCCTGTTTGTACAAATCCAAACGATTGCGGACTATTTACATGAAATAGAGCTGAACAGTGAAAAGGAGTTGAATCAGATTCTTTTTTATAAAGTTCAACAGGAAAATGAATTTGACCAGCTGGCACTGATCAGCAGTACGGGAGTTGCCTATTCCTCCACAGGTACCTTTTCGGCAATTTCTAAAATTAAGGATCTTGATTTATTGTTGTCAGGAGAGAAGCGGGTAATTTCATTTAATGAGGGTATCTGGGATACTAATATGCTGTTGTTGGGTATACCTGTTGAAAAGATGGAGCTTGGAGGAGAACGCCTGGTGGCGATAGTGGCTGGAATTGATACCAGCGTCATAAATCAGAAGCTGGCACTGGGCAAGGAAGGGACAGATTCCTATTCCAATATTATTTTCCGCAACGGCAGTTTTGTAATCGCAAGCACCTATTCCGAGGCAGCCAAATATGGCGCAAATTTTTTTTCAACTCTGGAGAAGCAGGCAGAATTTGATGATGAATATAGCCTGGAAGAGATGAGGGAAAAGATTACAGGTGGAAAATCCGGAATGGTATCCTTAAAAATTGGCAAACGGCATGAATATATTTATTTTTCACCAATCCAGGATACCGACTGGTACCTGTGTACCAGCATGTCTTATGATACTGTTAATTCCCAGGTATCCAGTTTAAGTCACTTCCTGCTGACAATGGCTGTAGCAGTATTTGCACTCATCCTGCTGATTATTCTGGTCTTTTTTTTGTTATACCAAAGAAGTGAGAAAAGAAACCATGAGCTTCTATTGGCGGAGAAAGAAAGGGCGGAAGTTGCCAGCTATGCTAAAGGAAATTTTCTGTCCCAGATGTCCCATGAGATCCGTACACCACTCAATGGTATCATTGGAATGATTGCTTTGGGCCGGCAGCATGCGGGTGAGGTGGAGCGTGTGCTTAACTGTATGGATAAGATTGACCTGTCCGCAAAACATCTGCTGGCATTGGTTAATGATGTGCTGGATATGTCAAAAATTGAAAGCGGAAAGATTGAGCTGCATCATGAACCGTTTGACTTTAGTGTGCTTTTGAAAGCACTGATGATAACCTTTTATGATGAATCCAAACAAAAAGGGATTTCCTACAATATCCTCCTATCAGGCAATCTTGAGGAAAAATTAGAGGGGGATGCCCTGCGCCTGAATCAGATTCTCACTAATCTGCTTTCTAATGCCATGAAATTTAGTCCACAAGGCGGCAGCGTAACATTGGAGGTGCGGGAACAGAAACGGGAAGATAAAAAGCTGTGGATTGCTTTTTATGTCCGTGATACTGGATGCGGGATATCTTCGGAAAACATAGAACGCATTTTTCTGCCATTCGAGCAGGAGAATGCAGGTACAACGCGCCAATATGGCGGTACCGGCCTTGGCCTTCCTATCACTAAGCGTTTTGTAGAATTAATGGGCGGTACAATTTCAGCGGAGAGTACCGTTGGAGCCGGGAGCTGCTTTAAGGTGGAACTCCCGTTTGGCTGTTTAGGTGTAACAGGGCCAACGGAAAGTTCTGGTATGGGAAAATATGCGCTGGTGGTTCATCATCATCCTGATATCAGGTCATATTTAACAGGGCTTTTAGGACAGAATGGCTTTAACGTAAAAACAGCCTCCTCCAGGGAGACGGCGGCCTTGATGGCGGAGGATATCTGTAAGAAAGGCTGCCCATTGGCGCTCTGCATTATCTGGTGGAACGTTTCATCGGAGATGATTCAGCTTGTGGAGGAAATCCGGCAGGCAGCAGTGGGAAGTGCGCCCCGGATTGTGATTAACGGTTATGACAAGGATGAATTGAATGAGGTGGTTCATCAGACAAATGCCGATGGAATGCTTGTCTGTCCAGCCTTTCAATCGGATGTTGAGCGGCTTCTGCACGAATTAGAGTCAGGGGCTATAGCTGAAAAAACAGGGGAACAGCTTGCCAGCTTTGACGGAATGAATATTCTGGTTGCGGAAGACAATGAAATTAACCTGGAAATTGCTGCGGGGCTGTTGGAAAATGCCGGAGCACATATATGCACGGCCTGCAATGGCAAGGAAGCTATAAAACAGTTTGATTCTTCCCAAGTGGGATTTTTTGACCTGATTCTCATGGATGTGCAGATGCCTGAAATGGACGGTTGTGATGCAACCAAGAAAATCCGGACGTTGTCCAGGGCAGATGCAAAGACAGTCCGGATTATAGCTATGACGGCTAATGTATTGGAGGAGGATAGGAAGCGGTGCCTGAACAGCGGAATGGATGCTCATATTGGAAAACCATTTTCTTTGGAGGATATTGCCCGGGAGTATAATCAAATAGGGGGAAAGAGCCAATAAAAAATAGATAGCTTATTATGTTTTGAAATTACTAAGGATAGGAGCATAAACCTGTGAATCAGAAAAAAGTGAAGATTCTCCCGCTGAGTATATTAATTATTTCTGTTCTCTGTTTTCTTTCTGTGGGTTATTGGATTTATCAGAAAAGCGTCCGTAATGTCATTTATGCAACAACGCTGTCTTTCATGAAGCAGATTGCCGACCATGACCGGCAGAATATGCTGAATCAAATGTCCAGTAAATGGCTTGCACTTACAACAATTACGAACCGTGTGGATGCAGCCAGGGAATACACGATGGACGAGGCGTTTGAAGACTTAAAGCTCAACGTGGTTTCCGGAACATTCCGGAGATTATATCTGGTTACGGAGCAGGGAGTCGTATACTCCCACACTGCACTGAAAACCAGCCTTGAAGATATGGCGTGGAAAGATGATTACTTAAATTCAGAAGCCCCCTTTGCGGGGATTTTCCGCGAAAGCTCCCGGGAACATTGGGGCGAATATGTTGTTTATGGCGTGCGCTTGTCTGAACCTGTCAGATGCGGTGAAGAGTCTGTGGCTGGAATGGTTGGCCTGGTTCCTATTTCTGCCATCTCTGAACAGATGCGGTTGGAAAGTTTTGATCAGATGGGCGTGACCGTAGTTATGCAGTCTAACGGTGAAATCATCACCTCCAGTACAGTCTATGACAGCAATATTTCCAACAATTATCTCAATTTTTTAGAAAGTACTCAACTTCAGGAAGGCTGTACAAGAGAGGGAATCCAATCCGGTATACAGAATGGGGAGCAGCAGCTGTTTCGGTTTTCCGTGGATGGTGAGAGCTTTTATACGCTGATTGAGCCTTTGAAGGACGACTATCATTCCGGATGGAATCTTGTGGTCCAGCTTTCAGACAAGGTTACGACCGATCAGGTACAGCGTCTGTTGATGCAGTCCCTTGTGTTTTTTGTGTTGATCGGGATTGTGTGTTTATTCGTTGTGATTTTTATCTATCGTAAAATAGATGAGGTTAAGACCCTTCGTATCGTAGAGCAGACAAAGACAAGCTTTCTGGCTAATATGAGTCATGAGATACGAACCCCCCTTAACGGTATTTCTGGCCTTTGTTATCTGATGCAGGAGAACATGGATGACAAAGAAAAATTGACAGAGTACCTGCAAAAAACAGTTGCTTCGACCGCTTTTTTAAAGGACATCATCAATGACGTCCTGGATATGTCCAAAATTGAAAGCGGGCAATTGGAGCTTATATGCCGTAATATAGATTTGAACGGGCTTTTATCTGAAGTTGAAACGCTTCTGGAGACCCAGGCACGTCATAAGCAAATTGATTTTACCGTGAATACACAAGGAATCAAACAAAAGTGGATTGCAGGCGATCCAATCCGCATCAAACAAATTTTGATGAATATTCTGGGAAATGCGATTAAGTTTACACCAGAGGGCGGAAAAGTCTCATTAAACGCAATACAGACTTTGAAAAATGGGACAGCAGTTACCACATTTGTGATTGCAGACAATGGCTGTGGTATGAGTCCGGAATTTTTGACGCGTATCTGGCTGCCATTTGAGCAGGAGAACCGGAAAATTTATAAAAATGGAACAGGGCTTGGAACTACCATCAGTAAAACTTTAGTGGAAAAGATGCAGGGAAGCATTTCCGTGGAAAGCAAGCCGGAACAGGGCACTGCCTTTACAATTACAATTCCCTTCCCTATTTCAAAAGAAAGGGATATTTTGAGGGAAAGAGGAGGCAGAGAGACTGCCGTTTCCATCAGGGATAAGCATATTTTAGTGGCAGAGGACAACGAACTGAACCGGATGATTGTCACAACCGTTTTGGAAAACGAGGGATGCATTCTGACGGAGGCTGTCAACGGAAAAGAGGCGGTGGATATTTTTGAAGCCGGCGAAGCAGGTTTTTTTGACTTGATCTTAATGGATATCCAGATGCCGGAGATGGACGGATATGAGGCTGCCCGGCGTATACGGCAAAGCAGCCACCCTGACGCTAAAACAATCACGATTATTGCAGTAACTGCAAATGCGTTCCAGGAGGATCTTGATAGAGCACTGGCGGCGGGCATGAACGATGCAGTCACAAAACCTCTGGATGTGGCTGCGTTGATTGACAAAATCAGCCGCATAGAAAAAGGAGAACAGATATGAAAAAGAGTTTGCTGTGTATGTTTTTAATCTTTGCCGCCTGCTTTTCCATGACGGGATGCAGTTCCGGGAAGCCTGCAGATGAACGCCCGGAATCGATCACCCTTAGAATTGCAACACCGCCTATCGGGCTGGGCAGCGTGCCGGGGGTGGGGGAAGCAGAGATAAGTGAGATGATGGAGGTGGCAGCAGAGCGGTTCAGCGCCCAATATACCGCTTTTGATGTGAACTTTGAGATAAACCGCTATAATTATACGGATGAAAAAGAGCAGCTGCTGGATAAAATTGGCACAGAGGACGCCGCAGATATCTTTTATGCCGGTTCCTGGAACACCTCTGCCTGGGCAGAACAAGGGTGGCTTGTTCCTCTGGATGATATCATTGATGACGGGCTGCGGTCCGATATCAGTGAGACGCTTTGGAGGCAGAACTCCTATAAAGGGCATGTTTATGTGCTGCCTTATCAGCAGCTGCACAATACGCTGGCTGTCAACAAGAAGATGATGGAGGAAGCGGGCCTGGAGGAATTTATTCCGGAACAGGATACCATTGCCCACTGGTCTACCGAGGACTTTAATACGGTGTTTGCAGAATTGAAGGAGTCTATTACAGACGAGACCACCTATGTTTTTATGATGTATGCCCTGAACGATCAGGGAGACAGCCATATTATGACCCTGCTCCAGGCGATGGGCGGAAGCCTGTATGATGAAAATGGAAATTTTGCCATAAATACGCCGGAGGGTATTGCGGCGCTTACCTGGCTAAAGTCCCTGGATGAACAGGGGTATGTGCCTGAGAATGCGGAAAATATCGAATTTGTAGATGTGATAAATCTGTTTTATAACGGACAGATGGCAATCTGTATGTCTAACCTGACCAATTTGTGGGATTACCGCGACCGAGGCATGGAGGTGTTCCCTGTCAATTTTCCCAGCCTGGACGGCAGAGGCTACGTTGTCGCTACTACTAATGGTTTCTGTGTGTTTGATAACGGAGATACAAAAAAAGTTCAGGCGGCAAAGGATTTTGTCCGCTATATCTATACAGATGAGGAATTGATGAAATATACGTTGGGGACCCTGCCGGTCAATCAATCGGTTATGGACAAATATGAGGATGAGATTTGGATGCTGAAGGCTTATAGCGAGAATTCCCCCAACCTGACTACCATTGTCCGCCTGGACAACCTGAACTGGCAGGGGGTCCGGGATGTTTTCTATCTCAATATCCAGGATCTGCTCAAAGGGACAAAAAGCCCGGAAGAGGTTGCGAAAGCAATTGATGAAACCTGTAATGCCGCCCTGGAACAGGGGCGTCCGAAGTAAACAGGAACAGAGAAAACGCAGGGTGTTATATGCAGCCTGAAATCCAAGGCCGGGATGCAGAAGCGCTGCCCCGGGATATGCTGGTCACATGCGGACTCAGCACACATAATTTCCGGCAAAATGAATTGTCTTAAAAGATTGATATATTTGTCAATCTTTGTTATACTTGATTCAATTAATTGGCATATGAACAAAGAATATACCTGGGTAATCGGTGAGAATGAAAGAGCCACGGCATGGTTCAGGGGAGGATGAAGTAAATGTTAAAGAATCTGGAGCTGTCGAAAAAATTAATCCTGGGGCTGGGAATTATGGTGGCAATATCCGCGGCTATGATGATTATTGCAATTGTAAGCCTGCATGACATTGGAGGACTTGTTAACAGGCTTTATCAAAGCCCTTTTACTGTATCCACCCAGAGTATTATGCTGCAGAAAGAAATACAAAATATGGGACGGGAAATACGTGGCATGGTGCTGTATGAGGACCCTTCTTATTTTGATTCCGTATTAGCCTCCAGCGGCAGGGCCAAAGCAAATCTTGCCCTTGTGGAGAAACGATTTCTTGGTGACCAGCAGTTGATTCTGGATATGTACCAAAGCCTGGACGAAATTGAGGCGGCGGGGAAGGAAATTAACCGGCTTGTTGCCGGTGGAAAAATAGAGGAAGCCAAGAACAGCGCAGATATTGATTTCAGAACGGCTATGAAATCAGGAATAGAAACATCTCAGGAAATTGTGGATTTTGCATTAGATAAAGCTTTGGAGTTTAATGAGGATGCAGGAATAGCGTTAGAAAATGCCACGGTGATGCTGATCGTTCTGCTGGTGGTTATGGTGGTCCTGTGTATGGGAGTTACCACCGTGCTGTCCAGAGCTGTCAGCCGGCCGATTTCGCAGCTCACAGATGCAGCAAAAAAACTTGCAGCGGGAGCTTTGAATATTGAGATTGACTATTATTCAAAAGATGAGGTGGGGACGTTGGCTGAGATGTTCCGGGAGATGAGCGGCAGTATGAAAGCGGTTATCAAGGATATTGGCCAACAGCTGGGAGCCATGAGTAATGGCGACTTTACGGTTGCCCCGCGGGCGGAATATACGGGCGATTATGTTTCTATAAAAAATGCGCTCATAAATATCAGAGAAAGTCTGTCAAATACACTTAATGAAATTAACCTGTCTGCCGATCAGGTATTCAGCGGGTCTGCCCAGGTGTCTGACAGCGCCCAGACCTTTTCAGAGGGAGCTGCGGATCAGGCCGGTTCTATTGAGGAACTTGCGGCTGCCATAAACGAGATATCATTCCAGGTGCGAGAGACAGCTGCCAATATGGAAGCCGCGCGCCGCCTGACTGCCAAAGCCGGGGAACAGGTGGCGGTCAGTAACCGGCAGATGGAAGAAATGCTCCTGGCAATGGGGGAAATCGGCGCCAAGACGGAACAGATCAGGGCCATTAATAATACGATTGAAGAGATTGCATTTCAGACCAATATACTGGCGCTCAATGCCGCTGTGGAAGCTGCGCACGCCGGGGAATCCGGAAAAGGCTTTGCCGTGGTTGCAGGTGAGGTCCGCAGGCTGGCCGGGAAATCAACGGACGCGGCCAAACGTACATCGGATCTCATTGACGGTACGGTTCAGGCTGTGGAAAAGGGGAGAAAAATCGCTAATATTACAGCAGAATCCCTGCATAATGTCGTGGAAAGCACAAATGAAGTTCTGAATACGGTAGATAAAATTGATGAGGCGGCTCAACATCAGGCGGGTTCTATTGTACAGGTCACACAGGAAATCGATCAGATTTCCTATGTGGTGCAGAATAACTCCGCGACTTCCGAAGAATCAGCAGCAGCAAGCGAAGAACTCAGCGGGCAGGCGCAAATGTTGAAAGAACTTGTAGGCCGGTTTAAGATTGACGGTTCGGAAAATGTGAATCAGGACCATGCTTACATCTATCATTAAAACTGTGGGGCCGGGTTAGGCAGGGAAATAAGCGGTGACTGAACCGGAGAGGAGGATAAGTGTATGTCTCAAAATCCATTTCATGGAAGTTCATCAGAACTAGTGGAATCCGTATTGAACAACGCTCCGGCATCTATCATCGTTTGTTCGGCGGAAAGCCGTGTTCTGCTCTATGCCAATGAGCGTGCCCGCAAACTCTTTTTGAAGAAGGATTACCGTCCGGGTATAACCTGCTATGAAGCGGCCGGGCGCTGTCGTCCATGCCCCTTCTGCCAGTATGAGGAACCGAATTCTTCAGAGTTTACTGTGTGCAATTATATGGATCCGGTTACCCGGAGGATTTACCAGGTGAGCAGCAAGATGATTGACTGGGAGGAAACACGGGCCCATATTGAGTATATTGTGGATGTGACCGGGGCTCAGACGAAGACGGAGCGGTACCGGAACCGTTCGGAAGGCCCGGACCGGACACTGTGCAGTGTTCCATGTGGTTTGTGTATTTACCCAAATGACTGTGTCCATCTGGAAACAGAGCTGAAAGACACCAGGATGAAAATGGAGCACTTGGTTAATTCCATTCCGGGGGGAATAGTCAGCTATGAGATTCAAGGAAAAAAGGCGGTGCCGGACTTTGTTTCCGATGGCCTGCTTGCCCTTTCCGGGCATACCAGAAGCGAGTATAATGAGCTGGTAAAAGGGAACACCATTGACATAATATATGAGGCAGATCGGGGAAGGGTGCTATCGGCAGCGCGCAGTGCGGTCGATAGCGGACGGGTCATGGATATTTCCTGCCGGATCCGGCATAAGGACGGGCATCTGGTGTGGATTCACATAAGCGGCCGCAGGATTGGACCGAAAGCAGACACGATGCGGTTTTATGCTGTTTTCACCGGAATGTCTGAAGACGCCATTCTGTTCCGCAGTATTGCCAATGACACTGCGGAGCGTGTTTATGTCATTGACAAGGAATCCTATGAATTGATCTACACCAGTGAATCCGCCGGGTTTCTCTGTCAGGGGGCGGATTGTATAGGGCAGAAATGCTATGCTGCCCTGTATGGAAAAAATCAGCCATGTGAATTCTGCACGCTGAAGAGTCATAAGCCGGATGGTGCTGCCCACGGCATGGATTACCATGAAAACGGCCGTTTTTACAGTACCCGTTTCCGGGAAACTCTTTGGAATGGTATTCCGGCTTATCTGAAATATGTGCGGGATGTCACCGAGGAAGTGAAAGCCCAAAAAGAGAAAGAACACATAGAGCAATACTTTCAGACACTGGTCAGAAAGCTGCCGGGAGGTGTGGCAGTAGTTCGGATTGAAAAAGATGGGCGTAAGACGCCGGAGTATTTTTCAGACGGTTATGCCATGCTGAGCGGTATGTCAATGGACCAGGTGTGGAAATCATACGGTGAGGACGGCATGGCAGCCGTACATCCGGACGATGTAGAACAGCTGAATGCGGAATTATCCGACTTTATGGCCAGCGGTGAGGAACAACGGGAATTTACATACCGGATAAAAAGGGGAGATGGGGAATATATCTGGATTAAGAATATGACTTCCATGCTCCGGCGCGGGGAGGGCGAGGTGATTCTCTATGCCAGCTACCGCGACTTGACCGTGGAGTTTAAGGAGCAGGAGCAGATTCGCCGTCAATACAGAGAATTGATTCTGCAGCATTACCGGACACCAGGACCAAATGCCTTGATTGTGGGGCACTGTAATATTACCAGAAGCCAGATTACGGAAATCAGCGATTATACGGACTCTGGCCTTCTGGAATGCTTTGGAACGGAGAGGGATGCATTTTTCACAGGCATATCTACTTTAATTCTGGATGAAAAAGAGCGGCGGGATTATATGAATCGTTTTCTCAACGAGCCTACCCGGGCTGCTTTTCAGGCTGGCAAACGGGAACTGGAGCTGGACTGTTTTATCAGGCTGCCAAAGGATGTGAGAGGCCGTTATGTGAAATTTAAGGTAAACCTGGTGGAAGAACCTGACACGGGAGATATCACTGGAATCCTGACCGTTTATGATATAACAGAGCAGACCATTGCGGAACGGAATTTGAAGAAGCTCTCTACTTCAGGATATGATTTAATCGCGGATGTGGACCTGTTTCATGACTTCTGTACGATTTTGAGCGGAAGATTTACAAAAGACGACCTCTGTGCAAAATCAGGGCGCCACTCAGAACGCCTGGCATACATGATGGAAAGACAGCTGGTTCCCAAGGACAGGCCGCGAATAATGAAAATGCTGGAGCCGGAATATATACTGGAGCGGCTTAAGCAGGAGGATCCCTATTCTCTATCCTATTCTATATTGGGTGAGGCGGGAGAAATCCAGACGAAGAAGCTGACTGTTTCCGCCACGGACCTGCGGCTGGGCCGGGTCTGCCTGGCCAGAGCTGATATTACGGATTCTGTAAGGGAACAGCAAGGGTTGCTGAATGTGGTGGCCTATACATTTGAGATGCTGGGAATCATTCACCTGGGAAGCCGGCACATTACCCTGTATACGCATCAGGCGGTGCTTCAGGTCCTGGAACCCAGGCGGGCCAGCATTGACAGCTGGCTTGCGGATATTAAGAAAAAATACGCTCCGAAAGGAGGGGAAGAGGAGGTTGAACGATGCTTTGGATTACAGAACATGCTTGCCCGCCTGGAGGAAAGACCAGGAGGATATGATTTTGTCCTTCCCTATCTGGAGGAGAATCAGATCCGGTATAAGCAGATTAATATACTCTGGGGGGACGGGGACCATAAGATGATCTGTATTGTGCGTCAGGATGTGACAGAGACGATGACTGCGGAGCGCCGGAGCAAGGAAACATTGGAGCAGGCGCTGGCGCTGGCAGAGGAGGCCAACCGGGCCAAAAGCGACTTCCTCTCCTCCATGAGCCATGATATCAGGACGCCGATGAATGCAATTATGGGTATGACGACACTGGCCAGGGCGCATCTGGACGAGCGGGAGAAGGTGGAAAATTGCCTTCGCAAAATCACTCTCTCTTCCCGACACCTGTTGAGCCTGATCAATGATATTCTGGATATGAGTAAAATCGAGCAGTCCAAGATTACGTTAAACAATGACAAGGTATTTCTTTCAGACTTGCTGGAACAGCTGTATTCTATCATAGGACAGCAGGCACAGGAAGCAGGGCTGCAATTTGATGTGAGGACTTCCAATATTATACATCCATACTTTTATGGGGATGCCCTTCGTATCAACCAGATATCGTACTATATAAGAGTAGGGAAAGAACCCCTATTCTTATTTTTTTTGTTATGAT
>OLRN01001230.1_pt1 | contig 14464 bp, 6 predicted proteins | sample 1673001 | NCBI WGS metagenome assembly OLRN01 (sample SAMEA3136745, study PRJEB25190) | human gut metagenome | biome: human gut; feature: human-associated habitat; material: faeces | place: Austria | collected 2013 | reverse complement strand
CCGGGCCAGATTTCGTTGTCCCGGTTCGTGATTTTGGCCTCTTTTGGGGAACCGGGACAGACCATCCCGTGAGCGCTCAATGTATGCAAATCCAGAAGCCCGGAATTCCGCCGATGTGTGATGGCGGATATTGTGCGGTAGGGCCGAATTGGCGATTTTTCGAGGGTGTTTCTGTCCCGGTTGCTCAAAAAGAGGCGAAATGGAGAACCGGGACAACGAAATCTGGCCCGGTACACACATAAATCGATTGACGTCGTTACCAGGACATCGGACACCGTGACGTATATCGCGAACCGCATAATATGGCAGTACGCAACGCAGATGATGTGCGGATTCGCCGGACGTAACATGGCGTGTGACACACAACAGTGCCATGCGGTCGGGGCCACGCGACCAAATGGGGTGCGATGAATGGCATATGCGTTGCAGCAAGCGCGCGCAATCGTATCGATGTCAGCTCAGTGCGCCCCGGTGGATTTCCGTCGTTTCCGCCGGGCAAGTTCATTGAGCGGCGTCGCTGTCAAGGTGAAATCGAATATGGAGCCTCGCAACGCCAGCTGTCGCCCGGCTCGGTAGGCGAGTTCGGCTTGAGACGGTTCATCAGCCATATTCGCGGCGGTGGCGATGAGGACGATCCAATGATGATGCCGTAACAGTTCGCGCTTGTCGTTGTCTCGCCGCCACTGGGCCTTGTCTGTGCGATGATGATCGCCGTCATATTCGATGGCGACGCGGAATTCGGGCCAAGCGAGATCGAGTGTTATCGGCGCACCATTGCTGAACGTCGCGCCGGGCACTGTGTAATTTGTCACGGCTCGTGGAAGCCCGTATTGCGTGGGTGTGGTACGGGGCTCTGATTCCATCGGAGAATCCACGCGCGGTGCAATAAATTCAAGTGCGATCATGCATGTGGCTTTCGCGTTGAATTTCGGAAGTTCGCTGACCTGCCGCACAAAGTCCTGATAAATTTCGTCGGCGGTGCGGCCGCCCGATAGGCTCGGCTTGCGCGCTATTGCCGTAAGGGTTGCGTCGCCAAGTATGACCAATGATTCCAATGACATGTGAGCGGCGAGCTGCGCCCAAGTATGTACCAGATTCAGCGCGTGCACATGCTTGTTGATACGTGCATTGTGCGCGGCGCTTAGCGGTTTCCAGATGTGCGGTGTTGTTGGCGGAACGACGGCGCGTATCCGGGTGCGATGCGAGTCAGAGACGGTATGGAGCTCGGTGGCATTGAGATCGCAATCCTTGGGAAGCGGCACGGATTGCAGTATCAGCGATGTGGTCATGCCGAAGAGCACCGGCTTTCCGAGCTGTTGCGCGGCGTCCGTGCATCGTTTAAGCATTTCCCGCTTACGTTGGGTGAGGGTTTCGCTCATAGCGGGCGCAGTGGGGGTTGCCATACGCGGTGGTGAGTATGGCTCGGGCTTGACGGCGTGCGTGGACGCAGCACTCGGTGCCGCGGCATTGTTGGTCCAGCCGGGTGGTTCATCGTCGAATACGCCGGGTGGCGGGGTGGGAAATCCGCTGTTCATAACGCCACCGTAGCGTAGCGGTCGCGTGTTCGCCATGAAAAACGGGGTATGTGGTTCTAGCTTGCTGAGGATGTGGATAACTCTGTGGATAACTAAAGTGCTCCTATGTTTTGCTCACTCTGTGAGAAGTCGGCAAAACATAGGAGCACTTCAGCCGCGGCCAATGGGCGGAATATGTCAGCGGCAGCGGCGGGTGAGAGGCTGCCAGGGGTCGATTTCGACCGGTTCGGTGGTGAGCAGGGCGCGGGTGGCGTCGTCGAGGTATTCCTTGCGGATGATGAGCTCGGTAACGTAGCGGTCGAACCAGGCGTCGGACATGACGTAGTAGCCGTCCTTGCCGGCGTCCTTGCCCCAGCTGTTCTCCACCTTCCAGCGGTTCGGCTTGCCGTCCTCGCCGAGGTTCACGCCGGTGAAGGTCATGGCGTGGTTGCTCGGGCTGTCGCCGTATTCGAGGCCGTGGGCCTTGTCGCCGGTGAATTCGGTGCCGAACAGCTGGTCGACGCGCACCACGGACTGGTCGAAGAAACCGTCCTTGCGCAGGGCGAACTGCGTGCAGTCGCAGGCGAACCAGATCGGGTGGCCGGCGGTGAGCTGGTCAAGCGCGGCCTTCTTGAACACGTCCAGCGGCACGTTGACGAACTCCATATCGCCAGCCTCGACCACGTTCGCGCTGAAGCGGATGCGGTAGCGCCGGTTGAACGGGCGGTTCTTGAGCGGGGCGTTGGCCAGCGTCGCGAAATCGTTGACGTCCACCGGCACGTACTTCTTGTAGAACTCAAGCGGGGTGATGCCGATCTCGCGAATCTGCGGGCGCTCGTCCTTGCCGGTCTTGTCCTTGTTCTTATCGCACTTGCACGCCTTGGCGTCGGACTTGTCGCCGCATTTGCAGGATTCGGCCTTGCCGTCTGCGTCGGCCTCGGCCTTGCACTTGCAGGCCTCGCCCTTCTTATCCTCATCATCATCCTTGGGGCGCGCGAAGAAGTCGAACTTCTCCGGCGGTTCGCCGAGCGCCACGGCGCAGATGCGGTACACGGTGCCCATGTACTCGTCCTTCAACGCACGCAGCTCGTCCTCAGACGCCCCCGCAACCGAACGGCGGCGCAGCTCGGCCGCGAACTCGCGCAGCTTGGAGTTGAGGTACTGCTTGAAATCGTCGGAATTACGGGAGTTCTCAGACTCCGGGTAGGCGCTCTTGGGCACTAGGCCGTACTTGTTCACCAGTGCAGCGAACATCTGCCACCAGCCACCATCGTCTGCAGGCGACTCATTGATGGCCTCGAACAGACGCGAATCGGTCGCCTCGTCGAGCGTGCGCAGCACGTTCTCCAGATAAGTGTTCGACTTCTCCATCGCGTCCCAGAAGAACAGGTAGGTCTCGGAGAACTCGAAATCCTCAAGATTCCAGCGATGCATGAGTTCGTAACGCAGCGTGTTCAGGGAGGCGAACATCCAGCAACGGCCGGAACGCTCCTGATTGGTGATCGAACCCTGCTTGAGTTCGATGGAGAAGTCGCGCGGCAGCGCACGTACGCCGCGATAGTCGGTGGCCGCCTTGAGCACGCCGGCCGAAACCGCCGCGTCCGCCGCGATCAGGTTGGCGCGGTCTTTGTTGAAGTCTTCGGTGTACGTACGCAGAAGTTCGGGTTTGATGGCCCGTGCGCTGGCGTTTGCTGTCATGATGATTGATCTTCCATTCATGTAGGCGACGTTTGTGGTCCGTCGGTAGTATAAGTCGCCGTGTATTCGTCGGGCGATTCACCGGGCGAAATCGTACGGGCGGATATGCGCCGGCGATTCCACCCCGCCAACGATTTGTCCACCTTGCTGCTCGCGCGGGCGCACGTATCATATGTACCGATACATATTGTTGACGAATGTCGCATAGTCCAAAGGAGTACGTCATGACTTCGCTGCATAGCAAGCCGCTGGCCCTGAAAAACGTCACCGTCACCGATTCATTCTGGCGCACCGAGCAGGAACTCGTGCGCACGGCTGTGATTCCCTATCAGTGGAACGCCCTGAACGATAACGTCCCCGGCGCGGCCCCCAGCTATTGCATGCACAACTTCAAGGCCGCTGCCGCGCAAAACAAGCGCAAGGATACCCAGGGCAACGCGTTCGTGCCGCCGAAGTACACGTTCCGCGGATTTGAGGCGCTCCCCGAAGACCCGGCCAATCCCGACCCAGACAAGTTCTACGGCTTCGTGTTCCAAGACACCGACTTCTCCAAGTGGGTGGAGGCAGTCGGCTATTCCCTCGCCCATCACCCGGACCCCGCACTGGAACAGACCGCCGACCAAGCTGTCGACATCGTGTGTGCCGCCCAGCTCGACAACGGCTATCTGGACGCCTACTACATCCTGAACGGCATGGATCGCGCGTTCACCAATCTGCGTGACCATCACGAACTGTACTGCCTCGGCCACCTCGTTGAAGGTGCGGTGGCCTACTACCAGGGCACCGGCAAAGACAAGTTGCTCAAGGCCGCCTGCCGTTTCGCCGATTACGTAGACGAGCGCTTCGGTCGCAAGCCGGGCCAGCTGCGTGGTTACCCCGGTCACGAGATTGCCGAGATGGCTTTGGTGAGGCTGTACGAGGTCACCGGCGAACAGCGGTACCTTGATCTGGCCGAATATTTCGTGACCGAGCGAGGCCGGCAGCCGTACATCTTCGATATTCAGGCAGACGAGAACGCAAAGCGCGACGCCGACGCCAACTACAAACCCAACACGGACCCCAACCGGTACGCCTACCACCAGGCGAACAAGCCGGCCACCGAACAAGACGAAGCCGTAGGCCATGCCGTGCGCGCCGGCTACTTCTACTCCGGTCTGGCGGACGTGGCCCGACTGACCGACGATCAGGACCTCGCCGATGCGGCCGAGCGGCTCTGGCGCAATATCGTCGATAAGAAACTGTACGTTACCGGCGGCATCGGCGGCACGGTGGACGGCGAGGCATTCTCCTACAACTACGACCTGCCCAACGACTCCGCCTACTCCGAGACCTGCGCCGCGATTTCGCTGGCGTTCTTCGCCCGTCGCATGCTCGAGCTCGCGCCAAAGGCCGAGTACGCGGACGTTATGGAGTCGGCGCTGTACAACACCACGCTGGCCGGCATGGCGCTGGACGGCAAGAGCTTCTTCTACGTGAACCCGCTGGAAGTCAATCCGTATGCCTGCCATAAAGACAGCCGCCTGCGCCACGTCAAGCCGGTGCGTCAGAAGTGGTTCGGCTGCGCATGCTGCCCGCCGAACATCGCCCGCATCGTTGAGTCGGTGCAGGAATATGCCTACACGGTTGCCGAGGATGGCGGTACGCTGTTCACGCACTTGTATATGGGCGGCGTGGCCAAAGCTGAGTTGAATGGTACGGCTGTGGAGCTGGATGTTACGGCGAACCTGCCGTGGCAAGGCGATGGCAAGGCGGTCGTGCGCTTGGGCGGTGATGCTGCTGGCACCTCGGCTCAGGCTCCTGCTCGCTTTACGCTGGCCTTCCGTCTGCCCGGTTGGGTGGGCGATGAGTCCGCTGCTGCCGCCGCGATTACGGCCACGGGCGAGTCTGAGTCTGGGGCCGATAGTTCCCGCGTGACCCGCGAAATTCGCGACGGCTACCTGTATCTGACCGGTGAGTGGCGCGACGGCGACACCGTGACGTTCGACTTCCCGATGCCGGTGCGTATGCTGGCCGCCAACCCGCTGGTGCGCGAGGACGCCGGCAAGGTGGCGTTCGTGCGCGGCCCGATCACCTTCTGCGCCGAGGAAAAAGACAACGGCGCCAACCTGCACCTGCTGCACGCGGATGTGGAGGCACTGCTGGCCGACCCGAGCGCGGCCAAGGTCGAGGAGTTCGACTTCCACGCCGGCGCCAAGGGCATCGACGACAAGGGCCAGGGCGAGGTGGAAGACGTGACCCGCCGCATGGTGAAGCTTGAGGTGCCGGCTTGGCGCGAGCCGTTGCCGGCTGCTGTGGCCGCCGCGGGTGAGGGCGCGGCCGAGGTTCCGGCGTTCGCGCCGCTCTACGCCGTGTACGCGCCGGTCAAGCGCGAGCCCGCCACCGCCACGCTCATCCCGTACTTCGCCTGGGCCAACCGCGGCGAAAACGAAATGACCGTCTGGCTGCGCGGCTGATATTTGCTCTCGGCTACTCTGGTAGCCATGGGCATCACGACATGTCGGCTCGAAGGGCCGGTGGACTTTTACTCGGTCGGGCAGTTTGTGTCCGGACCGGGCTGGCGCCATCTGCGGCGCACCATCGACACCTTCGAGCTGATGTTCGTGCGTCGGGGCGTCCTGCCGATGCGGGTGGGGGAGCAGACCCTGCATATCGAGGCCGGCCAAATCGCACTCTTGCCGCCGAATGTGGAGCATGCGGGCGCCGACATCATCACGTCTGACGTGGACTTCTACTGGATGCATTTCAAATTGCCGGATGCGCGCATGCTCCCCGATGACGCGGGTCTGCCGCAGGACGACCATTGCCTGTTGCTGCCCGATGAACGCACCCTGCCCGACCCCGACCGGCTGGCGGTGATGTGTGGGCAGCTCATCGACATCTATGCGCGATTCGGCCCGTATTCCAACGCTTACTGCGATTACTTCGCCACCGGCCTGCTGCTGGAGGTCAGCGCGCAGGAGCGGCTGAAGGCGGACTTTGCCGCCCATCGTACGCTTGCCGGCTACCGGGGCGACGGCAAGCCCATCACCAGTGCCGACCGCGTCCGGCAGCAACAGGAATGGGCCATGCATGTCGATTCGGCCGGTGCCGCTGGCGATTCGTCCGGCCTGGCGCCGATGCTGGCCATCCGCTCGTGGATTATGGCCAATGCCTTCGACGACATCACCGTGGCCAAAGTGGCCGCGCGCTTCCACTATTCACCCAGCTATCTGACCGCGATGTACCGGCGCGTGTTCGGCGTGGGTGTGGCCGAGCAGATCATCGAATATCGCATCGACCGTGCGCGCGAACTGCTGAGTTCTACCGCTTCCAGCGTGGCGGATATTGCGCGAGAAGTGGGCTACGCCGATCCCAAGTACTTCATGCGCGTCTTCAAGCGCCGCACTGGCCTGACCCCCGGCCAATACCGCGACGCTTTCCCCGCCCGCCTCTACAACACCGTGTGATTAGGGAAGGTCATGGTCCTAACCCTAGGAAAAGTGCGCATGGGCGCCACTACCACGTGGGAGCGCTGGGAACGGTTTGACGCATGCCGAAACCTCGCACGTCACGCTGCACGGCACTTGGGCAGTGGGCGCGGCAGTCGGGAATCGCCGCCCTATTTCGGCGTTTCAGCGTTACCTGTTTGCCGAATCGACAGTGGACTCGCGCGGAACCAGTGTGTATCCAATGGTGGCGCGCGTGGCCGGCATGCCAGCGGATTCGTCGGACCTGCCGTCGCCCTGGTCGCGCTGCTCCACGCGGCGGGTGATCATATCAAGCGCGAATTGGGCGAGCTGATCGAGATCCACTTGGACGGTGCTCAGCGTCGGTGTGGTGTACGAGCCGGCCGTGGCGCCGTCGAAGCCGATGACTCTCACATCGTCGGGCACGCGGATGCCGTAGTCGGCAAGGCCTCGGATTACTCCGAATGCGGCATAGTCGTTAATGCAGAAGATGCCATCGATGGCCGGGGTGCTTCCCGTTGCCCGCGTGGTGCCCGGGGAACGGGACTCAGCAGTGTCATCAGCCGATTGCGCACGAGCCTCGAGCATCGCCTCGGCGATGGCATGACCGGCTTCGATGCCGCTGTCGCTACCGTAACCAATGAAGTTCGTCGATTCGTCATACGGCAGCCCGGCGTCAAGCAGTGCGCCGCTGGCCCCGCGTAGACGCAAACCGCTGGAACTTTCCACGTGCGCCAGTTCGGTTCGTGGCGAATACCCGTCGCCGACAATGGCGATGCGGTGGCATCCGCATTCGATGAGATGCTGCACTGCCGCCCGCGCGCCGTCTTCGTTCGGGAAATTCACTGTATCGAACGTGGGCGTTTCCTCGCAGGCGTCAATCAGAACCAGCGGTCGGCCGTGGTTGATCGCGGAAAGCGGCACACCGGCATTCAGGCCCGAAGCGTGGATAATCTCGCCGTCGAACAACTGCCCGGAGAACGGGTTGTTGGCCAGCGCGTGTTTGGCGGCATCCGGAGAGTACCGGGTTTGCTCCACGAACGGCGTCAGCCCGCGCGCGGTGGTTTCGGTGACGAGCGATTCGACGAGTTTGGAGTAGAACGGCGAATCGAATTCGTTGACGATGATGTGGATGATGTTGCTGCGGCCGGACTTCAGCATGCTGGCCGTCAGATTGATGCGGTAATCGAGCTTTTCGGCCACTGCCAGCACTTTGGCGCGAGTGGAATCCTTAACACCCGGCTTGCCGTGCAGCGCATTCGAGGCGGTCATGGGGGAGACCCCGGCGGCTTTCGCTACGTCGCGCAATGTTGGTTTGCCGCTCGGCATAACGTCACCTCATGTTTCGCCTGTGATGGGCATTGGACAATGCCCGTAATGCTTCCAATGGTTGTAACGGTATTCACAACATCGTGTTTTGGCAAATGGTGGCTGTGCGCCGGAATCGCTGAAAATGCTGCGCTTAGGCGATGACGCGCCGAGCGTAACATGCGCTTGCTTGATATCGTTCCGGTGGAAGAATATGTAACGGTACATACGTCGGTGTGCCAAGAGGCCATGAAGTTCGTCGTACGTTGGGATGGGACTCTCCGGGGGAGTGGCGTCACTCTTCACCTATCCGTACGTGCGCGATGCCGATTGGTTTGCGGCTGGCGTACCGCCGTATGGCAACTTATACGAATATCAACGAAAGCAGGATACGATGACGGATCTTCCGCAGAGCCTTCCTCAGGCATGGCGTCCGCCGATGGGCTGGAACAGCTGGGATTCGTACGGCACGACTCTCACCGAAGACGAGCTGCTGGCCAACGCGCGGTTCATGGCTGAACACCTGAAAAACGCCGGCTGGGATACGTTGGTCATCGACATCGACTGGTACGACCCGACCGCCCGCGCACATGGTTACAACGACAACGCGCCGCTGATTCTCGACGAATACGGCCGTCAGCTGCCTGACCCGGTGCGTTTCCCGAGTGCTGCCGGCGGCAAGGGATTCGGCCCGCTCGCCGCCGCCGTCCACGAACTGGGCTTGAAGCTTGGCATGCACATGATGCGCGGCATCCCGCGTATCGCTGTGGACAAGAACCTGCCCGTATACGGCACCAACTACACCGCCAAGGACGTGGCCGACCTCGACCACGTGTGCAAGTGGAATCCGGACAACTACGGCCTGAACCAATCCCACCCGGGCGCGCAGGCCTGGTATGACGCGCAGCTCGACCTGTTCGCCTCCTGGGGCCTCGACTTCCTCAAGGTCGACGACATGCAGACCCCGTTCCACTCCGACGAAATCGCCGCCTATCATCGCGCCATCGCCAAAGCCGAAGCCAAATACGGCCGTTCGATTGACCTGTCTCTCTCGCCCGGCGGCTGGGTGGCGACGAGCTACGTCGACTTCCTGCGCGAGAACGCCCAAATGTGGCGTATTTCCGACGATCTGTGGGACCGTTGGGAAGACATCTACCAGCAGTTCGCCCGCTTGGCCCGCTGGGCGCCGTTCCAGACCACCGGCCACTGGGCCGACGCCGACATGGTGCCGTTCGGGCACATAGGCCTGCGCGCCGAACGCGGCGACGACCGCCAATCCCGCCTTACGCTGGACGAGCAGAAGACACTGCTGGCCCTATGGTGCATGGGGCGTAGCCCGCTTATGGTCGGCGGCGATCTGCCCACCAGCAACAGCGACGCCATCGCGCTGCTGCAGAATCCCGCGTTGCGTGAGGTGCTTGCCGGCTCCACCAATAACCGCGAGACCGTGCGCGAACGGATTTTTGGCAAATGGTGGGATGAGAGCACCTACCGTGGCGAGTTCATCGTCTGGTCCGCCGACGCAGCCGATTGGGCCGATGGCACACGTTCCGCGCATCACGGCGGCCATTACGCCGCGCTGTTCTGGACCGGCAGCGACACATACGAGATCGGCCGCAACATCCAGCTCCAATCCATCGTGGGGCTTGACGCCCGCAATGACGATTGGACACTCGCCGATCTGTATGCCGACGCGCCGGGCGAGCCCGCCGACGTGCGTCTTGAAGGCGTGGGTGCCGACCGCGTCATCACCGGCACGATTCCGCCGCACGGCGTGCTCTGGGTGGCCCTGGACCGACGCTGAAACCGAACCTGCCTCCGCCAACCAACCTCCTGAACCGACCGCCCGAATCGTATGGAGAAACCTGCCATGAATGCGAACATCGCAAACGAACAATCCCCGGTAGCTGTTCCGCCCGCAAGTTGGTTCCTACGTGCGTTCGCTGGCGTTCTGACCTGTAGTCTGTCTGTCTCTGTCTGTTCGTTGCTTCGCCTTGCTTGCGTTTTGTACGTTTTATCTGTTTCGTGAGTTTCGTGCGTTCTGCGGATTTCACGCGTTTCGCGTAGTGCCGCACGCTGATCACCATTCAGCGTGCGGCACTTTTGCATATCTCACGTGTTGCGGGAGATGCCGATTCCGTCGCACAATACGTAAAACGTGAATGAACCACTCACTATGCTGGGTTGTTTGAGCGTGATATGACATGCGCCACTTTCCCGGGAATGCGTTGCGAATTGGACCTGTTCGGAGGTGTGCAGCGACGCATTCCGGGGAATGTTGCGCTTAGAGAGCCGCGTATCGTTGCTAATGCGGGGAACACGCAGAGTTGCGGGCCGTTGCGATTAGACGCAGGTCGCCTAGACTAGTACGCGTTTGCGAAAGTCGAACGTGCTTCGACCGATGAAGGAGAGCTTCGGTCATGCGGCCAATGACAGGCGCAGTGCGAAGCACGGCTGATCGTGAATCGCGGCGGCAGCGATTGCCGCGTGCGGCGCAGGAGCATGCCGCACCATACCACAAGCAAACAATCCCCAAGAAACGGTGATCTCCTCACATGTACGTCGATCCGGGAATCAATACCAGCGCAAGCAATCTCAAATGGGTGCTGCCATACTGCAAACCAGACCTGCCCCGCGTGGTAGGCGCGCTTCTACTGTTCATCGCAAATAACACGATGGCCCTGACCATTCCGATTCTGTCCGGTATCATCGTGGACCGCGTCATCGTCGGCGGACATGCCGACGAACTGCCACGTCTGTGTGGACTGATGATCCTCATGACCATCATCCGCGTGGGCGCGCGATACGGCTACCAGATGTGGATGGAGCGTTTCGGCCAGAACTCGGTCTACCGCCTCGTCTCCGACGAATACGAGAAGCTGCACGAGCTCGACTTCACGTATTTCAACCACACACGCACCGGCGACATCATGAGCCGCCTGACCTCCGACACCGACGCGATCCGCCACTGCCTGAGTTGGGTGAGCTATCAGATTGCCGACTGCGTGGTCATGTTCGTGGGCGCCCTGTGCGTGATGTTCGCCATCGATTGGCGACTCGCGCTCGTCCTGGCCTGCGTCACGCCGTTCATTTTTGTGCTCACGCGCGGCCTGTCCACGCACGCCCACCCGCTGTTCTTCGCCATCCGCAACTCGCTGGCCTCCCTCAACTCCATGGTCGAAGAGAACATCGAGGGCAACCGTGTGGTCAAGGCATTCGTGCGCGAACCGTACGAGACCGAAAAGTTCGACGAGCACAACGACGATTACATGCAGTGCAACATGGCCTTGGCCTACAACTCGCGCAAGTACATGCCGTGGCTGGACGGCCTCGGCTTCTCGCTGCAGCTCATCACCCTCGGCCTCGGCGGCTTTCTGGTCATCAAGGGCTACATGACCCTCGGCAATCTGGTGAGTTTCAACTCCTTCCTGTGGATGATCGACGGCCCGGTGCGCCAGTCCGGCTGGCTGATCAACGACTGGCAGCGATTCAACGCCAGCTGCATCAAAATCCGCAAGCTGCTCACCGAACAGCCGCGCATCGTGGAGAAGCCCGACGCGGTCGAAGCCGTCAAGCAGGCGGTCACGATCGTCGAGCAAGTCAAGCACGATGATGAGGCTACCGGGGCTACCGGAGCGCCCGTGGCTTCCGGAACATCCGGTGCCCAGCAGTCCACCGAACGCAAGTCCTGCCCGCTGCACATCAAGGGCGACATCCGCTTCGACCACGTCAGCTTCGCCTTCCCGGACGACCCGGAGACCCCGATCCTCAAGGACCTCGACTTCACCGTGCCCGCCGGCTCCAAGCTCGGCATCCTCGGCGAAACCGGCGCGGGCAAGTCCACGCTCGTCAGCCTCATCTCCCGCTTCTACGACCCGACCGTTGGCCATGTGCTCATCGACGGCATCGACGCACGCGACTGGCCGCTGGCCACCTTGCGCTCGCAGGTGTGCATCGTGGCGCAGGATACCTTCCTGTTCTCCGACACCATCGGCGGCAACATCGGTTTTGGTGCCAGCGGTGATAGCGACGACCGATATATCCAGAAAATGGCCCAGATCGCCGGCGCGGACAATTTCATCAGGTCGATGCCACAGGGTTATGACACCGTCGTGGGCGAACGCGGCGTGGGCCTGTCCGGCGGGCAGAAGCAGCGCCTGTCGCTGGCCCGCGCGCTCGCGGACAATCCGTCGATCCTGATTATGGACGATACGACCTCGGCCGTCGATATGGAGACCGAGGCGGAGATCCAGAAGCACCTCAAGGAGATGGACGGCGGCAAGACCATCGTCGCCATCGCCCACCGCATCTCGTCGGTCAAGGATTCCGACCTGATTCTGGTGCTCGAGCACGGACGTATCGTCGAACGCGGCACCCACGCCGAACTCGTGGCCGCACACGGCCGCTACTGGGACATCTACCACAAGCAGCTCGGACTCCAGTCCGGCGTCGCACAAGGTTTTTAGAAGAGGACTTATGGCACAACGCAATACATACCGCGAGGATGAGGAACTCGAGGAGCAGATCAACTTCCGGGACATCCTGCGCGTCGGCAAATATCTCAAACCGTATATGGCACAGGTGGCGCGCATTCTCGTCGTCGTCATCTCGATGAGCTGCATCGTCGTCGCCGTGCCGTACCTGACCAAGATCATGATCGACGAGGCGATCCCGAACAAGGACCTCGGCAAGCTCGGCATCCTCGCCGTGATCCTCGCCGTGCTGATCGTGCTGTACGAGTTCGGGCTGCGCTACCGCACGGTGGCGATCACGCGCGTCGGCCAGCTCATGCTCAAGGACATGCGCCGCGATATCTTCACGCATATCCAGACGCTGCCCTTCAGCTACTTCGATTCGCGCCCGCACGGCAAGATCCTGATCCGCGTGGTCAACTATGTGAACACGCTTTCGGACACGCTGAGCTCCGGTCTGATCAACGTGATCTCCGACGTGTTCACCTTCGTGATCACGCTGATCGTGATGTTCGTGATCGACTGGCAGCTGGCCCTGTGGAGCCTGATCCTGTTCCCGGTGCTCATCATCTGGGTGCGCGTGCTGCAGATCTTCCAGCGGCGCGCCTTCCAGAAGCTCTCCAACAAGCAGAGCAACCTGAACGCCTACATCCACGAGTCGATCGCCGGCGTGAAGACCACGCAGACCTTCGCACAGGAGCAGGCCCAGTTCAGGACCTTCCAGGAACAGCAGGGCGAGGTGCGTTCCGCGTGGATGCACGCCGTGCACATCCAGTTCCTCATGTGGCCGGGCGTGCAGACCATCTCCGTGATGACCATCTCGTTCATCTACTTCGTCGGCGTGATGGGCTTCGGGGGCGTGAACGTGACCACCGGCGTGCTCATCGCGTTCGTCGGCTACGCGAACAACTTCTGGAATCCGGTGATCAACATCGGCAACTTCTATAACCAGCTCATCACCTGCTCGGCGTACCTCGAGCGCATCTTCGAGACGCTCGACGTCACGCCGGAGATCCGCAACAAGCCCGACGCGGCGGACCTGCCGCAGATCCGTGGGCGCGCCGACTTCAACGACGTGGTGTTCCGCTACGAGAAGGACGGCCGCAACATCCTCAACCTCGTGGACTTCCACGTCGAACCGGGGCGCACGATCGCGCTGGTCGGCCCGACGGGCGCCGGCAAGACGACGATCATCAACCTGCTGTCGCGCTTCTACGACGTGTCCGAGGGCTCGGTGACGATCGACGGCTACGACGTGCGCGACGTGACGCTCGCATCGCTGCGCCGGCAGATGGGCGTGATGCTGCAGGACACCTTCATCTTCTCCGGCAACGTGCGCGAGAACATCCGCTACGGCAAGCTCGACGCCACCGACGAGGAAATCGAGGCGGCGGCGAAGGCCGTGCACGCGCACGAGTTCATCATGGAACTGCCCGACGGGTACGACACGGTGGTGGAGGAGCGCGGATCGACCCTGTCGGCCGGCCAGCGCCAGCTCATCGCCTTCGCGCGCGTGCTGCTCGCCGACCCGCGTATCCTGATCCTGGACGAGGCGACAAGCAACATCGACACGCGCACCGAGGAGGCGCTGCAGGCCGGCCTGCAGCATCTGCTCAAGGGGCGCACGAGCTTCATCATCGCGCACCGCCTGTCGACGATCGAGAACGCGGACGAGATCTTCTACATCGATCACGGCCAGATCGTCGAGCACGGCTCGCACGCGCAGCTGCTCGCCGCCAAGGGCGCGTACTACCGCCTCTACGAGTCCCAGTACGCGATGATTCGCGTGGCCAGTGGAGCGCCGGAAGAGTGACGAGATGTTGCTTTAGGTATGTTTCGTGATGACATTATCGGTAACGATAAACACTGTGAAATATGTAACGGTACGTGTGAAAAACATGCAGTCGTGATTGGAATACGTTCTGGAAAATGTTGAAATAGAGCGAAACGCGCTGAAGTCGGCACGGGGTTGCTGAGTGTGGCAGATAGTTTAGAATATGTACCGTTACATATTTGATGTGCAGAA
>OLRN01001225.1_pt1 | contig 14501 bp, 20 predicted proteins | sample 1673001 | NCBI WGS metagenome assembly OLRN01 (sample SAMEA3136745, study PRJEB25190) | human gut metagenome | biome: human gut; feature: human-associated habitat; material: faeces | place: Austria | collected 2013 | reverse complement strand
GAAATCGACAGTCATGAGCAGCATACTTTCACAGGAAGAGATCGCCGCCCTGTTGCACGGCCTGCCTGCCGCCGGCGGCGACGGGGCGCCCCCCGCCGGAACGGCCGCCCCTGCGGACGCCGGAGCCCGGCTGGATGCCCTGGCCGCGCGCTGCGCCCGCCTGTGCGCCGCCAGCATGGAGGAACAGCGGGGGCGCCTGCTGGTGCTGACGCCGCTGCCCGTCCGGTATCGTCCCTTCGGTGTCGTGGCGGACAGCATCCGCGAAGCCTCCTGCTGCTGTGCCGTGCGCCTGGACGGCCTGGAAGAGCCCGCGCTGCTGGTACTGGACAGGGATTTCGTGTTCAGCCTGCTGGACGAATTCTTCGGGGCGGGGGGCTTCGCACGTCCGGGGCAGCGCCCCCTGACCGCTCTGGAGACCATGCTGGCCCGCAAGTTCGCGGAGCGCTTCCTGGCCGCCTTCGACCTGGCCGGCAAACCATCGTCCTGGCATCCCTGCTGCGGCCGCAGCCTGTCCCTGCCGCGCCTGGCCCTGCTGACGCCCGATGGGCAGCCGGTCTGGCACCTGGCGTTCAGGGCCCTGCTGGGCGGCCGTGCCGGGGCCCTGCATCTGTGCCTGCCCGAGGATTTTCCTGCCCGCCTTGCCGCAGGCCCTGCCCTGGCCGGTGCCGGCCGGGAAAAAGATATCCCGGACACGGCAGGCGCATCCGGGATGACATAGCAGGCAAGGCTCTCGGGAGCGTGGTCAGCACCCGCGTATCCAGTAGGTCTCGAAACCGTCGTCCAGCCAGCCGTCTTCCAGATGGCGGAAATCCGCCTTGCGCAGCAGCTCCCGGTACTCGTCGCGGGTGCGGCGCCAGCCCCAGAACTGCTGACGGCGGATGCCCAGGAAGTGCAGGATGCCGCGGATGACGATCTTGATGGCATTGACGAAACTGCCGATGAAGCTGTCTTCCTGCAGCAGCGAGGCCGAAAGGCAGATGAGCTGGCCGCCGGGCACGAGCTGCGCCCGCAATTCGCCCAGCAGGTGCTGCAGTTCGCGGGTGGGGATGCTGTAGTCCACCGCGGAAAGATAGATGACATCGTAAAAGACGTCCGGCGGCAGGCAGGCCGGGGGCATGCCGATGTACATGCGCTCGTTGGGCACATGACGGCGCAGCCAGCGCATGCTCACGGTGCTGGGTTCGTTGACGTGCAGCTCCAGCTCGTCTTCCGGCATCTCTTCCACGAGACAATGCTCCATGTAGCCGACGCCGCTGCCGATGGAGAGGACGCGCAGCGGGCCTGAGCCCTCGGGGCGCAGGGCGGCCTGTTCGCGCAGGCGGGCGGCCAGCCACTGGGCATCCTTGCGCTTGTTCTGCCGCCAGACGGCGGGCAGGTCGTCCCAGTCCTTGAAGCGCCGGAACAGCTCCTCGTAAAAGGTGGCGTAGAACTTGGGTTCCGCCAGATGGAAAAAAGAAATGTGCGAGAATGACGTGAACGGGATTCCCTGCCAGCTTTCCTGATAAAAACGCCGCACATTTTCCTCCATAAAAGACAAAAGAGGGGCGGGGCGAGGCCCGCGGACAGTGGCACGGCAAAGGGGCCCCCTGCCGGACGCAGCGCGATGATACCCCAGCCGGGCCGTCCGCGCAACGTGCCGGAAGGCATTTGCCGTGATGCAGGGCCCTGGGGGAGCTGCCGGGGCGGGGAAGCGTCGTGCCGGCGGACGGTGACAGACGGGGAAGGGCCCCTTCTCCCCGAGGACGGGCCAGCGCCGGGCCGCCGGTCCCGGGCAGGGCGGAGGGGAAGCCCCGTCTTTCCGGGGAAGAGCGGCTGCCCCGGGACAGGGGACAGAAAAAGATCCCGGAGGGGAGGGCCCCTCCGGGAAAGGTATCAGTTACGCGCCGCGATCCTGCAGGGCGGCCACGGAGGGCAGCACTTTGCCTTCCAGCAGCTCCAGGGAGGCGCCGCCGCCGGTGGAGATGTAGCCCATCTTGTCGGCCAGACCGTAGCTTTCCACAGCGGCCACGGAGTCGCCGCCGCCCACCACCACGAAGGCGGGGGAGGCCGCCAGGGCCTCGGCCAGGGCCCTGGTGCCGGCGCCGAAGGGATCGGTCTCGAAGGCGCCCACAGGGCCGTTCCAGACCACGGTGGCCGCCTTCTGCAGCAGAGCGGCGTACAGTTCCACGGTCTTGGGGCCCACATCCAGGATCATCTCATCAGCGGGCACCTTGTCCACGTCGCGGACCGTGGCGGTCTGGCCGGGGGCCAGTTCCCTGGCCGTGACCACGTCCACGGGCAGGGGCAGGGCCTTGCCCAGTTCCCTGGCCTTGGCCATGACCTTTTTGGCATCGTCCACCAGCTCGGGCTCGTACAGGGACGTGCCCACGCCGTAACCGGCAGCGGCCAGAAAGGTGTTGGCGATGCCGCCGCCCACGATGAGGGTGTCCACCTTGCCCAGCAGGTTGTCCAGCAGGCCCAGCTTGGTGGAGACCTTGGAACCGCCGATGATGGCCATCAGCGGACGGGCGGGAGCGTCCAGCACCCTGGCGAAGGCGGCCAGTTCGGCGGCCATGAGCGGCCCGGCGCAGGCCACCCTGGCGGCGCGCACGGCCCCTTCGGTGGAGGCGTGGGCGCGATGGGCGGCCCCGAAGGCGTCCATGACATAGATGTCGCCCAGAGCGGCCAGCCTGGCGGCCAGGGCGGGGTCGTTCTTTTTTTCGCCCTTGAAGAAGCGGATGTTCTCCAGCAGCACCACCTCACCGGGCGCGGCCTTGGCGGCGTCCAGGTCGGCAGCCAGCTTCACGGGGCGGCCCAGCAGGCCGGAAAGGTGGGCGGCCACCGGCGCCAGGGAGAATTTTTCCTCCACCACGCCCTCGGTGGGACGGCCCAGATGCGAAAGCAGGATCACGCCCGCGCCCTTGTCCAGCGCCATGCGGATGCCGGGCAGGGCCGCACGGATGCGCTTGTCATTGGTGATGCGGCCGTCCTTCATGGGCACGTTGAGATCCTGGCGGATGACAACGGTCTTGCCGCTGCACTCCATGTCCTGCAACAGTCTGATGGGCATGTCTGCCTCCTTTTTGTCAGGGAAGGGATCACCGGGAAGGGCCGGGACACGGCGTCCGGTTTGTCAAAAAGATATGTTCCCCGAGGAGGAAAGTCCAGCCCGGCCCCGAAGGTCAGCGGGAATGCCGTCAGCGGAAGATCCTGAACGAAGATGAGAAAAACTAGAGACAATCGGCGGGATAAACGGGGACGCGGGTGGACGCTGTGGGACGGTTTTGTGCAATGGCATTACACAAAACCGGGGTTCGAGACCCGGGAGTTTTTCCCGTCGGAAAGAAAAAAAGAGGGGCCGCGGTGGCCCCTCTTTTTTATGGTCTATGGATCAGGTTGTCTAGCTGGTGGGTGTGTCGAACTGGAGCGCCTTCCCTGGAGTGAACACGACGCGACGCCCCGCCGGGATATGTATGACTTCCCCGGTCTGAGGATTGCGCCCGGTGCGGGCAGCGTAGGCCTTGACGCGGAACGCTCCCCAGCCGGTAAGAACGACGCTGCCGCCCTTTTCCATTTCATCGCGCAGGACCGCCAGCAACGCATTGAGGTGGAGCTCCGCCCTGACGTGGGCGTCGCCGGTACGTTGGGCCATAGCCTTGGTGAGTTCGTGCTTGTTCATGGTGTCCTCCTTGTCAGATGATGTTTGCCGCATCGGGCACCTGGTTTTGCTGCGGCTCTTTGGGGGGCTTCGTGCAGCGCATGGGGACGGCTCCGAGCACCGGATCCCGCTCCCACATTTGTGTTATGCCCCCGCCCCGATCGACGCGGGTGCGCAGGAATGCGTACCCCTCCACGCAGATTTTTTCCATGCCTGCCTTCCAGTCCTGGCCTATTCCCTGAATTTCGAGCTTCGGTGATTCCTTGGCCTCGCATCCGGCCGCGCCCAGCATCAGCACCAGGCAGAGCACGGCTGTCAGTTCGTTGCGCATGTGCCCCCCCCCTAGGCTTGCCCTGTGATGTTCTTGAACTTACGCAGCGCCAGCTCCGCGGATTCCTCGTCGCCGCAGTATTCCACGAACTCGGACCAGTTGCCTTCGATCAGCATGACGATAGCGGTCCAGTCGATGCCGTCAAAATTATACATATAGCCTCCTATGTTCCCGGCAGACGGGCCTGCTCCACTTGCGGCCTGTCCGCCTCGTTCGCTTTGTTGAGTAACTTGTAGACCTGGGCGCGGGAGATGCGGAACCGTGTCGCCAGCTCGCCCACGTTCGCCCCGTCATAGGCGGCGGCCACGGCCCTGGCGAGGTATGGCCCGCGCAGGCGGATATAGACGGACTGTCCTCCCCATTCCACGCCCACGGCCACGGCGGCGGCCCTGGCCTGATCCGGCGCGACCCCCTGGTCGAGCAGCAGGCGCTCCAGATCAGCCAGAAACTCGTCCGACGGGCTAATCCTCATACTCCACGTTTGTCCGCATGCACCATGCCTTGAGGCTCTCGATGACCAGGGCCATGTCGTTGACGGTGGCTCTGGCCGGATCGACACGGATCATGCGGCGGATGTAGCCTTTCAGCGCCCGGATGCTTTTGTCCCGGACGATCCCGGCCTCATGCAGCAGCAGCCACAGGGCGCGGCATTTCTGCATCTGGGGGGAAAGGGTCTCCCGTGGGGCGGGGGAGAATCCGGCCTGCCGCATGTGGAGCAGGACGAACTTGAGTTCCCGGGCCGTCATCTGCGAGCAGGAGTCCAGCCCCGTGAGGTTGCGCAGCATCTCCCGGTAGGTCTCGTTATCCATGCCCAGCGTGCGCTTGCCCATGTGAATGGCCTTGATGAGCCCGGCGGTGGATTGTGTCATGCCGTGCCTCCTGCGCGTCCTCTACGCTTTGGCGATGTCCAGCGGGATGGGCTGCCAGCCGCCATCCTTGTCCCGCTGGTAGACGCGCACGAACGCCTTGGAATAGAGCGGCTGGATGGAATCGGACAGGGCTCGCATGGCGTCGGCCCAGCGGGGGTGGCTAATCCTGACGCGGCGCAGGCCCAGGATGTGGGCCGTGCTCACCTGCCCGTCCTTATTGACCTGGAACGCGGATTCCACCAGGGCGCGCAGATCGGAGCTGGAGCCGTCGGTCAGGTCGCGCAGCACTTCGGAGATGATGGCCTGCGCCACACCCAGGCGCTCGTCGAACGTAATGTTGTCCTGCATGGCGCGCTGCACCTTGTACTGGCCGTCAAAACTCACCAAGGCCACGTTCCCCTTTTCGCCGCCGATTTTGGCGTCGTACTGCTCGGCGCTGATCTGGCAAAATGTCTCGATGGTCTCCAGCATTTCTCCTTTGGCCGCAGCCAGCACGCCGCTGAGGCTTTTGGCCTTCGCCACCAGCTCCATCACGGTGGCGTCGCGCATTTTGTCCAGGTCGCTGACGCTCTCCACGGGGCAGAGACGGCCCTGACTGTCGCGCATATAGTCGTTACCGTTTATCGTTTCCATTATCATGCTCCTTTGTCTTGTCGGCTTCGCCCAGCGCTTCCAGCAGTGGCCGGGCCTTGCTGTCCTCTTCTCTGATCCCGGCCTCCAGCTCCAGCCGGTAGACCTCCAGTGCCTTCGTGACGATACGTTCCTGTGACCGGATGGGCTCCACCATCGCGGCCCACAGGAAAAAGATCAGGACGGCCGCGATCCCGAGAGTGAACAACATGTTGTCCAGATCTTTCATCATGCCTTCACCTGTCTTACCACGTCCGCCGTGACCAGCGGCTCGCCGATGGCGGCGGCCAGGTTCATGGCCCGGCAGGCCAGGTTCGTCACTGCCAGGGGGTAGGCCAGATCGGTGCCCCCGTTTTTCCCGCCACGCGAGACGATCAGGCGTTGCCTGAGCTCGAACAGAGCGTCCTCCTCGAACGCTCCGGCGGCGTCCATCCCGGCGCTGGCGAAACGATGGCGGATGAACCCGGGCACGTCATGCAGGGGCGGCAGGGGGATCACGTCGCAACGCTGCACCACCTCGCGCACATCCGCCGCCGGGCTGGAGAGCTTCACGCCCAGCTCGGTCTGGCCGATGAGGATGATGGACAGCAGGCGCGTCAGGCCGTCCTCCAGCTCCCAGAACCTCTTGAGGCTCTTCAAGACCTGCATGTGCAGGTCGTGGGCCTCTTCGATCAGCAGCACATGCCGGTTGCCGCCCCGGCTGCTCTGGCGCAGGCATTCATGGAGCAGGCGGTTGCGGGCCTCGGCGCTGGCGGGCACACGCCGTCCGGGGGCCACAGCGGCCAGGATGGCTTCGGCGATGTGGCCGGTGCGCAGGGGGCGGGCATCCTTGCCCTGACCGCCCGCCGTCAGCATGTAGGGCTCGATGACGATGACGTTTTCATCACGCAGCCGTTCCAACATCAGGCGGCGCAGCGTGGTTTTACCGCTGCCGCTCTCGCCCACCACGGCCAGAAAATTGCCGTGCAGGGCCGCGTCCAGCATGTTCGCCAGCACATAGCGCCCGTCGTCGCTCAGATAGACGGCCTCCTCCGTCTGCGGATCATCGAACGGATCGCGGATCAGTTTGAAATGGCGGCGGGCCGCCGGGGTCAGGCTTTGTTTGCTCAACAACATGGTGGTGTCCTCCTCTGGGGTGTCGGTGGGGTCTTCCTCTGTCTCGGTCGCCGGGGCCGCGTTGTCGGGGATGTATGGCAGTCGCTCCAGCTCGTCTCTCAGTTCGTTCATCGTTTCCACCCGCACGGCGCGGGCCATGAACACGTTCAGCACGTCATTGATGATCCGGGTCCGTTGTTTTTTTGGAATGCTGCGGCCGTGCGCCATGCAGTGGGCAGTGGTCTTGCTTATGCCCGCTTCCAGCGCCAGCTCTTGCAGGGACAGGCCGTGGGCGTCCATCAGCCGTTGCAGGATGGTCATGCGCTGCATGTACGGGCCTCCTTGGTGCTGGCGGTGGAGAACGTCAGGCGCCGGGCCGGGGCCTCGGCGGGCTTGACTTCCCGCAGGGCCATGCGCTTGCGCAGGGCCTCCCGGATGGCGGGCAGGGCTTCCTCGTGCACGGTGTCGCCGTAGACTTCACGCAGCCAGGCCATGCATCCCGTGGCGTCCGCCTCCCAGGGCGCGGCGTCCAGCGAGCGCAGACGTTGGGCCGCCTGGGCGCGGGTGAGCGGCACGGCCGGGGCCTCGCGGGCCTCCATTTGCAGGGGGGTACCCTCGCGGCGCAGGTGCAGCGGAGCTTCCCGCACATCGGCCATAGGGTCGATATGAATCCAGGGCCGCGCCTGTTCACCGTCCGTCCGGGCCAGTTCGTCCATTTTTGCCGTGGCCCTGTCCACCGGCGTCTCCACGGCGGTGCCCCATTCCTGGCCGATGACGGGCGCGTCCATGTCGAACCCGTTCTCGTCCCGCTGCATGGGGGCCACGTTGAACCGCAGTTCCGTGCCGTCCGGCATGGTTTTGCTGACCACGATCTCCGGCGCGTTGAACGGATTCAGGACCACCGTGATCTCGTCCCTGACGTGGATGCCGTGCAGGGCCAGGGTACGCAGATCATAGGTGTGGGTGCCGTGGCTGCGGGTGTTGACGCTGATGGTGTAGTCGTGCCGCACCCTGCGCGTCTGCTCGCCCCATTGCGCTACGGCGGTGAGGGTCTCGCGGTCGGTCACGCGCAGTTGCTCCGGCGTGATTCGCAGCCAGGCGGCGTTGCGGGTGCAGGCCAGACGGCGGTGGACGGCGTGGGCGTTGTAGTGCCTGCGCCACCGGTCCGCCATCTCCTGCAACTGTTCGAGATCCCGCACGTCCGCGAAACGCAGGCGGCTCTCGAACTCCCGTTCCACGATGTTCTGCGCTACTTCCACGCTGCCGGTGGCCGGGGCGTTGCCCGCCGCGTGATAGTGCAGCGTTATGCCCAGCGTGGCGCAGAAATTGCGGATCAGGCTGGACTGGTTGCCGCCGCTTTTGTCCATATAGAGGATAGAGGGGACGCCGTGCATGGGATCACGCGGCCCCCGGTCGCTCATGGCCTCAATGAGCGTGGTCAGTACCCCGGCGGCATCTTCCCCGGCGGCCTGGTCATAACGGACGTAGAGGCTGTGCGTGCAGTGGTCCGTCACCACATAGCGGATCACGCGCTGCCGCCCGATCTCCACCAGCCGTCCGGGCTTTTTGGCGTTATACAGGGTCTCGTCCATGAGGCGCATTTTTTTGCCGCCCGGCAGGTAGAACAGCACGCACACGGAGCTGTCCACCTGCCAGGCATGGTTCGGGTGCAGGCTGCGCAGCCTGCCCGTGGCCTTGCCGCGCGCCACCTGGTCCGGGTGGCAGCCCAGGCGCCGCATGACCGTACTGAGTGTTTTGGAACTGGGCATCGTTATCTCTCCCGTCTCGGCGTCGGCGACGCCGTAGCCCTGTGCCGCCAGCAGGCGGCGCGTCCCCTCGATGGTCAGGGTGCGCTTGCCGTTGGCGCGGGTGGCCTGTTTCACCAGCCAGGGCCAGGTCTTCGTCCACGGCGCTCTGTCCGGCGTCGCGGCGCGTTTTGCGGCCCGATTCCCACCCCGCCTCCCGCAGCAGGCGGTAAACACTTTTGGGATCCAGGCCCAGGGCCAGGGCGGCACGCCGCACCAGCGCGGTACGCTCCTTCCGTTCGCCGGTCCGCATGTCTTCGGCCAGCTGGTGGATGATCTGGGCGCGCGCCTTGTCCACTGCCTAGTCCTCCATCTCTTCGGCGGGCAGCATGTTGCCCATGATGGCCGCGATGTCCACGTCCACCAGGGCGCCGTTGAACACCGTGTTCACCCGCACCACGGCCTGCCCGATGCGTTCGTTGCATTCCTCGATGAGCGCGGCGTGCTGCTCGTCCGTCAGCCTACCCTTGCCCTCCTCGGTGTTGCCCAGACGGGCCATGATGGCCGCGATGCCGGTCCCGGCCTTCTCGAACGCCAGGCAGGCGTCGGCCAGGGTGTGCCGCACCCGCTCCATCTGGTCCTCGGCCGCCACGGCCTCGTCGTCGGGCGTCACGGGGTTGAGGGCCCTCTCCATCTGGATGCGCGTGGCGTATTCCTTTTCCCGCGCCTCCTTGAGCAGCTTGTCGTTGGTGTCGAGCTGTTTTTTTAGCTCCTTTTTCTCGGCGGTCAGCTTGGCGTTACGCGCGCCCATCTCGTCCAGCGTAGCCAGCAGCTCCTCCTTGTCCGTGGCCTGCTCGATCTCGGCCCGGATCTCCTCCTGCGTGGCCTCGGGCAGCTCGGCCATATGCGCCCGCAGTTTGCGCAGGTCGCGGTAGCCGATGCCCAGATGCTCCTGCATCTTGAGCAGGTTGTCCCCGAACATGGCGAGATTGGCGAGATCCTCTTCCACCTTGCGGCGGCTCATGCCCAGGGCATTGCAGTAGTCGTCCCAGGTCTTGATGGCTATGAACGTACCGTCCTCGTGGCGTACCACAGCGCCCTTATAGGCCTTGGTAGCCTTAATCTGGGCCAGGCGCGCCAGTACGGAAACGCGGCTTACCGTCTCGATAAATTGCGCCTGCCGTACAGCCCCACGCGATTCAATGAGCAGCGCGGTGGCGTCATACTCCATGTCCGTCATCACCACCGTCCTGTCGCGCAGCACGTCCATGCCGGTCGGGGGCGCGGTGTCGGACTGGGAAGCAAGGGGGCGGGTGGAGCCCTGGCAGGCATCCTGCAACGCGTCTTCCGGCATTTCCGCGCATTCCCGCAGCAGTCCTTCAAGGCATCGCTCCTGGATGGTTTCCGGGATGGCCTCCAGTAGGGGAAGGCCTTCACGCCGCAGGGCTTGGACATAGCGGGCGCACACTTTGAGATTGGCGCCATGATTATACGCGTTCCACGCCGTGACCTCTTCCGGCGTCAGTCCGAGGAGGATCTGTTGAAAAAGGTCATAGACCTGCGAGCCGAGGCTCTGTTCCTTGTCGTAGCTCATTGGTATCCTCCTTAGCGGATCATCTGGCGGGCTCGGGCATTGGCGCGGGCATCGTAGACCTCCATGCGCTCATGCCAGTTATTTTTGTAGACCTCGTAGGCCTTCATCAGGGCGGCGGGCTTTTCCGTCAGCTTCCAGCGGCCTTTGCCCAGTTGTTGCAGCCACCCGGCCGCTTTCAGTATGTCCAGATCCCGGCAAATGCTGGCCGGGCTTTCTTCCAGCCTGCGGCAGATCTCCTTGTTTTCCAGGCCGTCCAGCACATGGCCGAACAGCAGCTCCACGATGGCCAGGCCGCGTTCCAGCTGACTACGCGCCATGACGGGCCTCCCGTGCTCTTTCCACCTCGCCCTCGAAATAGCGCCGCTGCTCGTTGATGGCCTTTGCGATGGCCCGTTTGTAGGTCCAGCCCCACACGGTAAAACAGCGTTCGATGCCGCAGTACACAGAGCAGGAGGCAAATTCGCCGTTCTCTTTGAGGCAGATGTTGTCCACCGTGGCGTAGGTGCCCATGATGACCCAGCCGCCGATCTGGCGGAGCGCGCACATCAGCCCCTCATTGTCGCCCAGTTCTCCGGCCAGCCATTCGCCGGATTCGTAGGGGAAAAGGGCCTCCAGGAGCCCCGCGTCCCGCTCTCTCAATTCATCGGCCAGTGCCTCCCATCCGCCGCGGAGACCCATCAGATCCGGCGCGGCGTGCAGCGGCAGCACATGCTCGACGTGGATGTTTTCCTGGAACAGGGCGTCGCCGATGTTGCGCCGATCTTTTGCGGTGCACGCCTCCGCAGGGCGACGCTTCGGGGGCGTCTCGGCGCGGTTGTTCCAGAGCTCGATGGCCGCTTCCCTGGTAGGTGAGCCCTTGGGGCCTTCCGTTGCGCAATATTCACAGACGGCCCAGCAAGTGGTGAAATCTTCGCAGGTGGTCGTGGTTTTCGCACCGCAGAACGGGCAACGGGAGATCTTCGGGAGCTGGTTTTCGTTGTTCGTCGTGGTGGTCATGTCAGATCCTCCTTTCGGTGTTGCGTATTTTGTTGCAGACCCGGCGCCAGCGTTTCCATGCCTCGCGTTCCGTCCGTCGGCAGGGGCCGGAGGCCCCGCAGTCCGGGCAGGCCACATGGTAAAAACTCCCGCCGTCCAGGCAGGAGGCGGCGCACATCACCACCGCCCTTTTCCCGCAGAACGGGCAGAAAATGTCATCGTCTGCCATCTCTATCCCTCCACTCCGGCCCAGAGGGCCGCGTCCGTGGGCGCGAACGTATAGGCCTGTCCATGCGTGACCGGCACCATCAGCCGCACGGGCTTGCCCGTATGGGCCGCGCGCTTGATCTCCGCCCGGACACCCTCGCTCACACGCAGGCCATCCAGAGCCAGCACGACCACGGCATCACAGGCATCCAGCATGGCAAGGCATTCCCGCCGCCAGCGCTCAAAACTCCCGCCCTGTGCCGTGCCGCCGCTCATGGCCGCGATGGGGTGCCCCATGACGATGGGCGAGAGTACGGCCCATCCGTGCCGCTTGAGCCATGCGGCCGCCTCCAGGTGCAGGTGGTAACGCACCCGCATGACAGAGGCCGCCGTGGTGGGCGAGGCGCACCGGCAGGTGTACGGCCCTGCCAGATAGACCAGCCTGGCGCCCCTCGCTTGACCTTTGGGCATGGTTCGGGTAACAACCGAATGGGGTCGTGCGGTGTCCTCCGCCGTCCCTTCGGTGTTGCCCCCGTCGCGTTTCGCGGCGGGGGTTTGCTTTTTCAACCGTTCGGCCTGTATCCAACTTTCCCGACACATCCCGTCGATGCGCCGGAGCAGTTCGTCAAGCGTCATATCGCATTCTCCTGCTGCCGCACGGCGGGCAGCTCGCCTTCCTTGAGGCCCAGGATCACGGCGGCGCGGTGGCATTCGCCCCGCGTGCCGTAGCGCTTTCCATTGAGCAGGTCGTAGACCACGGGCAGGCGCAGGCCATGTTCCCGGGCCAGATCGGCGATGGACATCCCCTTGCGTTCAAGCTCGTCCCTGAGCTCCTTAACGGTGCGGGTGGATTCCATTTTTCTCGTCTCCTTTTCAAAAAAATATTTTTCTGCTATGGCCGTGCAACGCCGTTACACGGGGCGGTGTCGGCAGTTCCGGCAGTCCATGTGGCCGGTCAGACGCAACTCCAGGCGACCCTCGCCGTAAAACGCGGGGCGCCCGCCGTACCGCTGCACCTTGAACATGCCGCCCTGTGGGGCCACGCATGGCATCTGCCGCAAGGCACGCATCGTGGAGACCAGCCACACACGCGGGGCGGGATTGAAACGCAACGTGATGCGGGGATCACGGGGGGTAAACTCCCCGGATTCGTCGATAGCGATGTCATCGCTGTCCATCAGGATGTCCGTCACGTTGAACAGCTTCAGCAGACAGTCCAGCGGGATGCCGGGCAGGCTGTTGGCGGGGATGGCTTCGGGCATCTGGGAAGCACCTGTCTGGAGCATGCTTTTCCTCCTTGAAAGGGCCGGAAACGGCCTTTTTTAAAGGGCTTCGCATAGTGGAAATTAGTAGAAGTTCGTGGAAGAAAATTAACAATATTGTAAATTCTAGTCAAGAATATATGGAGAATTTTGTGAATTTTTCTCAACGACTTATAGAAGAACGCAATAGATTGAATTTATTGCAGAAAGACTTCGCAGAATTGGCCGGTATTAGCATTAAAAGTCAGGTCGATTACGAAAAGGGGCGCGCCCCTCTGTTTACTGCTTACTTAGAGCGGATTGCAGAATTGGGAGTCGACGTGAAGTATGTTTTGACTGGACGGCGTGAAGGAGGAGCGATCTTGGCAGAGGAAGATAAGTCTCTGCTCACACTGTTCCACCGAGCAGGCCCTACCTTGCGGCAGGCAGCTATCGCCGTTTTGAGCACGGGGCAAGCGGGTGGTACAATCGTGGGAGGCGACTATATTCGGGCATCCGAGAATGCGCGTGTCTACAAGAGGGTGGCGGGGGCCAAGACGGCAAAACGAAGCAAAACCGGCAACGTTACCGAAAAATAAAAAAATGGCATCCTGAAAAATCAATATGTTGCAAAAAAATCTTTCCAAAAAACGGCAACGTTGCCGGTTTTTAGGGAAAGAGAGACCAGCCCAGGGAGCCCCCCCATGAAAACCCCGCATACCCTCCTGCTCGTGATCGTGCTCCTGCTCGCTGTATGGCCGCAGGCGGCTTTCCCGGGCGGTAATACGACCAATGAGAGTTTCAGCCGCGCTAAAAAGATGCTGGAGCGCGTCTACAGCGACCACCGGATCACGGTCTACTGCGGTGCCCGTTTTGATGCCCGGAAACAGGTAGAGCTCCCCGCCGGGTTCGTGACGCCTGCCCATGAGAAACGGGCCGGACGGGTTGAATGGGAACATGCCGTCCCTGCCGAGAATTTTGGACGCGCATTCCTGGAGTGGCGCGAGGGCGCCCCGCAATGCGTGGACAGGAAGGGGAAGACGTTCAAGGGGCGCCGCTGCGCGGAAAAGGTGAATGCGGACTACCGCCGGATGCAGGCGGATATGTACAACCTGTTCCCGGCCATTGGCGCGGTCAACGCCGTGCGCAGCAACCGGCAGTATAGCGCCCTCCCCGGTGAGCCGCCGGCCTTCGGGAGCTGCCCGGCCCGGGTGGCCGAGAACAGGTTCGAGCCGCCGGACGAGGCAAAAGGTCAGCTCGCCCGTGCCGCGCTCTATATGGCGGACAGTTATCCGCAGTACCGTCTCAGCCGTCAGCAGCGGCAACTTTTTGAGGCGTGGGATAGGATGTTCCCGGTGGACGCCTGGGAGTGCACCCGTGCCAGGCGGATAGAGCAGGCCCAGGGGAATGAGAACGCCAGAGTGAAAACGCCATGTCGTGCCGCCGGATTATGGGAGTAGCCCCCATCTAAAAAATGGCCGACGTCAGCCAAAAAAAAAGAAAGCAAAAACCGCGCATCCTGCTATTTCAACAGGTTGCGCGGTTTCTCTTTTCAAAATGGCTGACCGTCAGCCATTTTTTTCACCTTTCCAGCCAGGCCATCACGGCCTGCTCGAACAGCTCCCGGCGGCTCAGGCCCCGGTCCTCCAGGGCGGCGTCCACCCGCTGCCACAATTCCCGGCTCATGGTCAGTTGCCGGGCCTCGGTGGCCGGGCGGGGGTTTTTGTTGGGGGCTCCGGGCGGCCTGCCCGATCCGGGGCGCCTGCCGCCCCGGCCTTCCTTTTTCGTCTCCATGTGATCCTCTCACTGGAAGGGGGCGGGGTTTCCCCGGCCCGTGGGGTGCTAGGCAAACTTCGTGTAGTAGCGGATCAGGCAATCAACGGCGTCGCCTTCCGTGTGAAAGGGGCCGTCGATGACCCGGGGAGAATGCCCATAACCTGAAACCTTAGCCATGTATCCGTCGCCCTCGTAAAATTCGCCTTTTTCCGCATCAGATGGGAGGTCCTCAAGAATGACGGCGGGGGTGTCGAAGGAATGCCAGGCGCGGATCTTTTCAATCTGGGGGCGTTCGTTGTTACCTTCGGCGGCCTTGTCCAGTTCCAGGCGCTGGGCCAGGCGTTCACCACGCCCGCGTTCGATCGTCTTATTCGCGACGTGAAGCCGCGCGTTACTATGGG
>OLRN01001223.1_pt1 | contig 14515 bp, 15 predicted proteins | sample 1673001 | NCBI WGS metagenome assembly OLRN01 (sample SAMEA3136745, study PRJEB25190) | human gut metagenome | biome: human gut; feature: human-associated habitat; material: faeces | place: Austria | collected 2013 | reverse complement strand
AGGTAACTGTAGATGTGTCGCGCCCTAAGACCAAAGCCCCTAAGATGGATTTAAGTGGTGGCAAGAAGGACACGAGCAGGTATAATTACACCCCGACTGGTAAGAAAAGCAAGGGCACAACTGATAATAAGCCGCTGTGGACGGAAGATGCAAAGACGTTAAAGGAGATAACCGATAATATCCAGATACTTAACGACAAGCTGCAAAGTGCGTCTGCTGATGAAGCCGTACTGATTAACCAGCAGATAGAGGGCTGGGAAAAGAAAGCCGAAGCCATTAGGAACGCCGGAAAAGCCACGGAAGATAATACCCCACTGTGGACGGAAGATGCAAAGACGTTAAAGGAGATAACCGATAATATCCAGATACTTAACGACAAGCTGCAAAACGCTAATGTCGATGAGGCCGCTATGCTTAACCAGCAGATAGAGTCATGGAACAAAAAAGCAGAAGCAATTAAAAATGCAGGCAAGGCAGTGGATAATACCCCACTGTGGAAAGAGGATGCAAACACGCTGGAAGAGATAGGCGATAATATCCAGATACTTAACGACCAACTACAGACAGCCACTATAGACGAAGCCGCACTGATTAACCGGCAAATAGAGGCATGGAACGAAAAAGCCGATGCGATTAGAAATGCCGGAAAAGAGGCCGAAAAAACAGCTGTTAGTACGGGCAAGGCTTTGGAAAAAGGCTGGGGCGGCATTAAGAGTATCGGCAGCAGCATAGAGGGCATAACGGATGCGCTGAAAGGAAACGGAAACGCATGGCAACTGGTAACAGGCATTGTGGATGGCTTTATAGGGCTGTACAATGGCATACAAACAGTAGTTGGTATTATTGGGCTATTGACAGGTGCCAGTGCTTCACACGCAGCTACGAAAGGTGTAGAGGCTGTGGCAGAAACCACAGCGTCCACAGCACGCGCAACGGCTGCGGCTACTGATGCAACTTCATCTGCGACAGTTATAGTAGCAAACAAATTAGAGGCTGCGAGCTGGAAAGAATTAGCGGCAGCAAAATATATGGCCGCTCACGCTTCTATACCGTTTGCAGGCTTCGGCATAGGTGCTGGCTTTGTTGCATCCATGCTGGCTGTAGTGGCGGCGGCTGGTGTTCCTATGCTTGCCGAGGGCGGTATAGCGTCCGGCCCCACGCTTGCTATGGTTGGTGAGTATGCAGGGGCGAGCGGAAATCCGGAAGTTATCGCGCCACTGGATAAGCTGCGCGGTATGCTTAAAGAACCGGCGAACGTTGATTTCGGCAGGGTTGAGTTTGAGATTAAAGGGCGCACGCTGGTAGGTATTCTGAACAAGGAAAACGAAATTATTAAGCGTAACTGACATGAAGCATTTACGATATATGGGTGAATTTGTCAGCGTGGCCGGGATTATCTGGCGCGTTGAAATTTTGCAGGAAGCAGACGCAGATTTTGAAGTTATAGGCAGTCTGGCTTTTCCTGCTGACGAGCCACTGGTTATAGAATGGGGCAACAAGAGCAAAGAGGAAGTAATATGTAGCAGTGTAGCCACGCTTAAAATAATCAGTCCGGGCGACCGAACCTATGAAGATTTGTACAGCATAGAAGTGGGGCGCGTAAGGCTGGACGTGTACCGTAACAATGCGCTATACTGGAGTGGTTGCATAGACACCGAATTTTACGAAGAGCCATACGAAATGCTAAATGGCTATGAAGTCAGTTTGACTTTTAGCGACTTTGGCGTGTTGGATAGGCTAAAGTATGATTTGGCCGATATGCGAACACTTTATGAGATTGTTAATTACTGTGCCGGACGCTGTGGTATAAACTGTGGTGGCATAGACGATAGTCTTATTAGTACGCAGCTAACAGCGTCCAGCGGTGCATTAAGCCTAAAATCTTTGCAGGTGCGCAGTGATAATTTTTATGATGAGGACGGCGAAGCCTCAACATTGGCAGAAGTTATCGAGGGCATTTTACAGCCATTGGCACTACGGATGATACAACGGTGCGGAAAGATATATATCTATGACCTCAACGGCTTATATAACAAAGCGTCTGTAAAGCAAATAGTCTGGGACGGTGACAGTCAGACTATGGGCGTGGATAAGGTCTATAACAACGCAAAGATAACGTGGAGTACCTACGCGCAAAGCGGAAACCTTTTGCCAGATAAATGCTGGCCAGAGAGCATAGAAACTGATGCGTCACTAATGGCACTTAATAATCTGGCAGGTGGAAGCAAGAACGGCGCAAATTATTTTTCGTACCATTACAGCACGGTATTAGATGACTGGATAGACGCTACGGACTGCGGTTTTACCATTTGGACTGCTACCGAGGGGAATAACGCAGAGTTAGGCGAAAATGTACGCTTTTTCAAAATCGTGCCGCAGTATGACGGAACAGAAAGTGAGGGTATTGCTATTTATTGGAAGTCTGTACAAGGTATAAAGAGGAGCTGGGGCAGTGGCTGGAGTGCTTTTTATGGTAGCCGGGGCAATGGTAGCAGTAACATTCCCGGTACGTCTATTGACGCCATAGGCCCGGCCTTATTCAAATCAAGCAAAGTATGGTTGCCACCGGTAGCTGCGTCTAAAGAACTAATAGTGCGTATCGCCATAGATTTGCTGTTAGACCCACGGTTTAACCCGTTTGAAACCGCAGCAAATCTGATGAAAGGTGTAGAGCAAAAAGACTGGTACGACCTGTTTAATACCTATGGGAATTTTATATACGTGCCTGTTACGATTAAGTTTCAGCCGGATGGAAGTGATACCGTATATGTATGGACTAACAGAAGCATAGTAAAACGGAGTATAAGCAGCCCTGTAACAACACTTAACGGAACGTATGGAAGTTGGGTAGCATATACAAATGACAATAGCCCTAACGATTGGGGCTATCTGTGCTACTATGATGCAAAAGACCATGTAGACACCAGCGGCGTATTAGGATGGAAAAAGAACAGACCGGCTATAAATCCGCATAAAAGTCAGTTAATATCTGTGCTGGAAAATGCCGAAGCCGGGCAATACATACCATATCCGAACTACGGAGGGCGCGGCGGCAAACTATGGGTAGAGGTACACGGTGCCGGTTGGTATATAGTGAATGAGGGTACGGAACTGGAACGTAGCGAGAATGGCCCAAAGGGATTATGGAACAAGGTAAGCTGGGTTTTGATGAAAATCCCAGAAATAGAGATTATGAATAACACGCAGTTTGACCAAACTATAAGTACCGATGATGTAGAATATAATGCGGAAATAAATAGTGCGGCTAAGGAGGCTATAGAGATAGACACTATTTGCGGTACGAGCGTAGAGGGTGTGCCGACTGCAAGAGGTGCGTATTTTGATGTTTCTACCGGGAAGCAGATTAAAGAGCTGACACGAGCCGGGCGGACTACGCAGGTAGAAGATTTGTTAATAGGCACGTTATATAGTCAGTTTGGGCAACGCCGCACGACATTAAGCGGCGAAGCACAGATAACGCACGACCCTATAGCAACATACAAAGAAGATAATCAAGGTGACAAAAAGTTTACACTTGTGGAAGATGTGCAGGATGTGATTAAGGACACCAGCGACACTACATTTATAGAACTAAGACCAGATGAATATACCCGTAATGATTAGAGGCTATGGCAGTATATGAATATAAACTAAAAACATATAAGCGCGGCGCACGTCCGCGCAGTGAAAGGCTGCGAGAACTGGGAGGCGAAAGCACTGGTAGCGGTGGCAGCACTGTTGTAAGCGTTGGCGGTGGTGGCAATGTGGTTAGTGCGACAGACCACACACACGCAAACAAGAATGATTTGGATAAGATTACAACGGATGCTAACGGTTATTTGTATTTAACGCAAAACAAAGAAACACAAGACGATGAGGGTAACGACATTATCGAGCGAGTAACCGAGAAAGTGAAAGCCGGGTTTGCTGATATGGCCTATGACCTAACCGAGGACAGCCCGGTTAGGGAGCAGTTTTTATCCCGACTGGCAGACGATGTAGCCAAAGGTAATTTGACCTTTGAAAAAATGCTTACCGTGCTGGGGTTGTCCTTATTCAAAGGCGGTGCGCAGTTTGGCGAGTTTATTAAGTCCCTGTACGCAGGAAAGGGCGCAGGCATAGATGAATTAGGGAACGCCGAATTTGAGAGCGTCCGGGTGCGCAGCTACTTTGAGTGCATGGAGCTGATAATAAACCGCCTATCAGCCATAGAGGGTGACCAGATACTGACGGAAGCGGACACCATAGAGAGCGTGGACGATTTGGGCGATAACTGCTACGGTTTGCATCTGCGCAGCAAATGGGATGGCTATTTTACCGCGCAGTACCCTAATAATGTGCTGAAAGGTATCATTAACACGCTGGCTACCGGCAGTGGCGTATATTACACCAGTTGGATGCGTGTAAACAGTGTGAACACTGCTAACAACTATATCGAGGTGACGTTATACCCGGGCAGCGAAGTACCGGCAGGAACGAATTACCCACCGTGTGAAATGATGAAGATAGCCCGGTGGGGAAACCAGACCGACACGAAACGGCAGAGCTGCATATACCTATCCAGTACCGAGGGGCGCATAGTGCGGCTTACTGGGGTAACAAAGCCTATCATAGACGCAACGAATTACGGCGCAACTTTCGGCACTTTGCCAGAGTTTCTTTTAACTATGGATTTGCCTATTATAGAGGGGCAGGACTATGTATATGCGCGTGGGCTGATAGTGCAGGACATTATACGCATAGACTATCAAGGCCAGCCGGTATGTGAGATTGTAGACCGTGGGCAGTGGAGCGCGGATGCGGATTACTACTGCAAGGCGTTGAACCCCACCACAGGGCAGTACGAGATTTCGGACGTGTGGTATATGGGGTGCAAGTACCGATGCGCCAAGACCGGCACAAAGACGGCCCCGGCATGGAATAATACCGACTGGGCGATGATAGAGGGCAACCCAGAGTTTACCGTAGAGTTTGCCGATACGGACTACATATTTGACCCCGACAGGTTTTCTTTGACACTAACTATCATAGCCAAGCTGTATAACATTGACATAACGGATGACATATTGGATGCGGATGTGCAGTGGACGCGCTACAGCGAGGATGCAAACGGAAACGAGCGTGTGGCGTCCGATACGGCATGGGCGTTAAAGCGAGCCAACGAGGGCAAGTCTATAGACCTGACGGTAGCGGACTGCGATTTTAACGGGTATATCCCTAAAACATTGAAATTCATAGCGACAGTTACGCTGCGTGATGGTATGGGTAATGAAGCTGGTACCCAAAGTGCAGTTTTCGAGTATTAGTAGAAAGGTATGCGATATGAAAAAGATTATAGACTATTTCGGAGCAGCCGGTTTGCTGCACATTATCTGCTGCATGGTGATTATGCAGCTGTTAAGCAACTTTTTGCCTTTATGGGCAGCGGTCTTAATTACTGCTGCTATAGGTTTGGGCAAAGAATATATCTGGGATAAGCAACTGAAAAAAGGTACGTTTGACAAACGCGACCTGCTGGCAGATTGCGTAGGTATTATTTTAGGACTTATTTAACTGCGGATGGCATGAAAACAAGAAGATTTGATTTTAACTGGAAGCCGCTACAGCTACAAATATCCTTTGCAGTCGTAGGCAGCGTGCCGGACAAGCAGAACTATAGCACAGATACGCAGGAATATACGCCGGACTATACACTGACACCGCTAATTATCCAGCCGGTTGTATCTATACTGGATAAAGACGAAGTGTTAGCGGCAGGACGCATTAACCATGCACTGACAAACATACGCTGGTATGAGAACATAGACGGCACGCAAAAGCTGATAGACGCGAATAATGCCAGTTATGAGATAACCACCAGTGGGGGCGATGCAGGGCGTATCAGAGTAAAGAAGAATGCCGAGCCGAAAGTACCTATTACGCTGGTGTTCTATGCCGAGTATGTGGACAATCGGAATGGGCAAGTATTGATTATACAAGGCAGCTACTTAATCAGCTGTAGCAGTGCATCCGACCAAATAAGGGTAGAACTGGACGCGGCAGACCAGACCGTGTTTAATCCTTTGACGGACGGACGGACGCAGACCGTGACGGCTACCGTTTGGCTGGGCAACCAAGTATGCCCCAGTAGCAAATACGCGCTGGTGTGGGAAGTGCAGGGCGAGGATGGTAGCTGGCATGAAGCCGAAACAGACACGGTGATGGACTATGACATTACCGTTAATGATGATAACACGGTGACGGTAGATAAACGTCTGATGGGTGCTGAAATGTATTTGCGGTGTAGGGTTAAGTACAGCGCAGATGGTGCCCCCGGCAGCGTAGCTTTGACCGATGCAAGCCCGCAGGCGGTTATCAGTTTCGTTAGGCACATACCGAAATATGAGTATGAAATGACGGGCGTACCTTACAACATCCCGGCAGGCATACTAGGCATAGCACCCACAGCCATTATCCGAACCACTAACGGAGAGATAGAGGATGCGGAAAAAGAGCTACTACCGCTGTGGTATATTGCTACGAACAAAGCGAGTGGAAGCCTAAGTTATTCACTGGTGGCGCAGGGCATAAACCCGGTGATACCTACCGCCAAAATGGATGACAACTACGGTGCGGTTATCGGTCTGGACGTTAAGGACAGGGGGTATATAGGCGCACTTATAGATAATGCTGACGGCGCGGTAATATGCGACGCTGACGGCGCAGTAATAGTTATTCACTAAAAGTTTGATTATATGGCACGCTACATTAAAGTAAATCCAAAGGTGGCAAGACACCTAAGATTAGAGAATGACCGCAACCAAGTTGCGGATGGTAACTATCTGCTGTGGCAGGCTGATATGCTTGCATTTGGCAGGCTAACCGAAATGCCGAGTATATTAGCGCAAATCGGGGGCCTATCCTTACAAGCACACGAAGCGAGAGAGGAACAGGACGGAACGGTATTAAGAAAATTGCCTATCGCCACTGACCCACGGTTTGCAGAGGATGTGCAGGAACCGGCAGAAGATACCGGCGCGGAGGACGAAACGGATATACCGACACCGGGCGATGAAGCCGAAGATGGCGAAAGTCCAACGGATGAAGAAACCGAAGCTGGAACGCAGGAGCCAGGCGATGCGGAGAATGAAGCGCAGGAACAACCCGAAACGGAAACCCCTAATACGGACAGCACGGAAGAAGCCAAGACCGAAATGGCCACTAATGAAAAAACGGAGATTTGACAAATGAGCACAGCAAGCACCAGTAGGACTATTAAATTTATCAGCAAGGCCGGAACCTACACGGCTGTTATCATGTCGCCCAGCGGCGACCTGTACCAAGAATATGAGGGCACGACTAATGATGTTACCGCCGCGTACCCGGATTTTGAAACGCTGAAACCAATACTGTATTTTGTCTGCACCAGCAGCCGTGTAGCAGAGGGCGTGGCAGACCCGGACGCGATGGAGTATTATTTCAATGACCAAAAGATTAGTTTCAGCGGCGGTGTATCTACAGGCACTTTCGCAGGCTTTTTCAAGACGGTAGCACCGAGTGGCGACCAGATGTATTACGGCCTGCAAATCCTTAAAAACATTGCGGAGCTGGCAGGTTATGCCCCGGCTGTTATAAAAATGGTTGCTACAGTCAGCTATGGCACCCAGAGCGACCAGATACAGGCCACATATACCATACCGATACAGCAAGCAACTGGCAACAGTTACCATGTCACTATCGCGGCAGGCGACACAAAGAATTTCGTTATAACAGAAAAGGGCGGCAGCTGCATTCTTAAAGCGATGGCATACCAGAGCGGTAACGCGCTTACAAAAGATTTGTCTTACAAGTGGGAAAAAATGGGTGCGACTGGATGGGAAGAATTGGGCGGCAAGACCAGCCAGACACTGACCGTTTCGGGCAATGACATTAACACCTACGGCGAATTTCGCGTACACGTCTATAGGTCTGGTGCCGAGATAGGCGCGGACATTCAAGGCGTGATGGACGCAAGCGACCCCTACGACATAGACCCACACCCAGACCCGGAAGATGAGGCGATAACCGAAGATACTACAGGCAATGGGGAAGTGACCTATACGCCGGTAGTAGTCAAACGTGGCACATCTACTAAGGCTTTAGATACACAGTTTTATTTCGTGCTGAAAGACGCAGCAGGCGTTTACCTCAATACGGACAGGGATACGCCTAAAGCAAGCCAAACAGTGACACGAGCGCACTGTCAGCAAGCCGGTGGCGATGTGTCGGTAACTATCACAAGCGTAGATTAGGTTATGGGCACAACTAAAACACAGGTAGTTAAGTACATTCGCAAAGGGGATAAAGGAGACCCCGGCGCGAATGCGCTTGACATTGCTGTTAATCCGTCAGTAATTTTGCATAAGAAAACAGCAGCAAGCGGCGCGATATACAGCATTGCCGTCTCTGTGACGGATGGGAACGAAAAAATACCATACAAGGATGGTAGCACGGATGGCTTTCTGTGCACAAAATTTCTTGAGACTTTGCCGGACGGTGTAAAATGGAATTGGATGGCCAGCGGATATTATTTTTATCATTTTTTATTTTTTGAAGTGGATACGAGTGCAAACATCCAGCTTTCATTTACCATAACATATAAAGGCATAAACCATACACGCACTGTTGTTATTAAAACGGTAGAGGACGGTAGTAAAGGGGATAAGGGAGAGCAAGGCGCAACGCTTAGAGGGCCGCAGGCGTGGGCTGATTGTTCTGTGGGCTATGTTTTCCAAGCAGGCGGAGAAGATGAGAGCTGGAAAGATGTTGTACTTTATAACAATAACTATTACAGCTGTGTCAAAAGCCATGCAAAAACAGCGTCAAACTATCCGGGAAGTGTGGCTGATGTAACTAACAAGTATTGGCAATTAGGCGATAAAATAGAATTGGTTGCAACAAAAATCCTGTTGACAACTTATGCGCTTGTTAAAAATCTGGGCGTGGAAGTTATCGACATGAAAGACAGCAACGGAAATGTAATTTTCCAAGCCAAAAACGGCAATGTAATTTGCAATACTGGTACATTCAAAAATGTAAAGGTGGGCGGCGTTATTACGGCTAACTTGTTTTACGGCCCGACACTATCCGTAACATCTGCGTCAAGTAGGACGTACACGATAGACCCAGTGAATGCGCCCTATAATTGTTATTTTATAAACGAGCCTACAAATACAAGATTTATCGTGCTGCCGAAAGCAGCTGATTATGACGGTTTGGAAATACAGGTGTTCACAAAAGTAACAAAATGGAATGCCGATAAGATGACATTTATACAGGCGCAAAGCAGTGATAATCTGTATATAAAAGCAAATGCCTTTCAAGTGGCCACGTATGGCAGTTCGATAAAATCTGTTACCGTTGAAAGCCAAGATGCGGAATACAAAAACTACAAAGGAGCAACCGCGTATATGTGTCCGAATGCTATGTGTAAATTCAAAAGCATTAACGGCAATTGGTATGCGATAGAGGGCATATTTACAGGAGAGTAAGCAACTTAAAGATAAAAGATTATGGCAACAAAAAAAACAAAAACTTTGGCGGCAGTATCTGCCGCGTCAACCGTGAACACAGACCAGTATATACCGTTGACTGATGGTAATGGCAATGTAACAAGGGTATCACTAGCGAACCTCAAATCGGCGTTATTGGCAGGCATGGACTTAAACGCCATGAATGACGGCGTATTTATCATGTTCCACCGTAAAAGTGATGACTATCCGCTGGCGGTAAAACCGCACAAGTGGGCAAGCTATCAGAGTAGCGGCGAAATAGCCGAGGGTGTGTTAGTCGTAGAGGGCGGCAAAATGCTGGTGGTAGCACCTACGGAAGCTACACTAACGTGGAGTAGCGCGGCGGTAAGCGCAGGCGGCAAGACCACGACTGACCGATTAACCGCATTGGATGACTGGGCAGGAAAAACCAGCACGGCTGCGCAGATTACGCACAACGAATGTAAGACGGAAAGTTATGCGCCGGGCTTCTGTGCATCTTATTCCAGAACCAACGCAAACGGCAAAGGACTGACCGCCGGGCGATGGTGGCTACCGTCTTTGGGTGAGTTGATGATGATTTATGCGAATATGCGTAAAATCAATTATGCCCTATCGCTGATTAACGGAGCGACCCAGTTAGCCGAAACCGCATACTGGAGTAGTACCGAGTACAGCGCGGCCAATGCGTGGCCTTTGTGCCTCCTCAATGGCTTCGCGGGCAGCGGCACTAAGGCACCGGGCCGGTTTCGAGTTAGGCCCGTTTCAGCATTTTTGAATTAATAGTTAATTGTTAGACTTTAACCTTTATGTGCGGCGGTAGCCGCACAAGACATAGAAATTTCCATTTACCCGCTATAGAGCAAAATTTGAGATATGAATAAATCAAAACTGGTATCAAACACGCAGATATATTTAGACTGCCGTAAACTGTTAGACGAAATTCTGGATATTACGCCTAACTTTCCGAGAGCCTACAAGTTTAGCGTAGGCAGCAAGATGCACGACACAGGCGTAAATCTTATATCCGAAATATCGGCGGCCTACATAAACCGGGATAGACAAACCCGTATCCAGCATTTGGTAAATTTCCAGTCGCAGTTTGAAGTATTGAAAACTTTGCTGCGCATAGCGGGTGAAAGGAAATGGATATTAGGCAGAAGCAGGCACGCAAATATTATCGAACTGACGGACGCGATAGGCAAACAGTCTACTGCGTGGAAGAACTCACTATTAAAAATTATCAGCAATGGATAGCGAGTAAATGCCAGATTTGGAAAGTTACGACTAACCGAGCGTGCAAGTGCTTGCCAAACACTGGCTGGTAATTGCAGAGCAGCAAGATAACCAGATTATATTAACGCTATACAAGCATGACGAATGAAAGAGATTATAACTACAGTGGTGGCACTGGTAACTGCGCTGGGTGGATGGGAGGCGATTAAATACCTACTGAACCGCAAAACTAATGCCCGGATAGCAGATGCAAACGCTTTCAAGGTGGAACGCGAGGCACTGATAGAGGACTACAAGCGTGTGCAGGGCGAAGTGGACGAACTTAAAAAACAGGTGGCGAAACTGTACACGGAAATAGACACTTTGAAAAATGACCGTCTAAAGCTGATGCAGGAAAAAGGCGAACTGGAACTGGCACTAAAAGAAGCCGAAAAGCACGTTTGTTTGCAGCCGGACGATAAATGCCTGCAACGGCTGAACCCTAACGACAAATGCCGATTACGCAAGCTGCTGCGCGGCGAATATGCCAAAGACCACCCGGATGCAATACTGACCGAGGAGGATATGAAACGTAAACCAAGTGACGAACCTATAAACAGTAACGAAGATGAGAAAGATAAACAAAGTGATAATACACTGTAGCGCAACCCCGGAAGGGAAAGACTACACAGTAGAGGATATAGACCGCTGGCACCGCGAGCGCGGTTTTGACTGCATAGGCTACCACTATGTGATATACCGGGATGGCAGCGTACACAAGGGGCGCGATGTCGCCAAAATCGGTGCGCACTGCAAGGGGCAGAACGCTAACAGTATCGGCGTGTGCTATATCGGTGGCATGACCGCCGACAATAAGCAAGCCAAAGACACCCGGACACCCCAGCAGAAAGCCGCGCTGCGTACTTTGGTTGCGCAGCTCAAACAAGAATATCCGGGCATAACCATACATGGGCATAATGAGTATGCAAACAAAGCGTGTCCGTGTTTCAACGTACAAACAGAGTTGTAGCCTATGAAGCATTTAGCATGGCTGGTTTGCGTCCTGCTGTTGGCAGGATGCGCCACGGCAAGAAAAGCAACTTACCAAATGCAGCAGGATAGCACATACAACACTGCGCACAGACTGGATAGCCTGTTTAGGGTAATACTGCAACGTGATAGCATATACCAGCGTGACAGTATCTATATCTATGAAAAGGGCGATACCGTCACCAAGTATGTAGAGCGAACCAGATACAAGCTGGAAACACGCACCGATACTTTATATCGTGACCGTCTGCGTATCGATACACTGGTGGTGACACGCACCGACAGCGTTAGGGTGGAAAAGCCGGTATATATCGAGAAGCAGTTAAGGTGGTACAATAAAGGTTTTATCTGGGTGGGCCGTTTATGCTGCATAGCGGCTATCCTGTGGGGGCTTTTCCTGTATCTTAAACGTAAATTCTGATTTTGTCACAAACTTGTAATGTAACCGCGCTAACTTATTAGAGTTGTCGCGGTTTTTAATTTTTGTTAAATAGTACGATTTTTAGATACGGATATTTGTATAATACAAATAAATGTACTATCTTTGCAGTGTAATTAAAAAACAAGAGATATGAAAAGGAATTTTACAAGGCAGGAAGTTATAGAAATTGGTAACAAATTAGCAAAGGCAAATTTTGTTGTGACCTACAAACCACGTAGCCATTCACACAACGCTTTTAGTCTATTTCCTCAAACAGAAGCACAGTACAACTGGCTAAAAAGGAACTACGGTACTACCTATAATGTTACAATACCTTATACGGCAGAGGAGGTGTTAAGAGAAGTGCCAGAACTTCGAGATAATATTAAGCCCACTAAGAGCCGCAGATTTTGTAGAATAGATATATCACTTTGAGTATGGAAAATAAAAAAGCATACAGGGAGGTTATGGGCCAGCGGCTCAAAGCCTTTAGAGAGGAAAGAGGTCTAACCGCCTATAGGGTTGCACAAAATGGAGGCATACGGATAGACCAAGTTAAAGCGATAGAAGCTGGGGAAACAAATTATACGATAGATGCGTTTCTGGGTTACATAATGGGTAGCGACCTATATATGTATTTCGCCGAAAAGTCAGAAAACAGACAAAAACCCCACGATTTTAGCGACATTGCAGAAATGGCAATAAAGAACGACCCAGAACGATAAAGAAAGCCGCCTAACAGTGATAGGCGGCTTTTTTATTATCCGTGCAAAACGTAGTCTATTACTTTGCGGTTTGCAGCGTCTATCTTATCCCGGCTAAACTTAATGTACACCCCGGTTATCTTTGAACCGTGAACGTGGCCCAAAGCCTCACTGATAGTGTCCTTTGGTATATCCAAGTCTGCGGCGTATGTAGCCCAAGAGTACCGCGCCCAATACGATGTAATAGCAGGCTCAATGGGTGACATTATCGGTAGGTGGTTTTTGGTGTACTGCGGTTTGCCGCCTACCGTTTTAACCGGCCCTATCTTTCGCAGTGCCGCATTAAGATGTGCCATATAGTCTTTGTAATTGTCGTATGTGTCGAACGGTGCCAGCAGGTGTTTTTTGCCCCGGTAGCGGTCTAACAAGTCCTGTATTTCCGGCTCAATCTTAATACTGTAGAACTTACCTGTTTTCGCCCGTCTGTACTCTAACCTACCGTCCACTATATTGTCTTTGGTAAGCGTGGCTAAATCCACCATGTTAATGCCAATAAGGTAGAAAAGCAGCATAAACACATCCCTATATTCTGTGTCGTATGCCGACAACTGGAGTTTAAGCAGCTGGCGCATTTTCTCAACCGGCAGTACGCGCATGGCCGTTTCTTCGGACGGTATGCGGTAGTTTCGGAACGGGTAGTTTTGCGTTATGTTTTCATCCAGCGCATAGTTAATGACATTGCGCAGGTTGCGCAGGTGCATACCCCGGCTGTTTACTGACAGACCATGCAGGGAACTATAAAATCCGTCTATCCATAGTTTCGTTATCTTTCCAAACTGTATCTGGTAGGGATTACAGTAGGCAGTCAGTTTCTTTAGTGTTTGCTCAAATAGTGTTTTAGTGCCGCCGGTCTTTGTGGCGATGACCGTTTCAAACAGCGTGCCGAGGGTAGGAACACCGACAGTAGGACTTTCCAAATCCAAGTCGGTAAGCATTTCACGCAGTTGCGGCCCGGTAAGATTACCCCACTGGCCGTTTTCGCGCAGTTCTAAGATGCGGTTTGCCACACGGGTAAGCAGCGTATCTAACACCGAGTTTATGCGCTTTGCGCTTTTGCCTGTGGCCCGGCTGGTAGTGCTATCCCATTCATCAGCGGATAGGAAAATGCCGGTGGCGAGATACAGGTTTGTACCATATCCCACGGCGATTTGCACGGGATATGTGCCGTCTTTGAGTTTGCGCCGGGTATCAAGGCGCAATTTTGATTTTGCCATAATCTTTGCTTTGCTTTTGCTGACTTATAGCTGAAAAATATCCCCAAATATACCATAATCTACCATATTATTAACCACCAGCGACCACTTTTTAACCGTTTTTATACAATTTGCTGATTTGAAAATTTGCTGACTATTTTATGTAAATTACTGATATATAGTGCCATACAAAATTTTCCATCCGTTAAAATGGCTACCAGCGACTATATGCCTTGTAAGAAAAAGGGTTTCCGCCTATTTTTTTATGACTAGACATTTGACTTTAGTTCCTCCTGTGGCACAGGAAACAACAAGGCTAATGTTCTGTCGGATATGCACGTGTTGTTGAGCGCAGCGAAAAAT
>OLRN01001221.1_pt1 | contig 14524 bp, 18 predicted proteins | sample 1673001 | NCBI WGS metagenome assembly OLRN01 (sample SAMEA3136745, study PRJEB25190) | human gut metagenome | biome: human gut; feature: human-associated habitat; material: faeces | place: Austria | collected 2013 | reverse complement strand
TGGCCTCCAGGTTCTCCTTACCGCCGTGGATGTTGGGTATCCACTCTCCGGGCTTGCGGGCATAGTCCAGGTAGAGCATGGAGGAGACCGCATCCACCCGCAGGCCGTCAAAATGGAACTCATCCAGCCAAAACATGGCGGAGGAGTAGAGGAAGGAGCGCACCTCGTTGCGTCCGTAGTCAAAGACGTTGGTGCCCCAGTCGGCGTGCTCTCCCTTCCGGGGGTCAGCATACTCGTAGGTGGGGGTGCCGTCAAAGTGATAGAGGCCGAACTCATCCCGGGGGAAGTGGGCGGGGACCCAGTCCATGATGACGCCGATGCCAGCCTGGTGCATCTGGTCCACGAAATACATCAGGTCGTGGGGGGTACCGAAGCGGCTGGTGGCGGCAAAGTAGCCGGTACACTGGTAACCCCAGGAGGCATCCAGGGGATGTTCGGTGACAGGGAGGAGCTCCACATGGGTGAAGCCCAGCTCCTTCACATAGGGGACCAGATAGGCGGCCAGATCCCGGTAGCTGAGGAACTCCCCTTCCCCCGTGCGGCGCCAGGAGCCCAGGTGACATTCATAGATGTTCATAGGGCGGCGGTAGGGGGCGTTTTTGGCCCGATAGTCCAGCCAGGCCCGGTCCCCCCACTGGTAACCGGAGAGGTCGTAAAGCTTGGAGGCGGTGCCTGGGCGAGTCTCTGCGTGGAAGGCAAAGGGGTCAGCCTTGCCGGTCAGGCGGCCATCCTTGGTATGTACTGCATATTTATACGCGTCATACTGCTGAAGGCCGGGGATGAACCCCTCCCAGATGCCGCCCTGAACAGGGGTCAGAGGGTTGGCGTTGGGGTCCCAGTCGTTGAAATAACCAAAGACACACACCTGCTGGGCGTTGGGGGCCCAGACTCGGAAATAGTAGCCGGGGACACCGTCCTGCTCGCCGGCATGGGCGCCGAAGCACTCCCAGGCATGGGTGCTGTGTCCATCACTGAACGCTCTCAGTTCATGTTCCGGGGCATAAACCGGGGCATTTTTCTTCGTTTTGGCCAATGAAACCACCTCAAATCACTCTTTTGTGTCACAAATGGTCGAAAAGCACGAACAAAAACCAAAAATTCTCCTCTATATTTATAAAAATTATACAACAGAAGAGAGGACGCGTCAAGTGAAAAGCCGGTAAAATGGAATTTATTCGGAGCCCCCCGGCGGCCGGGGAGCTCCGAACAGGGCGTCAGCGGGCCATCAGCAGCCGCTGAAACATCTTTCCAAAGATGCCGGGAATGGTGAGGCGGTCCACCTGCTGGGAGGCGACGATGGGGATGGTGTCCCGGACCTCGCCGTCCACAGTGACCACCATCTGCCCCAGTTTCTGCCCCCGCTCCACCGGGGCCTCCAGGTCCTGGGCGAGCTGGATCTGGGTGGAGATCAGGCCCTCCTCCCCCTTCCGGACCAGGAGGGAACACTCCCGCTCCAACTGAGGCTGGACCTGGGCGGTGGTGCCCAGCAGCACCTCCACGGGGGCCAGTGGGACATCGGGATAGACCCGGGCGAGCGTATAGTTGGCGAAGCCGTAATCCAGAAGGGCTTTGGCGTCTTCAAAGCGCTGAGCGGAGGTGGGAGACTTCATCACCACGGCGATGAGTTCCATGCCGTCCCGCTCGGCGGTGGCGGAGACGCAGTACAGGGCGGAATCGGTGGAACCGGTCTTGAGGCCGGTGGCTCCCTGATAGAAGCGGACCAGACGGTTGGTGTTTGTGAGACCGAAGGCACCGTCCCGGATGGAGTCCATCCAGATGGTGGTGTACTCCCGGATGCTGGGATGGTTGAGGATCAGCTCCCGGGACATGAGGGCGATGTCGTGAGCGGAGGTGAGGTGGCCCTGGGCGGGGAGGCCGGTGCAGTTGACGAAGTTGGTGTCAGCCATGCCCAGCTCACGGGCCCGGAGGTTCATCTCGGCAACAAAGTCGGCCTCGCTGCCGGAAAGATACTCGGCCATGGCCACAGCGGCGTCATTGCCGGAGACCACAGTGATGCACTTGAGCAGCTCGGAGACGGACATCTGCTCCCCCTCCTTCAGGTAGACCTGGGAACCGCCCATGCCGGCGGCATAAGCGGAGACGGTCACCATGTCGTCCCGGGCAATGCGGCCGCTGTCCAGGGCTTCCATGATGAGAAGCAGGGTCATGATCTTGGTGACGCTGGCGGGCTCCAGCTTCTGGCGGGCGTCTTTTTCGTAGAGGACAGCGCCGCTCTCCTTCTCCATCAGCACCGCAGAGGCGGCGGCTGTCTCCGGCCCGGAGGGGGCGGCGGAGGCGGGGAGGTCAGCAGCAGATACACAGGGCGCCAGCAGCAGGGCGGCCAGCGCCAAAGAAAGGAAACGGTTCATGGCGGGTCCCTCCAAATCCAAATGTTTCTGTGAAAAGGATGTGGAGGGGCGAGGACTTCTATACGCCGCAGCGGACCGGTATTTTTTTCTGCGCAAATCGTTGCATGATGCAAAAATTTTTCAAAAATTTTTGGCCTGCGTGGACGGGTCTGTACAACTTTTTCCGAAGTCGGACCAGGGGTGAGGAGGGTGATGGGGTGAGCAAGGCGGAAGAAAAGCGGCAGCGAGAGCAGCTGATCCGGCAGGTGCGACGACTGACTCGGGCGAGAGTGAATGACGCCGTCAAGCTGGCCTATCTGTCCGGGGAGGCGCTGGAGGCCATCGACGGGCTGGACCTGACGGCTATGACGGAGTTCAAGCGGGCGGGGAACGGAGCGGTGGAGATCAAGTTCACCGACCGGCTCAAGGCCCTGGAAAAGCTGATGGAGCTGATCCGGGAGAACCGGGAGACGGAAGCGGAGGAGCTGCTGCGGACCCTGGGCGGGACGGCGGAGGAGCCGGAATGGGAGCGCTGAGGTTCTCCCCCAAACAGCGGCAGGTGCTGACCTGGTGGCGAGAGGGGTCTCCCCACTGGGAGAAGAGCGCCATCATCTGCGACGGCGCGGTGCGCAGCGGTAAGACCCTGTGCTTAGGCCTGTCCTTCTTCCTGTGGGCCATGGCCCGCTTCCAGGGGCGGAGATTCGCCCTGTGCGGCCGGAGCATGGAGGGGGTGCGGCGGAACCTGACGGGAGAGGTGCTGCCCCTGTTGAGAGGGATGGGATTCCAGTGCCGGGAGCAGCTGACCCGGGGGGAGGTGACGGTGTCCCTGGGGCGGCGGCGGAACATCTTCTGCCTGTTCGGCGGAGGGGACGAGGGGGCGGCGGCACGCATCCAGGGGGTGACCCTGGCGGGGGCGCTGCTGGACGAGGCTGTTCTGATGCCCCGCTCCTTTGTGGAGCAGTGCTGCGCCCGGTGCTCGGTCCAGGGGGCCAGGCTGTGGTTCTCCTGCAACCCGGAGGGGCCGGGACACTGGTTCTATCAGGAGTGGGTCCAGAAGGCTGGGGAGCGCAACGCCCTTTACCTCCACTTCACCATGGAGGACAACCCGGGCCTGTCTCCCCAGGTGCGGGAGCGATACCGGACCATGTTCCAGGGGACCTTCTACCGCCGGTTCGTGCTGGGGGAATGGACCGCGGCGGCAGGGCTGGTATATGACTTCTTCTCCCGGGAGATGGTGTGCGAGCCGCCGGAGGGGCGGGCGGCGGAGTGGTATATCTCCTGCGACTACGGTACGGTGAACCCCACCTCTATGGGACTTTGGGGGCGGTGGGGGGAGGCGTGGTACCGGGTGGAGGAGTTCTATTACGACTCCCGCCGGGAGGGGCGGCAGAAGACGGACAGCGAATACGCCGACGCGCTGGAGGCACTGGCGGACGGGCGGCCCATCAGGGAGGTGGGGGCAGACCCCTCCGCCGCCAGCTTTCTGGAGTGCCTGCGGCGGCGGGGCTGGCAGGTGCGGCGGGCGGAGAACGAGGTGCTCTCCGGCATCCGCACCACAGCGGAGCTGCTGCGGACGGGCCGGCTGGTCATCTGTCCCGGGTGCGGAGACGCCATCCGGGAGTTCGGGCTGTACCGCTGGGACACCAGCGCCGGAGGGCGGGACCAGGTGTGCAAGGAACATGACCACGCAATGGACGACATCCGGTATTTTGCCGTCACGGTGGCGGCAAAGGAGCGCGGCGGCAGCTGGGCCGGGAGCGTGGAACGGAGGATATTTTGACCGGCAGGGGCCGGAAGAGGCAAAGGAGGCTTTTGCGATGAAGCGGCGGGAACGAAACAAGGGGCCGGCTCGGGCGGAGGCGGTGCAGATCCGGGAGAGCGGACGGCATCCCTTCGGCGTGCTGGACCGGTATGTGCCCCTGGGGGCGGGGGAGCTCCAGCTCTACCGGGCCATCCGGGAGGCGGTGCCCATCCTGGACGCGGCCATCTGGAAGCTGATCCGGCTGGCCGGCGGAGTGGCGGTGAAGTGCGGGGAGCCCGCCGCCCAGGCGGGGCTGGAGCGGTTCCTCCGTACTGTCCCCACCGGGCGGGGACAGCGGGGCATCCAGTCCTTTCTGGACTGCTATCTGGACTCCATGCTCACCTGCGGGCGGGGGGTGGGCGAACTGGTGCTGGACTGCCAGGGCCGGGAGATCGCCGCTCTGCTGTGCGCCGGACCGGAGCAGGTGGAGATCCGGGAGGGGGACTCGCCCCTGGACTTTCAGCTGTGTGCCCGGGGCCTGGGCGGAACCTGTGAGCCCCTGCCCTGGCAGGAGCTGCTGCTGTTCACCCCTTTTCAGCCGGAGACAGAGCACCCCTACGGGGTGTCCCTGCTGCGGTCCATGCCCTTCCTCACCGACATCCTGCTGAAGATCTACCAGGCCACGGGGATGAACTGGGAGCGAATGGGCAACGTGCGCTTCGCGGTCATCTGCCGCCCCGGAGAGGGAGAGGGAGCCTATGCCCAGGAGCGGTGCCGGCAAATCGCCGGGGAGTGGTCCGCCGCCATGCAGGCGGGCAGGCAGGGGGCCGTGCGGGACTTTGTGGCGGTGGGGGATCTGGACATCAAGGTCATCGGGGCGGACAATCAGGTGCTGGACAGCCAGGTGCCGGTGCGTCAGATCCTGGAACAGCTCGTTGCCCGCACCGGTATCCCTCCCTTCCTGCTGGGGCTGTCCTGGTCCAGCACGGAGCGGATGAGCGCCCAGCAGGCCGACCTGATGACCAGCGAGATCACCGCCCTGCGCCGGACCCTGGAGCCGGCGGTGGAGCGCATCTGTGAGATGTGGCTGCGGCTCCACGGCTGGGGCGGCGATGTGACGGTGGACTGGGCGGACATCAACTTGCAGGACTTCGTGGAGGAGGCCAGAGCGAAGCTGTATCTGGCCCAGGCGGAAGCCATCAGAGAGGAGGAACGGACATGAAGGTAGAAAAGGAGGCCCTTGGGGGCCAGAGGGTGGAGCCCACAGAGGAGGAGCTGGCCCTCGTCAACCGGCAGAGCCGGAAGGAGCTGACAGCGGCGGAGGTCTATCTGTTCGCGGTGCGGCTGTGCGACAACGAGGTGGACCGGGACGGGGAGCAGTTTCCACAGGCCACCCTGGAGCAGCTGGCGGAGCTGTTTGTGGGCAAGAGCGGGATCTTTGACCACAGGTGGAGCGCCGGCGGTCAGACGGCCCGCATCTACCGGACGGAAGTGGTCCGGGAGGAGGGGATACGCACGGCGCTGGGAGAGCCCGCCTGCTATCTGAAGGGGTACGCCTACATGGTGCGGACCCAGGGAAACCAGGACCTGATCGCGGAGATCGAAGGGGGTATCAAGCGGGAGGTCAGCGTGGGCTGCGCGGTAAAGCGGGCAGAGTGCTCCATCTGCGGGTCGGACATGGGCAGGTGCGCCCACGAGAAGGGAAAGCGGTACGACGGCAGGCTGTGCTGCGCGCGTTTGCTGGAGGCCACAGACGCTTTCGAGTTCTCCTTTGTCGCAGTGCCCGCCCAGCCCAGGGCTGGAGTGATGAAGCGGGCCGGAGGGAGCCCTTCGCTGAAGCAGCTGGCGCTGGGAGAGCCCGCCGCCGCAGCCGAGCTGGAAGATCTGGAGCGGGCGGCCGAGCTGGGGCGCCGCTATCTGACGGGACTGCGGAACGAGGTGGTCCGGCTGGGCCTGCTGGCGGAGCGCCAGGTGGGGGCGGAGACCCTCCGGCACATCGCGGACCGGCTGGAGGAAAAGGAGCTGCTGGAGTTGCGGGAGAATTATCAGCGGCGGGCGGCGGAGCGCTACCCCATCGCCCCGCAGCTGTCCTACGGTAACGGGGACGGGATGCCGGAGCGGCCGGACGGGGCTTTTTTGATCTGACGGCGGGGCCGTCTTTACAAAATAAATCGGGAGGGATCGGGAATGAACAAGGTTTCCTTTGAGGAGATCGGCGCAGTGGCGGCCACCTTTTTCGCCCAGAAGGAGGTCAAGGCAGGACAGGTGGTGAAGATGACGGGCAACGGCCAGGTGGGGCCCTGCTCGGCCGGGGACAAGTTCTGCGGCGTGGCCCTGTCCAATGAGAACGGGTGCGCCGGCGTACAGGTGAAGGGATTCTGCCCGGTGGCGGTGACGGGCTCCATCGATTTGGGGTGGAACGTGCTGGCGGCGGATGGGGCCGGCGGTGTCCAGACGGCGACCGCCGGGGCCGAAGAGTCCCCATCTGGGGTGGAGTGTCTGGTGGTCAGTACGGACACGGCGGGCAAGCGCGCCGTGATCTGCCTGTGAGACAGAGAGGAGAGAACTGAGATGGCCTATTGCTACGACAATCTGAAGCTGGAGAAGGGGATGTATCATGAGGCGGGGCGGTCCTTCACTCAGGTGCTGGAGAGCCGGGACCCCTCGGAGCAGTACCGGGGCACCGCCCTGGAGGGGCTGGATGCCTTTCAGCGGCAGCTCAAGCGCTTTGATATCAAGGTGAAGGGGACGGGCAGCGACGTGGTGGAAAAGTTCTTCCGCACTGCCGACTCCGCCGTGCTGTTCCCGGAGTATATCGCCCGCTCGGTGCGCCAGGGTATGGAGGAGGCGGACCTGCTGCCCCAGCTCACCGCCGCGGTGACACGGTTCGACGGCATGGACTACCGCTCCATCACCTCCGAGGCGGGAGGCGAGGAGAAAGAGCTGCGCCGAGTAGACGAGGGGACAGAGATCCCCAGCACCACGGTCAAGGTGCAGGAGAATCTGGTGAAGCTGAACAAGCGGGGCCGGATGCTGGTGGCCAGCTATGAGGCGGTGCGCTGCCAGAAGCTGGACCTGTTTTCCGTCACGCTGCGGCAGATCGGCGCCCACATCAGCCGGATGCATCTGGAGGACGCCATCCAGGTGCTGATGGAGGGGGATGGGAACGGAAACGCCGCCCCGGTGGACAGCACGGCAACGGAGGACACGGTGACCTATGAGGACCTGGTGGACTTCTGGGCCAAGTTCGACCCCTATGAGATGAACACCCTTCTGGTGGGCAACGACGTGATGGTGAAGATGCTCAAGCTGGAGGAGTTCCAGAACCCGCTCACCGGGCTGAACTTCCAGGGCACCGGCAGGCTGTCCACCCCCCTGGGGGCCAGCCTGCTGCGCACCTCCGCCATGCCTGCCGGGACCATCATCGGCCTGGACCGGCGGTTCGCCCTGGAGATGGTGCAGGGCAGCGATGTGCTGGTGGAGTACGACAAGCTCATCGACCGGCAGCTGGAGCGGGCGGCCATCACCACTATCAGCGGCTTCGCCAAGCTGTTCCAGGGCGCGGCCCGGGTGCTGGAGCTGTGATGGAGGAACAGATCCTGGCCTTTGTGGAACTGATGGGGGGGCGCGGGAATGAGGAGTTGCTCCGCCCCCTGTATCAGGCAGCGGAGCGGGAGATGGCGGGCCGGCTGAGGGAGGGGCTGTCCCCCGAGGCGTGCGGGCCCGCCTTCCCGGTGGCCGCAGCCTGGCTGGTGCTGGCCGGACTGGAGGCAGGGACGGACGGCGTGACCTCCTTTTCCGCTGGCGACCTGACGGTACATACCGGAGGAGACGGGGCGGGAGCCATGCGACGCCAGGCGGAGCGGCTGATGGCCCCCTATTTGGCGGACGGATTTGCCTTTCGGGGGGTGCTGGGGTGAGAGTGGACACCATTTCCGCCCTGCTGGACCGGTATGGGCAGTGTGTGACGCTTTACCGCGGCGGCGTGGAGGCGGGAAGAGAGGTACGGGTCTTCCTCCAGCCCCTGCGGGAGGCGGGGAGGGAACAGGCCCGCCCCTCCCCCCTGGGGCTGCGGCGGGAGGACCGGTATCTGATGCTGGGGGAGCCGGACGTCCCGGCGGCCCCCGGGGACCGGGTGGTGTGGCGGGAGAGCGGATATGAGGTCCGCACCGCCCACCCCATCTATCTGGGGGAGCGGCTGTCCCACTGGTGGGCAGTGCTGGCCCCCTGGGGCAAGGAGGAGACATGAGCGGCGGACTGGAACAGATCCGGGAGGGGCTGACCGCCCACCTCAATGGGAAGGGTATCCGGGCAGTACCTGCCTGGAGCGGGACGGCGCGGACGTTCCCCGGCGGGCCGGTGGCCGCAGTATCCCTGCGGGGGTGCCGCTGGGGCCCGGCCGGCTTTCAAGACTATCTGGGGGAGCGATATGACCCGGAGGCGGGGCGCTGGGAGGAGCTGTATGGGCGCAGGGTGAAGCTTACCTTCGGTCTGGACCTGTACGGGGAGCGGGCGCAGGGGGACCAGGCACTTCAGGCGGCCTTCGATGCCCTGGCGGGGGCGCTCCATCGGGAAGGTCCCCCGGGGATGCGGCTGCTGGAGCTCTCCTGCGGGGAGACGGAGTATGACCAGGGAGGGCAGCTGCTGAGGCGGCCGGTGGAGGCGGTATATGAGGCGTGCCTCTATGCCGCGGCGGAGCCGGGCGGCCTTTTCCAGGACTTTGAGATCAGAGGAGGATTGGAGCCATGAGCGTGACCACACATGAGCGGCCGGGGGTGTATTCGGAGTATGATGCCTCCTCGGTGGTGCAGGGCAGACAGGGGCGAAAGATGGTGGGGATGGCTGCCATCCACGCCACGGCCCCGGCAGGGGTGCCCCAGACGGTGACCAGCTACGAGGGCGCGCTGATCGCCTTCGGCAGCACCGGGGGGCAGGATATGACAGAACTGATCCGGCTGGCACTGAAGAACGGGGCGGCCGGCGTGGTGGCGGTGCCGGTGGCGGACGAGGAGGGTTATGAGGCGGCATTTGCCGCCCTGGCGGCGATGGACGATATCGGAGTGGTCATCTGTGACAGCGTGGACCGGGAGGTGCAGCAGTCCCTGCGGGACAGCGCCGCCGCCTCTGCCGCCCGCCGGGAGAGGATCGCGGTGGCCGCCGGCGGGGCGGGCGAGACGGTGACAGAGCTGCTGGAGCGGGCCAAGGCGCTGAACAGCGAGCGGGTGGTGCTGGTGGCCCCCGGGGGCACCGACGAGGAAGGGAAGGCCGTCTCCGGCCTCTCCCTGGCCGCAGCTGTGGCCGGGGCTATTGCCGGGACAACCGACCCCGCCCTCCCCCTGGGGGGCGCGGTGCTCAGCGGACTGTATGGGCTGGAGACAACCTATGGGGACAACGACCTGGACCTGCTCATCCGGGGCGGCGTGACTCCGGCAGAGCGGACGGGTGGGGTGACCTCGGTGGTGCGGGGAGTGACCACACGCACCACTACCGACGGGACGGCGGACACCACCTGGAGAGAGCTGTCCACCATCCTGGTGGTGGACGACGTGATCCCCGGCATCCGCTCCGCCCTGCGCAGCAAGTTCCACCGGGCCAAGAACACGGAGCAGAGCCGGGGGGCCATCCGCTCCCAGGTGGTGCTGGAGCTGGAGAACCGAAAGGAGCGGGAGATCATCTCCGGCTATGACAATGTGGCGGTGTCCGCCGACCCGGACAACCCCACGGTGTGCCAGGTGGAGTTCTCCTTCTCGGCGGCCCAGGGGCTGAACCAGATCTGGCTGACGGCCCACATCACCGTATGACAGGCCGCCGGCAAAGGACAGACAGTGAGGAGGGAGCAGAGTGAGTATCGCAGGATTTCCCACCAGCAGCGACATCTATCTGGAGGTGGATGGAGTCAAGGTGGCGGTGGTGCAGAGCTATTCCGCCAAGGCCAGCAAGACCAGCTCGGCGGTGGAGGCCTTTGGAGAGAGCGAGCCGGTGGCCACGGTGCCGGGCCAGACCAGCCATGTGCTGGAGCTGACCCGGTTGTACGCCACCGACGAGGCCATCCGGGACGGCATCGACTTTTACGGGCTGAGCGGTTTCTCTCTGGTGATCTGCAAGCCGGACCGAAAGATCATCTATTCCGACTGCCAGTGGAGCAGCATCAGCGAGGCGGGCACCCTGGGTGCCATGGTGGTGGAGAAGGTGACCATCGTGGCCTCCAAGCGCATTGAGACGGGGGTGTGATAGTGGTGTGGTCGATTTTGGCGGGCGCAGACCGCATGGAACTGGAGAATGGCATGGAGCTGAGGCTGCTGTCCGCCCTGGAAGTTCTGGAGGCCCGGCGGGAGGCGGCCCAGCTGGCGGAGAGCCAGGAGGAGCGGGCCCTGTGCTCCAACGCATGCCTGCTGGCCCGGGCGCTGGAGAGCGGAGAAAAGCCGGTATTTGACGGTGGACGGGCGGTGTTGGCAGGGCTGACGGTGAGTGAGATCGCCGCTCTGGCCAGGCGGTGGAGAGAGTTCGACCGGAAGGAGAACCCCTCCGCCGCAGGAACAGCGGAGGAGTTGGAAAACGTAAAAAAAAACTAGCCGGCAGCCCCGGGGATCGCCTGCGTTGGAGGGTGCTGAAGCAGTTCGGCGCTCTGCCCACCGAGAGGCGGGCCAGACAGATGAAGGAGCGGGACTACCTGTGGTGCCTGCTCAACCAACTGCTAGATGACCAGGAGGAGCTGGATCAGCTGTGCCCCACATGCCGGGCGGAGGCGGAGCAGGAGCGGTGCCCCGGCTGCGGGGCGCTGATCCAGGCTTCCGGGGTGAACCCCTCCTTTGACATGGAGCGGTTTCGACGGCTGAAGGAGGGCGAGGGCACTTGAGAGACTATCTGGAGGAGCTGCTGGCCGGGACGGAGGACGCGCTGGACCAGGCGGAGGCAGAGTGGACGGAGGGGGTCTCCCCTCCCCTGCCCCGCCGATCCAGGGAGCGGCCGGAGGCGGCGGGCGGCCCGGCGGAGCCGGAGAGAAGCGCCGGGGCCGAAGAGACGGCCGGGGATGGGAAAAACTGGATTGAAACAGAGCTGGAGGGGCAGTCTCGATCCGGAGAGACAGGGGCGGTTCTGGAGTCCAGGGAGCGGGCGGAACAGCCGGAAGGTACGGCAGGGCTGAGGACGGTCCTGTCCGACCGCCCACTGGAGGGGGATGAGGCGTCCACCTTGTCCTGGCTGCTGTGGGCCGGACGGCAGGGGCGTGCCGTCCCTCGGGAGCGGAGTCTGGGGAGACCCGAGGCGGGGGCCGGGACTGTGCCGGAGATCCGGGGGGAGGAACGCGCCTCCCTCTGGGAGACAGAGGGGGTGGCGGGCACCCGACGGCTCCAGGCCGCCATGGAACTGGCCCGGCGGGCAGCGGGGTATCGCCGGGAGCCCAGAGCAGACCGGGCGGGGCCGGTCTCCCTTCGGCCAGGATCGGATGAGCCGCTTCTCCGGGAGCATGACTCCGCACGGACGGTGGACCGGATCTTTCGCCGGGATGCCCGGCGGTACGACGGGGGCTTTGCCCTGTTCTGAGAGGAGGATCTCCATTGAAGCTGGCGCCCATGCGCTACAAGGACTATGTGTGGCCCCACAACCCAAGGGTGTACTCCATCGACTATGAGCGGAAGATGGCGGTGAACAAGGTGCCCTTCGGCACCTACCATCTCCAGGACCTGGGCCGGACCCGCCGGGTGATGCGGGGAGAGGGGGAATTTGCCGGAGAGGGGGCCTATTCCCAGTTCGGCCTGCTGGCCAACACCTTTTATGACCCAGGGCCGGGGCTACTGATCCACCCCCTCTGGCAGACGGCCAGTGCCTATTTTGTGGAGCTGCGGCTGGAGCAGGAGCCCAGACCGGACTATGTGCGTTACTCCTTCGCTTTCTGGGAGGCCAGCGGCCTGTACAGCGGAGCGGTGCAGGAGGTCACCCGGACCGGAGAGGCGGCATCCGGCGGGAACGGCGGAGTGCTGAGCCACACGGTGGAGCAGGGGGACACACTGTGGGCAATCTCGGCCCGATACGGGGTGGGGATGACGGAGCTGCTGGCCCGAAATCCCCAGATCCGCAATCCAAACCTGATCCTGCCGGGAGAGAAGGTGACAGTCCGGTGACAGCCTATGTGACCACGGCGGCAGGCCGGACCTTTCAGCTCCCCGTTCCGCTGTCCTGGGAGCTGAACTATACTGCCGGGGTGCCCAGCGACAGCTTTTGGGTGCGCTGTCCCTGGCAGGCGAGCCAGGGGACGGACCCGGCGGAGTGGGTCCGATTCTCCGCAGCGGAGGCGGGCGAGACGGTGTTTTCCGGGGTGGTGGACGAGTGCGAGGTGAACCAGGGGACGGAGGGCCTGCGGCTGGAGGTATCAGGCCGGGGGATGGCCGCCCTGCTGCTGGACAACGAGGCCCTGGGACAGGACTACGGGACCGCCACCCTGGAAGACATCCTGCGAGACCATGTGGCCCCCTATGGGATCGAATTGGCGGGAGAGGCCAGCCTGCCAGCGGTGAGCCCCTTCTCCGTGCCCACTGGGAGCAGCGAGTGGGCGGTGCTCTATGAGTTCGCACAATACTGCGGCGGTGTGTGTCCCCGCTTTGACCGGGCAGGGCGGCTGGTGCTGGAGGGGTGGACCGAAGTGGAAAATCTGGCCATAAGCGATGCCACACCGGTGACCAGTCTGACGGTCCGAGACCGGCGGTACGGGGTGCTCTCCCAGATCCTGGTGCGGGACAGGGTGCGCCAGACGGTGGAGCAGGTGGAGGCCACTGACTTTCTCCGGATGGGCGGCAGGTGCCGCCGGGTGATGACCATGCCGGGGCGGAGCAGCTATCAGGCCATGCGGTACAGCGGACAGTTCCAGCTGGACCGCTCCGCCGCGGAGCTGGTCCGGATGGAGGCGGTGGTGCCGGTCCTGTTCTATGGAAAGCCGGGGGACCTGGTGCGGATACAGAGGTCCGACTGGGACCGAAATGGCAGCTGGCGGGTGGTGGAGGCCTCAGTACAGGCGGACGAGGCAGGGGGACGGACCCGGCTGGAGCTGGCGGTCCCCGACGTTGTGATATGAGGTGAGCGAAATGTGGACATCAGACCGGAGAAAAACACGGCAGGCCGGTGAGAGCTGGGTGGACTGGGGAGAAGTGACCCTGGAGGGGGACCCGGCAGGGGCCTATCTGGACGGTGAGCGGCGGCAGCTGGCGGTCTATGGGCCAGGCGGCTACTGCTGGAAGCCGGCCCTGGGGGACCGGGTCCTGGTGCTGAAGGCGGGACAGGGGGGCGAGTCCCCCTGCGTCGCCGGGAAGCGGCAGGGGGAGGCAGAGACGCTGGGCGCTGGGGAGGTGTCCATCTCCAGCAGCGGGGCGGAGAGCGGGCTGCTCCTACGCACGGACGGCCGTCTGGAGCTGAACGGTCAGGTAATGGTGAACGGCCAGTCGCTGAACGGCCTGATCCGGCAGATCGTGCTGGCAATCCTGGGAGGCGGGTGAAGGGGATGGAGCTTCAGATCCAAAACGGAGACTATGTGCCCGACGGACTGGGAGGCTTCCGCCGGCTGACCGGGGGCGAGGCCCTTTTGCAGCGAGTCCTGTTCCGCCTGGTCCCGCGGCGGGGGGCTTTCCCCTTTATGCCGGAGCTGGGCAGCCGCCTCTATCTGGTGCTCCGGGAGAAACCGGCAACCCGCCAGGCGCTGGCGGAGCAGTATGTGGCGGAGGCCCTGGCTGGAGAGAGCGGACTGCGGGTGACAGAGGTATCGCTGGCCCAGGAGGGGGACCGGGGCCTGCTGACTGTCCGGCTGGACTGGCAGGGAGAGGCACTGGCCGTCCAGACGCTGCTGTGAGAGGGGGAGCGGAATGAAGGAGCTGGAAGAAATCTATCAGGAGATGCTGGACTGCTTTGCCCAGAGGACTGGGCTGGAGGCGGCGGAGAGCTGCGATCTGGCGGTGCGCTTCTACGCGGTGGCGGCCCAGGTGTACGCCCTGTACGCCCAGGCGGACTGGGTGCTCCGGCAGTGCTTTCCCCAGACGGCGGCGGGAAGCTGCCTGGACAGCCACGCCCAGCTGCGGGGGCTGAGCCGGAAGCAGGCCACCGCCGCGGAGGGGAGCATCCGGTTTTCTGTGGCGCGGGCGGCGGATACGGACCGGCCTATCCCCGCCGGGACCGTTTGCATGACCCCGGGGCTGATCCGGTTCGAGACGGCACAGGCGGCGGTTCTGGAGGCAGGGGCGTCCTGGGTGGATGTGCCCGCCCGGGCGCTGACGCCGGGCAGTGCGGGCAATGTCCCGGCAGGGGCGGTGACCGCCATGGCGGCCGCGCCGGTGGGGATCGCCGCCTGCACCAACCCCGCCCCCTTTGCTGGCGGCGGGGACGAGGAGGGGGACGAGGGCCTGCGCCAGCGGGTGCTTAGCACCTTCCGGCGGCTGCCCAACGGGGCCAACGC
>OLRN01001213.1_pt1 | contig 14655 bp, 13 predicted proteins | sample 1673001 | NCBI WGS metagenome assembly OLRN01 (sample SAMEA3136745, study PRJEB25190) | human gut metagenome | biome: human gut; feature: human-associated habitat; material: faeces | place: Austria | collected 2013 | reverse complement strand
TATCCGGCGCACTTTCGCTGTCATTTTCGTGCGCCTTGCGTATGTCGTGGAGAATGACGTCCCATGTTTTGTGCGTCACATGGCAAAAGAAATCTTCTTCCTCTACCTGACAGGCTTCCAATACTTTGATTGCCCGGTCTGCCGTAGCTTCGGGATGTTCTTCCAGTATCATAGCCCGTAAAGCAGCCAGTGAGCTGTTTGTGTCATGGAAGTGCATGGTTGCTATCCCATCCACATAGATTTCTGCGTCTGCCAGCAGTTCCTTGAATTTTTCATGGGAGATAATCTCACACAGCAGCCGGTTGTTGAAGCGTTCACTTTTCAGCAGTTCCACGACTTCATCACTCAAATGCAGTTCTTCTATCGGTGTGTTTTCATATTTCCGATTGTTGGTAAGGCCGAGCAGATAGTCAACGGACACTTTATAGAAGTCTGCCAGCTTCAGCAGGCTGCCGTGATTGATTTCCTTGTATTCATCGTTGTCGTTTTCATAGCTGCCGAGGGCTGATTTTGAAATGCCGGTTTCCTGCGCCAGTTCTTCCAGATTTAAGCCCCGTTCTACCCGTAAATCTTTCAGGCGTTCCTGACCCGTTCCGCAATCGTGGAAATTTTCGATTTCGGGGCGGTTTTCCTACTTTGTGGATATACGGGAGAAGGCTCAAAAATGTGCCATAATGGGCTTAGTTCATCGATGGATTATTCCAATCGAATGACCGGCCTGTATGGGATAAAGCTCCCCACTGGCGCAGGCGCACACTCTGCGGCTATGCAGCGGACCGATGCCGGGGCAGACGCACCGGATGAGCCGACGGCCCGCCGCTTTGGGAATAGCGGCGCAGTGGTTTATATATGAACACTCAAGCGCAGTTCATCAGGCGAACTGCGCTTGAGACAAGTCTGGGGGAAAAATGCTCCGGGTCAAAAACAATTTCCACAAAAACACCACCAATTGCTTTAGCGCCGCTTAGCCCCGGAGGTTAGGATAGGCACATCGGAACCAGCTTCCGATCACAAACAAAAAATCGAACGGAGGGAAAACCTTGAAACACACGAAGAAGTATATCGCATTATGCCTGGCGATGGCACTGGGGTGCCTCGCAGTTTTGACCGCCTGCTCCAGCGACAAAAGCACTTCGCAGACACAAGGCACCGGCACATCTTCCTCTCAGGCTTCGTCTGGCAGCACTGAGAGCACAGAGGCGCAGGAGACCGTGGTGGGCGAGGTGACCTACGTCGGCTCCAGCTACATCAGCGTCACTGCCTACACCGGCGGCGAGGACGTCACCGATTTCACCACTCTGGACATTTCCGGGCTGACGGCCTCTGAGGACACCGAGAGCATCGACACCACCGTGGATACCGAGTATCTGAAAGTGGAGTCCGGCATGCTGAACGCAGCCACCCGCGATGATGTGACCACCGGGTCCTTCATCGTCTCCACCTACGACGAGGACGGCACCCACCAGATCATCCTGGTCGAGAGCGGCGACGCGGCCGGCACCGACACTGATTCGGCCTCCGCCAGCACCGGGACCACCTCTGCCAGCACCTCTGAGGACGAGGCGGCTGAAGGGGCAGACTCTGCTTCCGCTGACGATTCGACGGTGAGCGACGAGAGCAGCACGACCGAAGCGTAAATCCTCGTTTTGAACATTGTCCCCTGAGCGAGGGCCCTGTTCTGTGCATCTTGCACAGGGCGGGGCTCTTTTTGTGCGCAGAAAAGCCAAAACAGGCGGGAAAAGCGCGACGGAAAACGACGGATTTTTTCCATTGCATTTCCCCGCCGGATTCGATACCATTATATTTGATAAAATTGAAGAAAGGACAGGGGTCGCATTGAGGATCGGGGAGCGATACACAAGATACAGGTCCTTCTCACAGCTGGGGCGTTTGCAAAACGCCCACCAGGTCCGGTATTCACTGGTGCTCTCGCCAGAATGCACGGCGACGTATGAAGTCGCTGTGGACTCGGCGCGGGACTGCACCCGGGACAGCCGGACGGTATCGGGTCTGTGCAGGCAGAAGGCGCGCTGGATCCTGGAGTATCTCTATGAGAACGCGGTGCCGGCAGAACATTGGCGGGATGTTCTGGACGATCTGCTGGTTCAGATCTGAGGCAAAAAGGAAAGGTGTGACTTGCATTGGGCGGACCGATGCGCAAATGGGAGAGGATACTGATCCTGGAACCTTCACAGGTGCTGCAGCGGCGGCTTGCGGCAGGTCTGGAGCAGCTGGGGCAAACGCCTGTTTGCTTTCAGCGTGCGTCAGCGCTGCTGCGGTATCTTCAGCGGGAACCCGGCCCGGCGGTGGTCGTTGCGGACTGCTTTGTGCCGGACATGGACCTGTTTTCATTTCTGAAACGGTATACGGAACTGGAGGGGCCGCACCCGGAGACGCGGCTCATCCTGACCTGCACCGAGACCTACCCACCGCCGGAGCTTCGGCCGCAGATATTGTCAAACGGCGCGGATTATTATATGATAAAGCCATATACCGCGCAAATGCTGCTGGAAAGCATCCGGCGCCTGTATTCATCGCCGGTGCCCGCGCATATACCTGGAGTGCACCCTGCCATCGTGGATTTTCTCCGCGGGCTGGGTCTGCCGCTGGAGCACGTCAGCTTCTGGTACATCGCCAGCGCCATACAGCTGGAGATGAACGCAGGCGTGTCTGTGCCGCTGAAATCCCTTTACATCGAGCTTGGGCAGATGTATGGGGTGAGCCCGCAGGGCGTGGAGAGCGGCCTGCGCAGGATGGGCAAGATGCTGACGCGGATGGGTGTGTTTGAAAAGGCGCCCAGTCCCAAGCAGCTGATCGCAGCTCTGGTGAGCGCATTCGTGCGGGAAAGATCGGAAAGCCGGGATGATGCGTATGCCCTCGAACCATGAATCAGAGCGCCTTTTGCAGGAAGAGAAGCGAAAGAACCTTCTCTGCGGCGGCCTTGCCGGAGAGATCCAGCAGGTGGCCCAGGGGATCATGCTGGCCCGCGAAACGGTGGAACTGCAGACCCGCGGCGCGCTGCCGGAAAGCAGCGCCCGCTTCATCGAGCCCGCCCTTGCGGACATGGACGTCTGCGTGCGGTATCTCAACTACATCGCCGAAAATTTGGCCGACCTGACCAGTCAGGTCCAGGGCCGGCTCACGCCCCGGCTCCAGCCGGTGGAACCGGCCTGGCAGTGGGAGCAGATGGTCAGTCTGGTCAACGAATCCTGCCCCGGCGGAGACCGGGTGCGCTGGGAATGCGGCTGTGCCGAGGGGCAGTTCGTGCTGGCGGATCAGGCCTGGGCGGACAAGGTGCTGCTGAATCTTCTGATGAATGCCCTGCGCTATACCCAGGAGCCGGTGCGGGTCAGCCTGCAGCCGGAAGGGGAGGGCATGCGCCTGCTGGTGGAAGACTCCGGCCCGGGGCTGCCCCCGGAACTGATGGAGCATCTCTTCGAGCCGTTCCTCGCGGATTCCGCACAGGACGGCGCGCGCCACGGGGTGGGGCTGGGGCTCTATCTGGCGCGGGAGTATTCGCTGGCCATGGGCTGGGGCTTTTCGCTGGAAAGCGGCCCCGCCGGCACCAGCGTGCGGCTGGACATCCCCGCCGATCCGCTTCCTTCCTCCGGGCATGCATCTCTGCGCAGCGCCTCCCGCAGCCTTGCGGTGCGTTCGCGTCAGGCGGACCGTCTGCGCACGGCTCAAAGCTGCCTTGCCCTTTGAGCGGGCTTTTTCAAAACCACAAAACGAACAGGGCTGCCTTTTTCTGAAAGGCGGCCCTCTTTTTTAATTGTTTACAAGAAAAGGGTTTTATTGTAAAATATAAGCAATATAATAAATACAGTTCCGGCCTCCGGGCTGTAATGATACAGGCGGTGTTTTGAACGTGGAAACCAAATACAGACGCATCCTGCTGAAGGTGAGCGGCGAGGCTCTCGCCGGCGCCAAAGGCACGGGATTCGACGACGAGACCATGCGCTCTATCTGCAGCGGCATCAAGCAGGCCTACGAGCTGGGCGTGCAGATCGGCGTCGTTGTGGGCGGCGGCAACTTCTGGCGCGGCCGCTCCAGCGGGGAAATGGAGCGCACCTGCGCCGACAAGATCGGCATGCTGGCCACGGTGATGAACTGCCTGGCCCTGGCGGATGCGCTTCGCCAGACGGGCGTTCCCGCGGTGGTGCAGTCCGCCATCGTGATGCCCCAGATCGCGGCGACTTACACTCGCGACGACGCTGTGCAGGCCATGGAAGAGGGCAAGGTGGTCCTCTTCGGCGGTGGCACCGCATGTCCCTTCTTCTCAACTGACACTTCCAGTGCCCTGCGCGCCATCGAGACCGGCTGCGACGTGATGTTCAAGGCCACCATGGTGGACGGTGTGTATGACAAGGATCCCAAGAAATACCCCGACGCTGTAAAGTATTCTACCCTTACCTTCAGTGAGGTGCTGGAAAAGAAGCTGGGCGTTATGGACGGCACCGCCGCCACCCTCTGCCGTGAGAACGGCCTGCCCATCCTGGTGTTCGATTTGGCGCACCCCGCCAACATCGCCCGCGCGGTGAAAGGGGAGGACATCGGCACCCTGGTGCAGGAAGCGTGACCCTTTCGGATACTGCCCCGCAAAACGTACTTTGAGCCTGACGGCTGGAAAACAAAAAAGGAGCTTTGGATATGAGCGAATTTACAAAACCCTACGAGGAAAAAATGGACGGCGCCCTGCGCCATCTGGACAAGGAACTGGTGGCCATCCGTGCCGGCCGCGCCAACCCTGCCATCCTGGACCGGGTCACTGTGGACTATTACGGCAGCCCCACGCCCATCAATCAGATGGCGGCTGTGGCGGTGGCCGAGGCCCGCATCCTCACCATCACTCCCTGGGACGCCTCGCTGATCCACGCCATCGAGCATGCGCTGCTGGTGAGCGACATCGGCATCAACCCCACCGATGACGGCCGCGTCATCCGCCTCGTCTTCCCGGCGCCCACCGAGGAGCGCCGCCGCCAGCTGACCAAGGACGTGCAGAAGCTGGGCGAGGAGACCAAGGTCGCCATGCGCAACGTCCGCCGCGACGCGATGGATAAACTCAAGGCGCAGAAGAAGAACAGCGAGATCACTGAGGACGATCAGAAGCATTACGAGGAAGAGATGCAGAAGATCACCGACAAGTATGTCAAACTGGTCGACAAAGCCTGCGAAGAGAAAAATAAGGAGATCATGGAGATTTGATCTCGGCGTGACCAAAAGGGCCGAGCCGCGCAGCGCCAGGTTGCGAAGCGCGGCCCCTTATTTATGAAAGGAACAATTTGTATGGAGCAGTCCATTCAGGAGCTGGCCAAGGGCCTCAGCATCGGCATCATCATGGACGGCAACGGCCGCTGGGCCAAGCGGCGGGGCCTGCCCCGCACTGCGGGCCACAAAAAGGGGGCCGAAGTCTTTCAGGACATCACCCGCTACTGCAACCAGCTGGGGGTGGAGTCGGTGACCTTCTACGCCTTTTCCACCGAGAACTGGCGCCGCCCCCAGGACGAGGTGGGCGCCATCATGAAACTGTTCGGCGAGTATCTTGTCAAAGCCTTCGATTACCAGAAAGAGAACAACCGCGTGGTGTTCCTTGGCGACCGCTCGGTGCTGGAGCCCCGGCATCAGCAGCTGATGGACGAGATCGAGACCAAGACCGCCGGCAACACCGGCATGACGCTGAACATCGCCGTGAACTACGGCGGGCGGCCCGAGATCGTTCGGGCGGCCCGGCAGCTGGCCGAGCTGGTGAAAGAGGGCAAGCTGGAACCGCAGGACATCACCGAAGAGATGATGAGCGACCACATGTACACCCGCGGCCAGAAAGACCCGGACTTCATCCTGCGGCCCAGCGGCGAAAAGCGCCTGTCCAACTTCATGCTCTGGCAGGCGGCCTATTCGGAACTGGTGGAGATGGACGTTCTCTGGCCCGACTTCACCCGGGCGGATCTGGATGCCGCCATCCTGGAATTCTGTCACCGCAGCCGTCGTTTCGGCGGCATCTGACTGCGGAAAAAGGGGGAGAATTTCAATGAAAACACGGATCATCACCTCTATCTTCGGGCTTGCCCTGCTGGCGGTGGTTCTGTGCCTGTTCAACACACCGGTCTTTGAGATCGTGGTCGCCCTGATCTGCCTGATCGCCGTGCATGAGATCTACGAGGCGTTCGATCTGGGCAAGCGCGGCCCTTGGGTCTTCGGAGGTTTTTCGGTGTATACGGTGCTGCTGATCCTGTCCGCGGCGGCGCCGGAAAAACTGCTGATCGCGCCCATCAGCTTTCTTTTTGTGTTATATCTGGCGATATGCCTCATATGGTTTAACCAGAACCTGAACGTCGCCCGCCTCAGCGGCGTGTGCGCCGTGGGCGTGGTCATCTGGACCGCCTTTTATTCGATCGTCTACATCAAGGCCCGGCTGCCAGTGGAGGAATACGGCTACGAAGCTGTGTACCTCATCCTCATGGCGCTGGCCTTTGCCTGGGGCGGCGACACCTTTGCCTATTTCACCGGGCGGTTGTTCGGCAAGCACAAGTTGGCCCCGCTGGTGAGCCCCCACAAAACGGTGGAGGGCGCTATCGGCGGCATCCTGGGCTCCGGCGTGGTGGGTGTGCTGTGCACCCTGGCCGCCCGCGGGCTCACCGGCCATGCTGCGGGCAGCATGTTCGGCTATATCGCGGTGTTCCTGCTGGGCATGGGCTGTTCGGTGCTGGGCATCCTGGGCGATCTGTTCGCCTCGGCCATCAAGCGCCAGCTGGGCATCAAGGACTACGGCACCATCTTCCCGGGCCATGGCGGCATCATGGACCGGTTCGACAGTGTGCTGTTCATCACCCCGCTGGTGGCCCTGGCCGTCTGGTTCAGGACCATGATGTGAAATTTCACGGAGGAAAGAGCTATGGCAAAAAGCATCACGCTGCTGGGCTCCACCGGCTCCATCGGCACCCAGAGCCTGGACGTGGCCCGCAGCCAGGGATATGAGGTCCGGGCACTGGCCGCCAATTCCAGCGTGGATAAACTGCTGGAGCAGATCGAAGAATTTCATCCCCGCTATGTGGCGGTGGCAGACCCCGCGGCCTGTCAGAAACTCAAAGGTGCCCTTGCGGGCCGCGCGAACGCGCCCAAGGTGCTGGAAGGCGCCGAGGGCATCGTGACCCTGGCCGGCATGGACGAGGCGGATGTGGTGCTCAACGCTGTGGTGGGCATCGCCGGCCTGGGGGCCACCCTCGCGGCGCTGGAAAGCGGCTGCGACGTGGCTCTGGCCAACAAGGAAAGCCTTGTCACCGGCGGTTATCTCGTGACAAAAGCGGCGGAAAGCCACAACGCGAAGCTTCTGCCGGTGGACAGTGAACATTCCGCCATTTTCCAGTGCCTGCAGGACGCTCATTCCGCCAAAGCTCTCACCAAGATCCTGCTCACTGCCTCCGGCGGCCCCTTCTTCGGAATGAAGAAGGAGGAGCTGGCGGGCAAGACCAAGGCGGACGCCCTCAAGCATCCCAACTGGAACATGGGCGCCAAGATCACCATCGACTCCGCTACTCTGATGAACAAGGGCCTGGAGCTGATCGAGGCGGTGTGGCTGTTCGGCCTGCCGCCCGAGAAGGTGCAGGTGGTGGTGCAGCGCCAGAGCATCATCCACTCCATGGTGCAGTTCAGCGACAATTCCATCCTGGCGCAGCTGGGCGTGCCGGATATGCGCATCCCCATCCAGTACGCCCTGACCTGGCCTGAGCGGGCCCCCGGCTGCGCCCCGGAACTTGATTTCACCACCCTCAAGTCCATCACCTTCGATGTGGCGGACGAGGAGACCTTCCGCTGCCTTGCCGCCTGCAAAAAGGCCATCGCCAAGGGCGGCCTTGGCCCCTGCGCCGCCAACGGCGCCAACGAGGAGGCCGTGCGCCTGTTCCTGGAGGACAAGATCGGCTTTTTGGACATCGGCCGTCTGGTGGAGGCAGTGGTGGACAGCGACTCCTTCGGCGGCGGCTACACCCTCGCCGATGTGTACGAGTGTGACCGCATGGCCCGTGCCTTTGTGCAAAGTCATCTGACTTGACAGGGGAGAGAGCCTGCGAGTAAATAAGAAAGCGAGCAAACAAGGGCATATGTCAATTCTGATCACGACCGTCGTTTCGGTGTTCATCTTTGGTCTGGTGGTGATGATCCACGAACTGGGCCATTTCGTATGCGCGAAAAAGGCGGGCATCCAGGTCAACGAGTTTTCCATCGGCATGGGGCCTGCGCTGTTCAGCCGGGTGAAAAACGGAACACGGTACAGCATCCGCGCACTGCCTGTGGGCGGCTATGTGAGCATGGAAGGGGAGGACGAAGAGCTTTCGGAGGATGAGCAGTTCATCGACCCGGACCTGCCGCCGGAGGCGAAGACCGGCCTGCCCTTTCCCAAGGTCAAGGTCTGGAAACGCATCATCGTGGTGGCCGCCGGCGCAGTGATGAATCTGGTGCTGGGCTTTGTGGTCCTGCTGATCCTGTTCTCCGGCAGCGACACTCTCGCCAGCCGCACTGTGGCGCTGGTGGAGGAAGGCTCCGCAGTGGAGGCCTCCGGCCTGCAGGTGGGGGACGAGATTTTGGCCATCAACGGCCGCCGCTGCTTTGTGGCCAACGATATCATATACGAGTTACAGCGCAGCGAAGACTTCACCGCCGACTTCACCGTGAAGCGGAACGGTGAAAAAGTGCAGATCGACGACGTCCACTTCGATCGGGTGCAAAACGGCGACACCGTCACCATGAACATGGGCTTCAAGGTTTATGCGCTGGAAAAAACGCCGCTGAACGTCATCGGGCAGGCTTTCGACTACACACTGTTCTACGCCCGTCTGGTGTTCCGCTCTCTGGTGGACCTGGTGACCCAGCGGGTCAGCGTGACCGAGCTCTCCGGCCCGGTGGGCATCGTCAGTGCCATCAATCAGGCGGCGGGCATGGGTATTTCCGAGGTGCTCAGCCTGCTGGCGCTGCTCACCGTGAACCTGGGCATCTTCAATCTTCTGCCCTTCCCGGCGCTGGATGGCGGCAAGCTGGTGTTCCTTTTCATCGAGGGCATCTTCCGTCGCCCGCTGCCCAAAAAGTTTGAGATATGGGTGAACATGGCGGGGCTCTTTTTCCTGTTTGCTGTGATGATTTTTGCCACCTTCAACGACATCACCCGGTTGTTTTAAATGAGAAAAGAGGGAAAAAACATGCGCAAGGTCAAGCGTGAAGTGACCATCGGCAACCTCACCATCGGCGGCCACAATCCTGTGGCGGTGCAGACCATGCTCAACGTGCGCGCCGACGACGTGGCGGGCAACGTGGCCCAGGCGGTGCGGGTGGCCGAAGCGGGCTGCCAGATCGTGCGGGTGAGCGTGCCCACCCTGGAGGATGTGCGCCTTATCGAAGCCATCAAGAACGCCGTGGACATCCCCCTCGTGGCGGACATCCACTTCAACCACCGCATCGCTCTGGCCTGCGTGGACGCGGGGGTTGACAAGATCCGCCTGAACCCCGGCAACATCGGCGGCGACGACCACGTGAAAGAGGTGGCCGCCGCCTGCAAGGCGAAGAACATCCCCATCCGCATTGGGGTGAACGCCGGCAGCCTGGAAAAAGAGGTGCTGGCCAAGTACGGCGCGCCGGTGCCCGAAGCGCTGGTGGAAAGCGCCATGTACCACGTCTCTCTGCTGGAAAAATACGATTTTGACAACATCGTCATCTCCATCAAGTCCAGCAATGTGCCCCGGATGATGGAGGCCTACCGCCTTCTGAGCGAGCGGTGCGACTACCCGCTGCATGTGGGCGTCACCGAGGCGGGCACCTACCGCATGGGCCTCATCAAGTCCGGCATGGGCATCGGCGGCCTTCTGATGGAGGGCATCGGCGACACCCTGCGGGTCTCCTTGACCGACGAGCCGGAAAAAGAGGTGCAGGCGGGCTTTGACATCCTGCGGGCCGCCGGCCACGCCGTGGGCGGGCCGGAGATCATCAGCTGCCCCACCTGCGGGCGCACCAACATCCCGGTGGCCAAAATCGCCGACGAGGTGGAACAGCGCCTCAAGGGCTACAAAAAGCCCATCAAGGTGGCCGTGATGGGCTGCGTTGTCAACGGCCCCGGCGAGGCCCGGGAAGCGGACATCGGCATCGCCGGCGGCAAGGACGAGGCGCTGCTGTTCATCCGCGGCGAGAAGATACGCATGCTGCGGGGCGACATCGTTGGCCAGCTGGTGGACGAAATTTACAAGCTGTAAGAGCTGTTTTATCTGCCTGCGGGCGGGGCCTTTGCCCTGCCCGCGGGCTGCGCTTTGTCACAAGGAAAGGGAGAAAGACCATTGAAGCCATTGGTGAGCCAGCTGTGGCCGCAGTTCAATGCCGACGAGACCTTTGCCCGCTGTTTTGCGGGGGTGCTCGTGGAGCAGGTGGAACTGCTGCGCATCAGCCGAAAACTGAAGATAAGCCTGCGCAGCGCGTCGCCTCTGCCGATCGAGCTATGCGGGCGTCTCTGCGCGTCGCTTGCGCCCCAGTTTGAAGGGTTGGAACTGATGGTCTGCAACTATTTCCCCTTTGAGACCATCACCGAAGAGAGCCTGCGGGCGATGATCGACGAACTGCGCAGCGAAGGACTGCCGGTGAACGGTTTTTTGGACCATGCCTCCTTTGCACTGCAGGGCACCCAGCTGACCATCACGGTGCCGGTGGGCAAGAACATCCTGGATGGCATCGGCTTTGGCGACACCCTGGCCAAGCTGGTGGAACAGCGCACCGGCGTGCTGCCCACCGTCACGCTGGAACAGAACAGTTCCGTGAGCGCCGACGAGTGGGAGAAGCGGGTGATGCAGAAGGCGCCCGCGCCCCGCTTTGAGGAGAAGAAACAGCCGCCCGATTTCAAGATACCGGGCCTCGACCTCACCGACAAGCCGGTGAGCGTGTTCCACGGCAAGAACTTCAAGCCGAACAATGTCACCCCGCTCAAGGACCTGGGCAGCGACAGCGGCAAGGTCACCATCTGGGGCGATGTGTTCGCTGTGGAGGTCAAGGGCAACTTCCAGAAGAGCTACATCGTGTCCATCACCGACTACACCGGCTCCATCAGCCTGAAACTGCGCAGCCGGGACGGCGAGGATTACTCCAAGTGGGAAGAAGTGAAGAAGGGGACCACCCTCGTGCTGAAGGGCGAGTGCGCCTACGACAAATACGAGCACGACTATGTGGTGTATCCCTATGACGTGCTTCAGGTGGAGCGCAAGAAGCGGGAGGACAACGCCCCCGAAAAGCGGGTGGAGCTGCACCTGCACACCAAGCTTTCCAGCATGGACGGCTTCTGTGACCCGGGCGAGATCGTCCGTACAGCCCACCGTATGGGCCACCGTGCCATCGCCATCACCGACCACGGCGTCTGCCAGGGATTCCCGGAGGCCATGCTGGCCGCCGAGGCCATCCGCAAAAGCGACCCGGACTTCAAGCTCATCTACGGCTGCGAGGCCTATTTTGTGGACGACATGGTGCCGGTTGTCTATGGCGAAGCAACCGGGCCGCTTTCCGGCAGCTTTGTGATCTACGACACCGAGACCACCGGCCTCGACCCCAAGACCGAAGCCCTCACCGAGATCGGCGCCGTGATGGTGGAGAATGGCCAGATAACCAAGACCTTCGGCACCTTCGTGAACCCCGGCAAACCCATCCCGCCCAAGATCGTGGAACTCACCGGCATCAACGACGCCATGGTGGCCGATGCCCCCAGCCCGGACGAAGCCATCAAGCAGTTCATGGAGTTTGCCGGCGACCGGGTGCTCATCGCCCACAACGCCCATAATTTTGATATGCGCTTCATGCGGGCCGCGGCGGAAAAGGCGGGACTGCGGCTGGAGAACGCCTACATCGACACTCTGCCCCTGGCCCAGAACCTCTATCACGGCCTGCGCAACTATAAGCTGGACACCATCAACGACCATCTGGAAATCGAGCCCTTCAACCACCACCGCGCGGTGGACGACGCCATGGCGCTCGCCAAAATCTTCTGCAAAATGCTGGAGGATCTGGCCCTCAAGGGCGTCAAGACGGTGGAGCAGATCAACACCGGTCTCGGCGGCGGCAACACGGCGGTCATCAAAAAGAAGTACTATCACCTCATCATCCTGGTGCGCAACCAGCTGGGCCTGAAAAACCTCTATAAAATCGTCAGCGAGGCCCACACCAAGTATTTCTTCAAAAAACCCCGCGTTCCCCGCAGCGTGCTGGACAAATACAGGGAGGGCCTTATTATCGGTTCTGCCTGTGAGGCTGGCGAACTTTACAGGGCTGTTGTGGAGGGCCGCAGTTTTGAAGAGCTGTGCCGCATTGCGGAATACTACGACTTTCTGGAAGTGCAGCCCCTGGGCAATAACGAGTACATGCTGCGGGAGCACCTGGTGGATTCCATCGAGAAGATACAGGACTTCAACCGCACCATCATCAAGCTGGGCGAAGTGCTGCACAAGCCGGTGGTGGCCACCGGCGACGTGCATTTCCAGGACCCGGAGGACTCGGTCTACCGGGCGGTGCTGCAGGCGGGCAACGGCTTCAAGGACGCCGACAACCAGGCCCCTCTTTACTACCGCACCACTCAGGACATGCTGGACCAGTTCTACTATCTGCCCAAGGACAAGGCATTCGAGATCGTGGTGAAGAACCCCAATAAAATCGCCGACATGTGCGACGGCGGCATCCGGGCCATTCCCAAGGGCACCTTCCCGCCCTCCATCGAGGGCGCGGAGCAGCAGCTGCGCGACGCCACCTGGTCCACCGCCAAAAAGCATTACGGCGACCCCTTGCCCGAAATCGTCCAGACCCGCCTGCAGCGGGAACTGGACTCCATCTGCGGCCACGGTTTCGCCGTGCTGTACGTCATTGCCGTCAAGCTGGTGGCCTACTCCAACGCCGGCGGCTATCAGGTGGGCAGCCGTGGTTCCGTCGGCTCCTCCGCCGTGGCTCACTTCTCGGGCATCTCCGAGGTGAACAGCCTGCCGCCTCACTATCTGTGCCCCAAGTGCCAGTACAGCGAGTTCATCACCGACGGCAGCGTGGCGGACGGCTTCGACCTGCCGGACAAGACCTGCCCCCGCTGCGGCGCGCAGCTCATCGTGGACGGCCACGACATCCCCTTCGAGACCTTCCTGGGTTTCGACGGCGACAAGGAGCCGGATATTGACCTGAACTTCTCCGGCGAGTACCAGAGCCAGGTCCACCGCTACACGGAAGAGCTGTTCGGCAAGGAGTACGTGTTCAAGGCGGGCACCGTGTCCGGCCTGCAGGACAAGACGGCCTACGGTTATGTGAAGAAGTACCTGGAAGAGCGGGGCCGCACGGTGAACCGCGCCGAGGAGAACCGCCTCACCGTGGGTTGCACCGGCGTCAAGCGCACCACCGGCCAGCACCCGGGCGGCATGGTGGTCGTGCCGGACGTGCACGAAATTCAGGACTTTTGCCCCATCCAGCACCCCGCCGACGACAAGGACAAGGGTGTGCTGACCACCCACTTCGAATTCAAATACCTCCACGATACGCTGCTCAAGCTGGACGAGCTGGGCCACGATGTGCCCACCATGTACAAGTATCTGGAGGACATGACCGGCATCCCCATGGACCAGGTGCCCATGAACGACCAGCGGGTCATCAGCCTGCTGGTGAGCACCGAGGCGCTGGGTGTCACCCCGGAGCAGATCGGCAGCCAGACCGGCACCTTCGGCATCCCGGAGCTGGGCACTCCCTTCGTGCGGCAGATGCTCATCGAAGCCCAGCCCAAGAATTTCAGCGACCTGATCCAGATCTCGGGCCTGTCCCACGGCACCGACGTGTGGAACGGCAATGCCCAGGACCTCATCAAAAACCAGATCTGCACCATTTCCGACGTTATCGGCTGCCGTGACAGCATCATGACCTACCTGCTGCACAAGGGGCTGGAGCCCAAGCTGGCCTTCAACATCATGGAGCTCACCCGAAAGGGCAAGGTGGCAAAAGGGGGCTTCCCGCCGGGAGCGGAGGAGAAGATGAAAGAGTGCGGCGTGCCGGATTGGTACATGGACTCCTGCCGCAAGATAAAGTACATGTTCCCCAAGGCCCACGCGGTGGCTTACCTCATCGCGGCCATCCGGCTGATGTGGTTCAAGGTCTATCATCCCCAGGCGTTTTACGCCACCTACTTCACCGTGCGCGGCGACGACATCGACTATGAGGCCGCCGTGGGTGGCGTCAAGGTGGCCCAGCAGCACCTGCGAGAGGTGGAACAGCGCCTCAAGGAGGAAAAGAAGGCCAAGGACGAGGACATCCAGGTGTCCTTGCAGCTTGTGAACGAGATGCTGGCCCGGGGCTATGAGTTCTTGCCCATCGAGCTGGGCAAGAGCCGCGCCGTGCGCTACATGGTGGAGGACGGCAAGGTGCGCCTGCCCTTTGCCTCGCTGAAAGGTGTGGGCGAGGCGGCGGCTCAGGCGCTGGAAGCGGCCACCATCAACGGGCAGGAATACCTGTCGGTGGAGGAGCTGCAGCAGGCCTGCGGCGTGTCCAGCGCAGTGATGGAGAACCTGAAAAACGTGGGTGCTCTCGGCGACTTGCCGGACACCAGTCAGGTCAGCTTCTTCTGAAAAAATCAAAACCACCGGCTAAGCCGGTGGTTTGAGTAAGCCCTATAAGGGCATTATA